>WNFL01296740.1_pt1 | contig 14745 bp, 8 predicted proteins | sample 5400361 | NCBI WGS metagenome assembly WNFL01 (sample SAMN13153351, study PRJNA577476) | soil metagenome | isolation source: 40 cm soil on Douglas fir-dominated hillslope | place: USA:California | collected 2013-09-17
GATCCTGTTCAACCTGCTGTCCAACGCCATCGGGTTCTCGCCGCCGGGCGGAACGGTGGCGCTCACGGCCGAGCGGGCGCGGGATCAGGTCGCGTTCACCGTCAAGGATCACGGTCCCGGCATTCCGAGCGAAATCCGAGACAAGGTGTTCGACTGGTTCGAGTCCCACACCGACGGCACCCGCCATCGCGGCGCCGGCCTTGGACTGTCGATCGTGCGCTCCTTCGTCGAGTTGCATCGCGGTACAGTGCGGATAGATTCCGTTCCGGGACAAGGCACAACGGTGGTATGCACTTTCCCGCTCGCGGCCGAAGCCGCGCGGGATGCGGCCGAATAGGCACGGGCACCGGGGCTGATGATGATGCAGACCTACTCTTCGGACCCTGCGGGATCCATGTTGGTATTGCCGAACGAGGAGGCGACGCGGCGGTTGGCGGCCGATGTCGCCAACATGCTGGAGCCCGGCGACTTCATCGCGCTTTCGGGCGATCTCGGCGCCGGCAAGACGACGTTCGTGCGCGCCATGATCACGCATCTCGCGGTGCAACACTACGATTTGCCGCGTTTTCGCGTCGTGCACGCTGATCTCTACCGCGTGGCCGGCGCGGATGAACTCGCCGAACTCGGCCTCGATGAGACTGCGGACTCGGTCGTGATGATGGAATGGCCTGACCGCGCCGGCGGCGCGCTGCCGCAAGACCGCATCGACATTGCATTCACGCTCGCCCCCAATGACGGGATCGAACATCGCATCGTCCATATGGACGGGCGCGGCGCCGCGACCGCGCGGGTCGATCGCCTCGGCGCCATGCTGGGATTTCTCGACAGGGCCGGCTTCGGGACGGCCGCACGCGCGCGCATCGCCGGCGATGCATCGACCCGCTCCTATGAGCGGCTGGTCAACGGCGGCAACCGGTTCATTCTGATGAACGCCCCGCGCAAGGCGGACGGTCCGCCGATCAAACGCGGCCTGCCCTATAGCGCGATCGCGCACCTCGCCGAGGACGTGAAGCCCTTTGTCGCGGTTGCAAACGCGCTACGCCAGCGCGGCTTCTCGGCGCCGAAGGTTTTCCGCACCGACCACGATGCGGGGTTTGCGGTGGTCGAGGATCTCGGCACCGAGCTTGTCGTTGCCGGCGACCCGCCGCTGCCGATCCCGGAGCGCTATGAGCGGGCCGTTGACGTGCTGATCGCGCTTCACCGGCATGACCTGCCCGATGTGCTCCCGGTCACGCCGCCGGTGGACTATCGGATTCCCCACTACGATCTTGATGCGTTCCTGATCGAAGTGGAATTGCTGATCGACTGGTACTTGCCGCTGCGCGGCGCTCCCGCCACCGCGCAGGCGCGTGGGGAGTTCCTGTCGCTCTGGCGTGAGGCGCTGCGTCCCGCGCTCGATGCGCGAAAGACCTGGGTTTTGCGCGACTTCCATTCGCCGAATCTGTTGTGGCTTGCCGACCGGTCAGGCATCGCCCAGATCGGCTTGCTGGATTTCCAGGATGCCGTGATGGGGCCTGAGGCTTTTGACGTCGCCTCGCTGCTCCAGGACGCCCGCGTCGATGTGGCGGAGGAGTTGGAGATTGCGCTGTTTACCCGTTACGTGCAGGCGCGCCGGGCACACGATCGCAATTTCGACGCCGACGCGTTCGGCAGGCTCTACGCGACGCTTGCCGCCCAACGGGCGACGAAAATCCTCGGCATTTTCGCGCGGCTCGACCGCCGCGACGGCAAGCCCCAATACTTGCGGCATCTGCCCCGCATCCACGCCTATCTGTGTCGCGCGCTGCGCCACCCGGCACTTGCGGCACTCCGTGAGTGGTATGACGCGCACGTGCCGGCGCCTTGACTCTCCTCTCGCAAGTCAGGGAGGGACACCAGCGTCACATTCTTGTTTGGTTTGTTGACGACACTTGTCTATTCGTTTGATTCGAACATGATGAAATCTAACGCTTCCCCGGTCCCCCGCCGCGCCATGGTGCTCGCGGCTGGATTGGGCGTGCGGATGCGCCCGCTTTCCGACGCAACGCCGAAGCCGCTTGTCGCGGTCGCCGGAAAAGCATTGATCGATCACGTGCTCGACCGCTTGGCGGAAACGGGTGTCGAGACGGCGGTGGTCAATGCTCATTATCTTGCCGATCAGATCGAACGGCACCTTGCTGGCCGGCAGGCCCCGAAGATCGTGATCTCGGACGAGCGCGACGAGCTGCTCGACACCGGCGGCGGGGTCGTCAAGGCGCTCCCGGTTCTCGGCACGGCGCCGTTCTTTCACCTCAACTCCGACGCCATCTGGATCGACGGGGTGAGACCCAATCTCCTCCGTCTTGCCGAGATTTTCGATCCCGCCCGCATGGACGCGCTGTTGCTGCTCGCCGCAACCTCAACGAGCGTGGGCTATGGGGGCCGCGGCGATTTCACGATGGCGCCGGACGGACGGATCAGCCGGCGCCGCGAACGGGAGGTTGCGCCGTTCGTCTATGCGGGTGTCGCGATCCTCAGCGCGGCGTTGTTTTCCACAGCCCCCCCTGGCGCCTTCTCGCTCAATCTGCTGTTTGATCGCGCGATCGAGGCCGGCCGGCTCTACGGCCTGCGGCTGGAAGGCGTGTGGATGCATGTCGGAACCCCGGAGGCGATCGCCACCGCCGAAGCCGCGATCCTCGCCAGCGTCGCGTGATAGAGTACCGGCTGGGGAATCACCCCCCTCCCTACCCTCCCCCGCAAGCGGGGGAGGGTAGGGAGGGGGCAATCCATGAATCGTCCGGCAGTTCAGCGGCCGCACGCGCGGACCACGATGCAGTTGTCCCTCCCCTTCCCCTCTCCGGGGGAGGAAATGGCAGGGGCGCCGCCCGCCGCATCGCGCGTGTTCACCATTCCGCCATCGGCGCCGTTTTTGCCGACGCTGATACGCGCGCTGGGCGACGGTCGGGTGGTAGACGGCTTCACCCCGGGCCCGCTCGATTTTGCGGATGTGACCATATTTCTGCCGACACGGCGGGCCTGCCGGCTGGCCCGCGACACGTTTCTGCAGGTTCTGGGCGTCGACGCGGCGGTGCTGCCCCGTCTCGTGCCGATCGGCGATATCGATGAGGATGAGCTCGTCTTCGCCGACATGGCGACGGGCGATGTCGCCGCCGACGCCCTCGCTCTGCCGCCCGCGCTCGGCGGATTGGAGCGACGCTTTCTGCTGACGCGGTTGGTGCTCAAATGGGCCGAGCAGATCGCGCCCCCGGCCGGAGAGACGCCGCTGGTGATGCGCCATCCGGCTGCCGCGCTGGCGCTCGCCGACGACCTCGCCCAGCTGATGGACGATATGACGACCCGGGAGGTGCCATGGCAGCGCCTCGACCGACTGGTGCCTGACGAGTTCGATCCATACTGGCAGCTGACGCTGCGGTTCCTGTTGATAGCACGCGAGGTATGGCCCGGTATTCTCGCGGAACGCGGCGCCATCGAGCCGGCGATGCGGCGGGATCGCTTGATCGCCGCCGAGGCCGCGCGCCTCGCCTCGCGCGTAGGTAAACCCGTCATCGCGGCGGGTTCGACCGGCTCCATGCCGGCAACGGCCAGACTCCTCGCCACCATTGCGGGCCTGACCCATGGCGCCGTGGTGCTACCCGGCCTCGACACCGAGCTTGATGAAGAATCGTGGGAAGCCATCGGCGGCGCGGCGCCGCCGGGGCATGTCTCGCTTCCGCCGGCCCCGGGACATCCGCAGTCCGCTTTGCATGGGCTTCTTGCCCGCATGGGCGTTAACCGCCGCGACGTGGAGATTCTCGCGCCGCCATCGTCCCACCGCCGCGAGACGCTCCTGAGCGAAGCACTGCGTCCGGCGTCCGCGACCGACAAATGGCGCACCCGGCTCGACGAGATCGGCGCGGTGGTTGCGCCGGCGCTTGCCGGCGTGACGGTCATTGTGGCCGCCAATGCGGAAGAAGAGGCGCTCGCTGTGGCGGTGGCTTTGCGCGAGACCCAGTCCGAACCCGAGCGCACGGCTGCGCTGGTGACGCCGGACCGCGCGCTAGCGCGACGGGTCGCCGTGATGCTGCGGCGCTGGAACATCGTGGCCGATGATACAGGCGGCGACCCGCTTGCCGATACGGCGGCCGGCGTATTCTGCCGGCTCGTCGCGGAAGCGGCGGCTTGCGGGCTGGCGCCGACGCAACTGCTGGCGCTGCTCAAGCATCCGTTCGCCCGGTTCGGCGCCGACGAGGTTCGTCACGGGCGCGACGTCGCAGCGCTGGAGCGGGCCATTCTTCGCGGCCCGCGTCCCCGCCCGGGTTCGCCCGGTCTCATTGCGGCCCTGGCGGGCTTTCGCGCCGAGCTTGCCAAGCTCAAGCGTGGCGAGATCTCGGACATTCACCGCAGCGAGCCGCGGGCGTCACTTCATGCCGCGGAACTTGACGAAGCGGAGAGGCTGCTTCGACGCGTCGCTGCGGCGCTCGAACCTCTTGAATCCGCCGCCGCTTCGTCCGGCAGTCAGGATTTCGCCGGTCTTGCGGTGCGCCATCGGGAAGCGCTCCGGCGGGCGGGTACCGACGAGTCCGGACGCACGTTTGCGGGCCTGGATAGCGCGGCACTGGCTGCGGCATTTGACGAGATCGGCCAAAAGGTCGAGCCTTTCGCGGTCTCCCTTAAGGATTACCCGGAGCTGTTCGCAGCCGCCATCGCGGACCGGGTGGTCCGCCGTCCCGATGCTCCCGGCAGTCGCATCCACATTTACGGGCCGCTGGAAGCGCGGCTGACCAGCGCCGATCGCGTCGTTGTCGGCTCCCTTGTGGAAGGCGTATGGCCGGGAGATCCACGCGCCGATCCGTGGCTGAGCCGGCCGATGCGCCAGGCGCTCGGCCTTGATCCGCCGGAGCGCCGCATCGGCCTTGCGGCCCACGATTTCGCGCAATTGCTTGGCGCGCGCGAGGTATTCGTCACCTACCCGGCCAAGCGCGGCGGCGCCCCAACGGTGGCGTCGCGCTTCGTGCAGAGGCTCGCGGCGGTCGCGGGCACGGCACTATGGGAACAGGCAGTAGCACGCGGCGAGCGCTACCGCGCGCTGTGCCGCGGCCTCGACGCGCCGGCTGCGTCGCCCCGGCCGGTGGCCCGGCCATCGCCGCGCCCGCCGCGCGACGCCCGGCCGACCTCGCTGTCAGTGACCGACATCGAGCATTGGCTGCGTGATCCATACACGATCTACGCCAAGCACATTCTCAAGCTGCCGCGCCTTGACCCGGTTGATGACAGGCCGGGAGCATCATCCACCGCGCGATCGGCGACTTTGCCAAGACCTATCCCGACGCATTGCCGGATGATCCTTATGGCGAATTGTTGCGTTTCGGCGAACGGCATTTCGCGCCGCTCAAGGATTTTCCTGAGGCGTGCGCATTCTGGTGGCCGCGTTATGAACGCATCGCGCGCTGGTTTAAGGATTTCGAAACCCGGCGCCGCGCCAACATCGCGGCGGCTCACGCGGAAATCCGCGGCGAGCTGTCGATTGAGGCCGGGGATCGGGTTTTCCGACTCATCGGCCGCGCCGACCGTATAGAACGCCTCACCGCCGGCGGCTACGCCGTTCTGGATTTCAAGACCGGCGCGCCGCCGACCAGCCCGCAAGTGCAGATCGGCGTCGCGCCCCAACTGACGTTGGAGGCCGCAATGCTGCGCAACGGCGGCTTTCCCGGGCTCCCCCCCGGCGGCGCCATCGCCGAGCTCATCTATGTCCGGCTTAGCGGCGGCAACCCGGCAGGCGAAGAATGCGTCGTCAATTTCAAGGGTCGGAGCCCGGAGGCGGCGGCGGACAAGGCGCTCCAACAGCTCAAGGCGCTGGTCATCCGCTTCGAAGATGAAAGCACGCCCTACCGCGCGCTCGTTCTCTCCATGTGGAAGGATCGCTACGGCACCTACGACGACCTTTCGCGCGTCAAGGAGTGGTCGCTTTCGGGCGGCGCCGAGGGGGAAGAGGAATGAGCGCCATCCGTATCATTCCGGATTCGGTGCGCAGCCGGCAGGCCGAGGCGTCCGACCCGTCGGCGGCCGTGTTCGTTTCCGCCAATGCCGGGTCGGGCAAGACCCATGTGCTGGCGCAGCGCGTCATCAGGCTCATGCTGGACGGCTCCCCGGCAGGCGTCGATCCGTCGAAGATCCTCTGCATCACGTTCACCAAGGCGGCGGCCGCCAACATGGCGGCGCGCGTTTATGATCAACTAAAAGGTTGGATCGCGCTCGACGATGACGCGCTCGATCGGACCATACGGGAGATCGGCGTTACGGATATCGACGCCGCCAAACGCCAACGCGCCCGCCGCCTGTTTGCGGCGGCGCTCGAGACGCCCGGCGGTCTCAAGGTGCAGACCATTCATGCATTCTGCGCCCGCGTGCTGCAACAGTTCCCGTTCGAGAGCGACGTGGCAGCGCATTTCGCCGTATTGGAAGAGCGCACACAGAGCGAGATGCTGGACCGCGCCAGGATGGCGGTCCTGCTTGAAGCGGCCGCGGCGCCGGACAAGCCCCTCGGCCGCGCCCTTAAAGTCGCGGTTGCCGCCGCGGCCGACACCAAGCTTGTGGCCGTGCTGAACGAGGCCACTGCCAAGCGCGCGAAGCTCATGGCCTGGGTCGAGGGCGGCTTCGAACCCGCCGTCGATAAACTCTCGGCAGCGCTAGGGATTGCCGCCGACGATGATCTCACGCGCGTCGAAAAGGACATCATCGACGGGCCGTATCTGCCGTTGTGGCATTGGGAGGACGTCGTGCTGGCCTTCTCAGAAGGGTCCGGGAACGACGAGGAACAGGCGAGGCGGCTGACAGCAGCATTGGCGGCCTCGGGTGAAGCGCGGATCGGCCATTATTTCAGTGTGTTCCTCACCCGCAAGAACGAGCCGCGAAAGAGCGTCATTACCGATGCACTGGCGGACCGCTATCCGGAACTCGCAGAACGGCTCAGCGCCGAACAGGACCGCGTGGCCCAACTCCTCCACCGGCGCAACGGCATCGTCTGCCGCGATCGGACCGCGGCGCTTGTCACGATCGCGGTCGAGATGATCGGGCGTTACACCGACGAAAAGGAGCGCCGCGGTCTTCTCGACTATGACGATCTGATCGACAAGACCCACCGCCTGCTGGCCGAATGCGACCCGAACTGGGTGCACTACAAGCTCGATCTCGGTTTAGATCACATACTGATCGACGAAGCGCAGGACACCAGCGAGAAGCAGTGGGACATCATCAAGCGGCTGGTATCGGAATTCGGCGCCGGCGCACGCGGATCTCGGCAACGCACGGTTTTCGCCGTGGGCGACGAAAAGCAATCGATTTTCTCGTTCCAAGGCGCTGCACCGCGCGAATACGACGCTGCACGGCGGCATTTCGAGAAGCACTTCCTCGCCTCCGGCGTCACCTCCGACGTTTCCTGGCGTTTTGTGCGGTTCGATCATTCGTTCCGCTCGGGAGAGAACGTCCTCGGCGCGGTCGATGAGGTGTTCAGGTTCCCCCACATATACCGCAGCATCGCGTCGGACCGCGACGGCAAACTCGTTCACAAACTCACTCATTTGGCGTTGCCCGGCGCTGCGCCCGGGTTGGTGGAAATCTGGCCCCTGATGGAACCGGATCCCTTGCCGGACATGACGGCGTGGGACGCGCCGTTCGACGCTGTTTCGGAGACGAGTCCCCAGGTCAAGCTCGCTTCCAAGATCGCCGCGACAGTGCAGGGCTTCATCGACGGCGGGACGCCGGTCGGGGCTGAGCGTCGAGCGATGCGTTACGGGGACGTCTTGATTCTGGTGCGCCAGCGGGGCGCGCTGTTCGGCGCGATCATCCGCGCCTTGAAGAACGCGGGCGTTGCGGTTGCCGGCGCCGACCGCCTGGTGCTGACGGAGCATATCGCGATCATCGATCTCATGGCGCTCGCTGACGCGTTGTTGCTCACGCAAGACGACCTTGCGCTGGCGATCGCGCTCAAGAGCCCGCTGTTCGGCTTTGACGACGATCTGTTGTTCGAACTGGCGTGGGAGCGGCGCGCAAGCCTGCGCGCTACCCTCGCGGCGCGCGCCGCCGACAGGGAGGAGTTCGCCGCGGCCGACGCGCTGTTGCGCCGTTGCGATGTGCGGGCGCGCCACGAGCGCCCGTTCGCGTTTTTCGCCTGGTTGCTCGGGCCGGAACAGGGACGGGGCAAGATTTTCGCCCGGCTTGGCCTCGAAGCTGCTGACGCGCTCGATGAGTTCCTGGAACTCGCGCTCGACTATGAAACGCACGAAGCCCCGTCGCTGCAGGGCTTCGTCGCCTGGCTGAGAAGTGCGACCACCGTCGTCAAGCGCGACATGGAAACCGCCCGCGACGAGGTGCGGGTCATGACGGTGCACGGCGCCAAGGGTCTTGAAGCGCCGGTGGTGATCCTCGCCGACACCACCACGCCGCCCAAAGGCTCTCATCAGCCCACGCTCCTTGAAATCGAGCCCACATGCATCGTCTGGGCGGGGCGCCGCGATCAGGATGTGGGCGCCGTCGCCATGGCGCGCCAGGCGGCGCTCGACGAAAACGAGCATGAGCATCGCCGGCTCTTGTACGTGGCGATGACTCGTGCGGCCGAGCGCCTGATCGTCTGCGGCTGTCACGGCAAGAACAAGCCGAGTGCCGACTGCTGGTACGATCTCGTCCGCAACGGCCTCGACGGCCAGCCAGGTTTCGAGGAGATCCGCGACGGCGAGACGACGAAGTGGCACTATCGAAAAGCTGCAGAGCCGACGCCCGCTCAACGCGCGGGAGTCGCATGCCCCCACCCTCCCCTGAAGGGGGAGGGTCGGACTGCCGAAGGCAGTCCGGGGTGGGGTGACAGCGACGCAACAAATGACGGCCACGCAGTATCTGCGGAAGCGCTGTCACCCCCTCCCGGCCCGCTGACGCGGGCCGACCTCCCCCCTTCAGGGGGAGGTGACGACAGTCTTCGCCAAAATTCTATAGTCGACCTGCCAGCATGGCTAACAACGCCGGTGCCGACCGAGGCTGCTCGTTCCACCCTGGTATCGCCGTCGTCCGCCTACGATGAGGCCGTCGCGCCGCTAGTTTTGCCACGACAGCGAAACGCCGCGCAGGAACAGGCGCAAGCGCAGGCGTTGGCGCGCGGGACGCTCGTCCATCGGCTGCTGCAATCGTTACCCGATATCGAGCCGGCCCGCCGCCAGGCTGCCGCGGTGAGCTTCCTCGCGCGCGCCGGCGCCGCGTTCAGCATGGACGAGCGTAATCTGTTCGTTGGTCAGGCGCTCGCCATCTTCGCGGATCCGCGATTCGCGGAGTTGTTCGCGCCGGGGAGTCGCGCGGAGGTGCCGATCGTGGGCCGCCTCCGGAGCACCTGCGGTTCCGAAATTCTGGTGTCAGGCCAGATCGACCGGCTGGTGATCACGCCACATGCCGTGTTGATCGCCGACTACAAAACCAATCGTGATCCGCCGACAAATGTCGACGCAGCCCCCCGGGCCTATGTGGGGCAGCTCACACTCTATCGCGCGGTCTTAAGCAAAATCTATCCGGACCGGCCGATCAGGGCCGCGCTGGTGTGGACCGAGCTGCCTGATCTGATGGAGCTTCCAGCCGACATGCTCGATCAAGCTCTTGTCCGCATCACCTCCGGGTGAGCGCGCCTTGACGCCATCGGGTCGCCTCCCTACCTTCGCCCATACAAAGCCCGGGGGCGCCGGACGCGCCCGAAATGACCAGGACGACGAGGTGTCCCATGGGTGTTGGGAAGGTTTCCGATGCTGATTTCGAGGCCAAGGTGCTCAAATCCGCCGAGCCGGTGGTGGTCGATTTCTGGGCCGAATGGTGCGGTCCATGCCGGACGATTGCGCCGGCGCTCGAGGAACTTGCGGAAGGCGCACTCTCCGGCAAGGTGAAGATCGTCAAGCTCAATGTCGACGAGAATCCCAAGACCGCCGCGAAGTACAACGTGATGTCGATCCCGACCCTGATGGTTTTCAAGAACGGCGAGATGGCCTCGCGCCAAGTCGGCGCCGCCCCCAAGGCGAAGCTTGAGCAGTGGATCACCGCAGCCGCGGGAGCCGTCGTGTGAGGCCGTAGGATGGGTTGAATCGTAGGGTGGGCAAAGGCGCGTTGCTGCGCGCGGGCAACTTGTGCTGTCGTCTCCTGCGCCTTTGCCCACGCTGTCCAACCTCGCCGTTTGACCGCGTGGGCAAAGTCGCGCAAGGCCAGTGCACCACGTCATCAGCTACGGCAGGCGACTTTGCCCACCCTACTGACTGACAGATCGACAGCCCCTCAATTCGGCACATTCCCATTCGCGGCCAGCACTTCACCGGCGAGATAGAGCGAACCGGTGATGAGAATGCGTGGCGGCGGACTTAGGTCGAGCGCCGTGATGGCGGTGAACGCCGCGGTGAGTCCGGCGGCGGCGTCGGCCGCGATGCCGATGGTCCGCGCGGCTGACGCGATGGCTTCCGGCGACAGACTCTTGTCGGACGCGATCGGCACCGCAATGAGACGCCGCGCAAGGCCGATGAAGTTGCGCAGGAATCCCTCCAAATCCTTGGTCGCCAGCATGCCGACGACCAATACCACGGGGCGCGACACCCGCTCTTCGAGATCGCCCAGCGCCGCCGCGATGATCCGTCCGCCGTCCGGGTTGTGGCCGCCGTCGAGCCAGATTTCGCTGCCGGCGGGGGCACGGGCCACGAGAGGCCCCGTGGAGAGGCGCTGCATGCGCGCGGGCCAGTCCACCTTCTGCAGCCCTTCCTCGTAGGCGCTCGTCGGCAGCCGAAAGCCGCCGGCGCGCAATGCCGCAACGGCAAGACCGGCGTTGTCGATCTGATGGCGTCCGAACAAGCGCGGGCTCGGCAAGTCCAAGAGGCCCTGCCGGTCCTGATAGACAAGACGGCCGCGCTCCTCGCTCGCCATCCAGTCCTGGCCCGCCACGTGAAGCGCCGCGCCGACCTCCTCGGCGTGCCGGATGAGCACCGACTGCGGTCCCTCGGTTTGCCGGCCGATCACCGCGGGCGTTCCGCGCCGCATGATTGAGGCCTTCTCGCCGGCGATCTTTTCCAAGGTGTCGCCGAGGAAGTCCACATGGTCCATGGATATCGGCGTAATGACGCTGGCGAGCGGCTGCGGCACCACGTTGGTGGCGTCGAGCCGGCCGCCGAGCCCGACTTCGAGCAGCGCGACGTCAGCCGCCTGGTTGGCGAACAATATGAACGCCGCCGCGGTCTCGATTTCGAAGACGGTGATCGGCGCATCGCCGTTGGCCCGCTCGCAGGTTTCCAGCGCGCGGGCGAGGTCCGCATCGGACACCAGCACGCCGCCGCCGTGTCGGCCGATCCGGAAGCGCTCGTTCACGCGCACCAGATTGGGCGACGTATAGACATGCACGCGAGCCCCGGCCGCCTCCAGCATCGCGCGCATGAACGCGATGGTCGATCCCTTGCCGTTGGTGCCGGCCACGTGGACCACCGGCGGCAGACTCTTTTCCGGATGGCCGAGCCGGTCGAGCACATGCCACATGCGGTCGAGCGAAAGATCGATGCGCTTGGGATGCAGCGCGAGGAGCCGCGCCAGGATGGCGTCGATGGGCGCGCCGACGTGAGGCTTGGTCATCAAGCAGACTTGCCGCGTTTCTGCTTCTGGTCAACGTACGAACGAAGGACCGCATTGATGCGGCGTTGATAGCCTGGACCCTCATTTTTGAAATAGTCGAGCACGTCCGGATCGATACGGATCGAGATTGCCTTCTTCCGGGGAGGCACGACGAGGACCGCCTGGGACCAGTCGATATCAAGCGGCGCGGCGTCAGGATCGTCGTGGACGGCCGTTTCGATCTCTTCGTCCGTCAAAGATGCGACGCGCGCCCAATCCGTCCTACCTTTTCGCGGATCATGCTTGGAAACGACCGTGATATTCTTGCCTCTCATCTCTGCTCGCTCGCCGCGCCGATATCCATCGGCTACGGTCTCCTTGGATCGTACGCACGGGCTCACGACTTCGTCCGCTGCGACATCGAAAATTATCTGCCTCTTTTCACTACGGTGATCGTGCCGGTTCGTTTTTTCTCAACCATTCGCAGCGGGTTGCCGAACGTGCCCCTTCGTTTAGCCTCCGGACATCGCGAAGTCTCATAAATCGATTTCTTTGCCACATCATCTTTAAAACTTAGTGGGGCGTCTCTCGGCCCCTTGTATTACGCGATTGACGGCCTATACTAGGCCTATTGGTTGCGCCGCGCTATATACAATTCATATATACAACGACGCGCTGACTCAAGAGTCTCAAGGTTCCGAATTTGGAGGAGGAAAGCCTGTGGATAACCGGGACAAGCCCCGCCATTTCAGTCCGAACCTAGCGCCGCCGTATAATACATGAGCCGATTCGCGCGTCCGCAGAGCCGAGCCCAAATAGCCATGCGCTTTCCGCCGCAGTTCCTCGACGAGTTGCGCGCCCGGCTTCCGGTATCGGAAGTCGTCGGCAAGCGCGTGCGGCTCAAGAAGGCGGGGCGCGAGTGGAAAGGGTTGTCGCCCTTCAACAAGGAGCGGACCCCGTCATTCACCGTCAATGACCAGAAGGGGTTCTATCACGACTTTTCATCCGGAAAGCACGGCGACATCTTCACCTTCACGATGGAATCGGAAGGCGTAACCTTCCCGGAGGCGGTGGAACGACTGGCCTCGCTCGCCGGCCTCGCGATGCCGAAAATGTCACGTGAGGCGGAAGCCGAGGACGGCCGTCGGCGGACGCTCCACGACGTGGTTGCGCTTGCGGCCAAATTCTTCGAGGCGACCTTGGCGTCTCGGGCTGGCGCCAGGGCGCGGGGCTATTTGGCCGATCGCGGCCTTGATGCCGCAACCCATCTCAAATTCCGCATCGGCTACGCTGCGGCTGAGCGGTTCGCTCTCAAAGAGCATCTCGGCGGCCTCGGCGTGCCGGTCGAAGACATGATTGAGGCCGGGCTGCTCATATCTGGCGACGATATCCAGATACCATACGATCGTTTTCGCGACCGCGTGATGTTCCCGATCAGCGATTTCGCCGGGCGGATCGTGGCATTTGGCGGCCGCGCCCTCGATAAGGATGCTCCCGCCAAATACCTCAACTCGCCGGAAACGCCGCTCTTTCACAAAGGCCGAATGCTCTACAACGGCGCCGCAGCGCGCAAAGCCGCCAACCAGGGGGCTGCGGTGATTGCGGTCGAAGGCTATGTCGACGTGATCGCCATGGTGACGGCCGGCTATGAGGCAACCGTCGCTCCGCTCGGCACCGCCCTCACAGAGGACCAGCTTGCGCTCCTGTGGAAGATGGCCGACGAACCGATCCTGTGCTTCGACGGCGACGCCGCAGGACACAGAGCAGCCTATCGGGCCATCGACCTCGCTCTGCCGCACATCAAGCCCGGCAAGAGTCTGCGGTTCGCCGCGCTGCCCCAGGGCCACGATCCGGACGATCTGATCCGCTCGGCAGGCGCAGGAGCAATCGCAGACGTGCTGGCAATGGCTCGCCCGCTTGCCGACGTATTGTGGACACGGGAGACGGAAGGCGGTCGTTTCGACACGCCGGAACGCCGCGCCGGTCTCGAAGCTCGCATCAACGAGATGACGAGTACGATCTTGGATGAAACGGTACGGCGCTACTACCGGCAGGATCTCTGGCAGCGGCTGCGCAACCTCACGGCTCGGGGGTCCCCTGATCGCCCTGCGCGGGGCCGCTTCGGGCCAGGCGTCGCGGGTCAAAGGGGACGCAATGGACCATCTCGATCATACACAAGCGGACGCGGTCAGGAAGCGCCGCTCGCTCCATTGAGCCCGCAGCTGCAGAGGAGTTCCATCGTCCGCGGCTCGCGCAGCGCGCTGCCGGCACGGGAGGCGCTGATCCTGCTTGCGGCATTCAATCACCCGTGGTTGCTCGAAACCGAAGCGGAACAACTGGCCGACATGGAGTTCCTGAACAGCGACGCCGCCATGTTGCGGCGTGTGGTGCTCGACATAACGGCATCGCGACACCCGGACCACCATCCGGACAGCGCAACCCTGCGGCAAGCCGTCATCGCCCGCGACTGCGGCGCCGTCCTGCAGCGGATCGAGGGGGCATTGACCCACTTGGCTGACTGGCCCGCCCGGGAGGGGGCTGCGCCGGAGGATGTCCGCCAATTTTGGGCTCACGTTCTAACCTTGCATCGCAGGAACCGCACGTTAAATAAGGAGCTGAAAGAGGCCGAGCGGGCCTTAGGGGAGGAGCCGAGCGAGCAGAATTTCGCGTGGCTCCAGGATGTGCGGGCACAACTTTCGTCCCTTGAGGGGACCGAAGCATCGATTGAAGGTTTTGGGGCTCTTTCAGGCCGGCCGGCAGGCGGGCCATAAGATGGGTTGGTGTGTGGCTGGATGGTTCCGCTTAAAGCGCGGAAGCGCCGGCCTTTTCGAGGTGCGTGATTTAAAGATGCGTGGTGGTGGGAACTCCGGCTGATCGCGGGCTTAAGTCGTCCTAAACGGCACTTCAAGCGTGTGATTCGGCCACGGTGACAGGCGCCTGTTCCGCCACCAATTGCCGGTTTCAACCACCGCAGGGGCCACGTCCCGGCTGGAGAGGTAGTATGGCGAGCAAAGTCAAGGTAGCGGTCAAGGAAAAGAAGGAAGAGGCAACTCCCGAAAAGGACGCCCCGGAAACGCCTGATACACCGTTGCCGCTGCTCGACCTTTCCGACGCCGCCGTCCGCAAGATGATCAAGGCGGCGAAGAAGCGCGGTTACGTCACCCACGACCAGGTCAACGC
>WNFL01046161.1_pt2 | contig 14740 bp, 23 predicted proteins | sample 5400361 | NCBI WGS metagenome assembly WNFL01 (sample SAMN13153351, study PRJNA577476) | soil metagenome | isolation source: 40 cm soil on Douglas fir-dominated hillslope | place: USA:California | collected 2013-09-17
GAGGCAAGCTTAGCCGATCCATTGTGCGCGCCGCCACAATCAGCGCCTGGGTCGAATCCAAGCCGCCGGAAACACCGATGACAACTTTTTGGGTCGAAGTTGACGCCAGACGTTTGAGCAACCCATGCACCTGGATATTATAGGCTTCGTAACAGCGCTGATCGCGCTCTCGTGAACTGCTGGGTACATAAGGGAACCGGCCAATCTCGGGGCGTAGTGCGACCTCGCCCTCAGGGATATGGAATTCGAATGGGATACGGCGCATCGCCGCCAGACGTTCGCGGCAATCCGTCGCAGAATCACTGAAACTGCCTAGACGCATCCGATCCTGAATCAGCCGCTCGAGATCGATGTCAGCGCAGATCATTTGACCGTGATCAGAAAAACGTTCCGCTTCGGCCAGCAGGTCACCGTTTTCATAAATGAGCGCATGTCCGTCCCAAGCCAGATCGGTCGTCGATTCACCAGGGCCGGCAGCCGAGTAAAGATAAGCAGCCACGCATTTGGCGGATTGCCCGGCGCAAAGATTTTTCCGGTATTCGGCTTTGCCAATCGTGATATTGCTGGCCGAAAGATTTGCCAGAACGGTCGCGCCGGCCATGGCCGCATACGTGCTCGGCGGTATCGGCGTCCATACATCCTCGCAGATTTCCGCATGGAGCGCCATTCCCTCCACATTAACTGCTTCAAATATCAGGTCGCGCCCGAATGGGACCGTGTGGCCAAGGAAATCCACTTCACGGCAAAGCGCATCCCGACCGGAAGTAAACTGCCGTTTTTCGTAAAATTCGCGGTAGTTGGGCAGGTACGATTTCGGGGTGATGCCGAGGATTCGACCGCGATAAATCACGACCGCACAATTAAATAACTTCGCCTCGAAGCGTAAAGGCGCCCCGACCAACAGCACGGACGCGAGCGCTTGGCTGGCTTCCACAACTTTGGCGACGGCCGTTTTCGTCGCGTCCAGCAATGCGTCCTGCTGAAACAGGTCTTCGTTTGAATAAGCCGAGAGACCCAGCTCCGGAAACAACGCGACGGCAACATGCTGATCGGAGGCTTGCCGAGCCAACTCCAGCGTCCGTTCCACATTGTAGTCAGGATCCGCTACCCGCAGCGACGGGATGCAAACCGCCGCGCGAATAAATCGGTGCGAATAGATCGAAAAGAAACGATCTTCCATCTTTGTACAATTACCCGAATTCAACGCCCTTTCCAATGTCAAAAACACCCGTGACATTCGGCCCCTTTTGCAGCGTTCATCTCTCAATTACCACGAGGGTCGAAATGTCCAATCGACCGATCGTGGTTTGCACCCATGCAGCGTTTCCTGCAGAACGCACGGTGAATTGCAGATTCCCGTGCGTTGCATCGGAGTCCGCAGTCAATGCGCGCACCGACCAAACATGGTTGAGCTGCACGCGGCAGCGGACGGTGATTTCTCCAGTTGGTTGCACCTTTTCCTCGAATGAGGACAGTCCCTGGATGTTGAGGGTTCAGCAGATGGATCATGGTTCTTTTCGGTTGATCGCGAACCACGGCTCGAACCGATTTTGGCGGTGTCAATATAAGGGAGGGGGACATTAAATGGACCATCCGTCGGGGATCGGTATCGGTGGCTATGACCTGACCACGACTAGATACTTCAGTCGCGAGGCGATGATTAGGAATTGCGGTCTTGTCGCTTCTTAATTTCTCGCAAATATTTTACCGTGATCTTGTCGTGGTCACGGCCCATTGCTTCTTTGGCACGAATCAGTGCATCGATGTCGAGAATCCGGCAATTGCCATAGGGCAACTCTACTTCAACACTATTTTTCAAGGCTGCTTCAAAGTCGCCAATGCCCAATACCTCACCGAGACAGTCAAGGGCTCCCAAATCCGTTCGTAAGTACAAATTCCGCAAGTTCGCACACTGTTCCCTTGTTAGTGCCAAAGGCAAGTCCTGACGCGAGCGGTGCACCGGATGCAATCCGGCCAGCGCCCGCTGAATTCGCATTAGATTTGCCTCATTGAATCGGCAGCAGATGTCCACATCTCGGGTGACCAGTGTCGCGCCGTGTGCGACTGCCGCAAAACCGCCAACCAGGACGAACTCGACTTCCGACTCAATCAAACGCCGCAGCAATTCACTTAGATTCTGCATTTCGTTTCTCCATCGCGGAACGCAGCAATTCCGCAAAATTCAACGCGTCATCGTTGGCCTGCATCCGTTCCCATGGCGTCTTCGCCAAACTGTCTTCCAGCAGTGAGAAGTCAATGTCATCGGGTTCAGGCAATTTTGTGGCTGGAGTCTTTTTCAATGTGACTACTTGTTATTGTGATTTTGTGGCATGAGCTTTATCCGGGTAGAGCCTGTGAATGCAAATCAAATTGCGTTTGGTGTCATACCCGAATGCCATTTCTTAAAAATGTGGGAAAGATCTCGGTGCTAAACCTGACCCGGGTTTAGCCTGACGGCTCTCTTTCCTTTTCCTTTGCGCTTATCGGCGAAAGAAACGAATTTCTTCCTCGTGTGAAACCTCCAATACCCAGGTTGCGGCCGGTGGCATTACGATTAGGTCGTCCGAACTCGGATACCACAGCTCATCGAACCGGGACACAAGTACCTCCCATATGATTTCAAAACCCTCCCGAAATGCCGGCCAATATGCCCAGACTGTTTGCTCTCGCACTTCGAGAGAGCCTAGTTTTGCGCTAATGGTCTCTGACGAGATGTCAGCGATAGAGATTCTTGTGTGGCTTTGCCTCCCGTCACCTCCGACCTCAAAGCTGAGATGATTTTTGCTAACTGCTGCTCGTTCAAAGGGGCATAGGTAAAGTCTGGAAGCTGTAAACTCTCGATTCTCTCTTTGATTATATGCATACGTTATTGCCACCGAGCGTCTTTTTTGATGCCAATTTACTGTGAAATCTAATCGGCGACCGTTTAGATGAAACTTCAATGTCTAATTTGGAACAAAGGCAGGCAGAGATCGGATATTTCCTGCCGTCGTCCTGAGCAAATATGTCGAATTTCTCAATTCTACCAATGAGCCGTCCTTGATCCACCGCCCAAACGTCGAATGAAGTCACGCCATCCATCAAATCACCACCATAACGGTACGCAAAAAATGATCTTCCCGCGGGCGTTACTAATCTCGAGAACTGTGACATTAAAATACCTTCCAGCGGTTGGAGATTGATAGATTCTCGCGAACGGCATTAAACCGATACACCAGCTCCTGATGCTTAACCGGTGATTCGGTTCCAACTACCTCGATATATAGTCTGTCCAGAGGCGTGAGCTTCGGTACCGTGGCATTCGGATGTGAATTGCCGCTCACACTGCGACCAAAAATTTTATCGGCGGGTGCGGGTTGTAATCGGTCAATTCGAAATCATCAAAGCTATATTCCAGGATCGAGGCCGGGCGGCGGCGAATATTTAACCGCGGCAGAGATCGCGGTTCTCGACTTAACTGCTCGCGCACCCCATCGAATTGATTGCTGTAAATGTGACAGTCACCGCCCGTCCAAATAAAGTCGCCCGGCAAAAGATCACACTGTTGGGCGACCATGTGCGTCAACAACGCATATTGCGCGATGTTGAAAACCAAACCGACAGGGGTATCGGCGCTGCGTTGATACAACAGGCACGACAGCTTCCCAGCCGCCACATAAAATTGAAAAAGCGTGTGGCACGAAGCGAGAGCAGCCCGGCCAGCGCGAACATTTTCCTGCGGACTCACCGACTCGTCGGGCAAAACCGCTGGATTCCACGCGCTGACGATATGCCGTCGCGATTCAGGATTGAACCGAATCTGCGCGATGACCTGACTGATCTGATCGATTTTCCGGCCGTCCGGCGCTTGCCAGGCCCGCCATTGCGCCCCGTAAATCGGCCCAAGATTTCCTGTTTCATCCGCCCAGGCGTCCCAAATATGAACGTTGTTGTCAGTCAGGTACTTTATATTGGTGTCACCGGCCAGAAACCAAAGCAGTTCGTGGATCACTCCCTTGAAAAATACTTTCCGGGTGGTTACGAGCGGGAAACCTTTGGCGAGATCAAAACGCAATTGCGCGCCGAAAATGCTTTTCGTGCCCGTGCCAGTGCGATCTCCGCGATCGACGCCGGATTGCATGATGTGACTTAATAAATCCAGGTACTGCTTCATCTGCGGTTAGTTAAATTAAAAGCGGCGCGATTGACCAGCTTGATGAATTGGAGTGCGCGGGTTTTGGCGCATTTGGCAATGACTGGCGTGTGCCGGCTGGAAGCCTGCGATACAGCAGGTTAGTAAACCTGCGCTACGTCGTAGCGCAGACCTCCGAGTCTGCTGTGTCGCGGATTTCCCAATCCGCCAATGAAATTCACGCAGCAAATTCTGATGGATCGGAGCGGCATTGATTCGTCCAATGGTGGCGTGGCTACCGCCCCAACTGACTCCACATCTCTGCCGGCTCGGATGCCGGCGATACAGCAGGTAAGGATACCTGCGCTACGTCGTAGCCGCTGCATTTTCGTGGAACGCGCTGCTCCATTTCCAATCTGCAGGCTCAATACAAAGGCGTGTAATTACCGGATTATTTCGAATGTAACGTGTGATCCGAGCGCGTTCTTTTTCATCACGAACCCAGTGATCGAATGACTCACGCTGCCAGAAACGAGCATCCTTAAGCTCAAGCATGAGCTTCGCCCGTTTCGAAGTAAATTGCTTCCAACTTTTTGTGATTTCACCAACTAAATAATTCGGCAGTGGCCAAAATAAAACGTGGACGTGATTTGGCATGACCACCCATTCGCGTAGCAGGTACCGTTCCTTGTGAAAGAATCTTAGCGCACCGGCGACGAGTTCAGCTATTTCAGCCCGGCCCAGGTGGCACGCGCCCGCTCCCTTGTCCAAATAACGTTCGACTTTCCGGCGAAAATCCCGATGGATCAATACTTCATTGTCGATAGGTTTGCGACCGGCTCGTTTTGCGGCGAGTAGGCGACTCATTCGCTCGGCTCTTTCTCGTTCATATTGCAGCAAGATTTCTTTTGGAAGTGAATCAGCGAGGCGAAATGTGACAAAGTAATCAGCCCCTTCGCGCTTCACGTGCGGGAGTTAGCCGCGTGTATGGGTTCCTGAACGAAGCGGATTTATGGGATCGTGTTTAAGTCCAGACGAGCGAAGTTGATATCCCACACGCTCAAGTCCGGGGTTCTCGGAATCGGGTGGCATGGCCTTTACAATACCGGTGCCAGTCTGGCGACGCAAGCGGGAGGCGGCGATGCCAGCTTCGAGAAATAGTCCCCCGCCCAAAGCGCCGGCCGGGCGTGGAGAAGGGAATATGGCGGCGGGGATCGGACCTGTCGGCAAGGCAGGATTCGCCCCGGGCGAGGCGATTGTGCGGCAGATGTTCAGCGGTCTAAAAACTCGGCGCTTACAGCGGTGGCGACTTTCACCCCGGGTCACACAACCGGATCTGGCCCGGCCCGGATTCAAAGGCTTGATCGCCCAATTGGAAATACCGGAAGCACTCCAAAAGCCGTTTCGCCATATTCTTGAGACTGCCGAATAGACCTACCGGCGTGGTGTTGTATGCCCTGGCCAGGCGTTGAAGCAGACTGCCCATCTCGAACATCTGCAAGAACAGATGAGCAATCTGCAACAGGTAATAGAAGCACTTCATGATGTCCGGATCGGTGCTGTAGGCGTGCTCAAGGTTTAGACCGCTGTTCTTCTGGAGGTTAAAGCCCTGGTTCTCAATGTTGCAGCGCACGCGCCCCGCCTGGTTGGCGACGGCACATACATTTTTCTGATCGAGCCGCAAGTCGGTCACCCAGGCGAAGGTTTGTTTGCCCTCTGGACCGATCTCTTCGCAGATCAAAGCATGAACAAGGTGCCGCCGATTTTCCTGGTCAATATGTTCCAAGTCATTGACCCAGCGGAAGGTTTGTCTGGTTTTGTCGGGCAACTCGATGAGCAAACGATTTGCCGGGCAAAGCTCGAGCAAGCCCTGGAAATCCTTCCAAAGCGCTGGGGTGTGCGTCCTGCTTTGAACGTGAGGACAAAGGACCACTTGTTGGCAGCGCAAATGGCAAAGACCGTACCGCAGGCGTAGAGGGAATCGCCTCCGATGCAAAAGCGCGTTTGTGGGAACTGCTCTTTGAGGTTGCTGGCCAGACGAGCAAAGGCTTTGAGTTCGCAATCCTGCTTGACCGCATCATAGGTGGCGAGGGTGGACTGCTCGGGGATTTGCCCTGGCTGGCCTGGGTTCTCGATAAATTCCGAAGCCACTGACAAAGCCAGCCCGCGCGTATCGGCCAGTTTGGCTTCCAGCACCGGGTGCAGGTAGACGGTATGAGTTTCGTGCCGATGCACCAGGCAATGCCGACAGTGCTGCTCTTTAAAGGAGAGAAAACCGCTGCCATCGATCATCACTGGAAAGCAACCTTGCAGACGGATCGAATCGAGCACTTTGTTGCGAATAAGCTGGCGCACACAGTCGGTGCGCAGTTGGCCGAAGGCAGCGGAGCCGACATGGCCCAGGTAGTGACTTAAGGTTTTGTTGACTGGCAGGGAGACTTGCCCGGTCTGAGCCAGGCGGTTGACATTCTCCAACACCCGGAGTTGGTCGTCGCGCAGCTCGAAATCCAGTTGGCGGCGGCTGCCCAGCTTGCAGCAAAACAGCAACAACCCCCACCAGCAAAGAAAACGGGCCTCATATTCGACCATGGGCATAAAGCGCGTCTCGGGCAATGCCTTGAGCCAAGGGTTGACTTTGGGCCAGAAGTGGCGAATGGTTTTGACGAAAGCCAGGCCCAGTTCTAGCACCTTCCCGCCTTGCGGCGCTTGGCCAGGACATGGGCCTGGATCTGAGCCAGGGCCAGAGTGGAGATGTGTCGCATCAAGGGCTTGATGCGTTTGTGTTCGCGAACCCATTGTTGGACCTCCGGGAGCAAATCTTGAGGAACATAAACCGAGCGGGTTTTGCTCTTTACCTTGTAGGTCAGGTGATGGGCCAGGTGGCCCTCACCGGATTGGCAGTGGCAGCCGGGACGACCGCATTTTTTGCGGAAGGAGACGAGGCTGGCGGCGACGAAAGGGCAGTTGAGTTTGAGTTCCTTGACCCGCGCGGCCAGGTGGCGGTGAATCAAGGTGGGGTGTTTTGGCACTTTCATAGGAGCCGGATGATAGCCGATTACGGGGCTGGCATTACTGATACGTATCAATACGTGACAGATATGGCAACTAAAAAAGTGCTTGCTGTCGGCGGGAGTTCAAAAGGGGATTTCTGCGCGAGTTCAAAAGGGGACAGATTTAGAGTGAGTATTTTCCGAGGATTTCTGGCCAGTTGTTGAGGGGCGGGCTTGGTGGTTCAGTGACCGCCCAGAACTGTCTGAGCGGGTGATGGATTAGAGTGATTGAGGATCGTTTGGTGGGAGCGATGTGCCAGCTTTGGCCAAGAAAGTCGATTTGGTGGTCGGAGTTGACTCGTCGTTTCAAATGGAGGGCCAGATGGAGGTCCAGCAGGGTTGCAGGCGGACAGGGACGGGTGGCTGCGCGCTTCTGGGCGAGGGCATTTTCCCAGGCTGCATTGGGACTGAGGCCGGTGGTGGGCCAATGGTCGCCGCCTGAGAGCTTGGCGGCGAAGTGGGAGCGTTCTCGCAGGAAGCGGATGCGGAGCCGGTAAAGATGGGTGCGACCGATCTGAAGTTGGAAGGAGGCCTCGGTGATGTCGATCAGCCCCTCATTGAACTGCTGCAGGATTTGTTGGAGAAACAGGTTGGTGAGCCGTTTGGCGATTTGCTTTTTTAATAGCCCCAAGTCAAACCAACCACTATCCCTTGGTCGAGGGGTTTCGTCGGCCTTCGCTACGCTCAGGCCGACCTCAACCCCTCGACCAAGGGATAGTTCCCACCGTCACATCACTTGTCCCCTTTTGAACTCGCGCAGAAATCCCCTTTTGAACTCCCGCCCCAACACTAAAAAAGTGCTTGCGACAAATTTTTCCTGAAGCCCGGATTGTTGGAGAGCCGCAAGGAAGGCAACGCCCGCCGCCAGCCGCACGCGAACGAGATGTCCAAAGGTGCGATAATTAACTATTCCTCAGCGCTGGATTCGCAGAAACCATTCCAATCGATTCGTAAACGCTGTGAATTGCGCCGTTCTGGCAAAGTTCACTGCGCATCAACTCGAAACTCTGCACATTCCATGTGCCAAGCGCGACGGCGGTCTGCGATTCAACTATTTCTGCGATCTTGCGACTTTCAGAACGACTCACATCTTTGCATCGGCCAATCGTGATGTGGCCAACAAATTTTTTGTCATCGCTCTGTGGGCACACTTCTCGGGCTGCATCTGTTGTCGCTTCCTGAAGCCTTGTCAGATCATTGCCGTTCGACTTTACGCCCGCCCAAATCACTCGTGGCATCCGTTTATTCTGAAAAATTCCTTTACGTAACGAATCGATCAACGGCAGCACGGATTCGACCTTTACATCGCCCAGGAAATTCAGTGTCAAATGGCATTGCTCTGGCCGCACCCACGCCACGGCCTTAGGCGAGACCCGGGCTGCCAAGCCTTCTTGCACGTCCTTTAGATTCTCCTTTATTTCTGGCGGCAAATTGATCGCGATAAAGAGGCGCATTTCTGTAAAAACGCCCGAAAGCTTAGTTATTGGCTTCAGACACAGAAGTCACATGCCTCGAATTGATCGTCGCTGCCCGTTTTTCAAGGACTTCCAGCCGGCGAATGAGATCGGTATTTGAGCGCTTCAGTTCGGCGACTTCGGCATCGCTGGTTTCGAGCCGGCGGTGGAGTTCTTGTATGGCGGCAATCGAATAAATTTCTGCGGGATAAGTATCGACCTGGAGCACCGGTTTGCCATCGAGCATTTCGCCGCTGTTCTTTACCGCAGTCGGAAACACCCTGGCAAATTCCTGCGCAACAACATTGAAATAAGTCTTGTCTTCGATTTCCGGATGGGAATGGCGGTATTCGCCAGTGTACCGAAACGAAACTGGCCGGACTTGATCGATGAGATCGAGCGCGTTTGTAATTGTAGCAATCTGCGTCTTGATTCGCGCATCGGAATTTGCCAGCCAGTTTCCTGCGGTTGCCTTGGACGCTTCACCGGCCAACTCCAAAAGATTTGTTGCCGCGACGCGGCCAATACCGACCTTGCCATCCGCGGCTATTCGAACGCGCTCAAGACTGGCGGTCGAGAAAGTCATGACATTCGTCGCCGGATTTGCAATTCCCACTGCAATGTTGTGGTTGAACGTGATGCCAGGCGCTGCCGGCGTGCCCGGGTCGGCAAAGATTCTTGCCCCGCTAAACAGGGCGATGCTGCCGATGATATTTGCTGCCCCGCCGACATAGAGATCATTGGGAGTATAGAGGCCGTAGCCGAGCGGCGCCGCGACTTCCCCATATACGCCTACGGGCACGCCGGACGCGGCTGAGCCAATGCCATAAACCCCAATGCCGTTAGTTGAGAGCGCTTCGCCATAAACTCCTGTGGGCGTTCCAGTGTTGGCTGATGCAAGGCCGTAAACGCCTGCGCCCGCCGGAGATCCCGACTCGCCCGAAACGCCGGTAGTCTGGCCTGAACTCGCATTAGCTGAACCTTGCACGCCAATGCCCGCGGTTGAACTGCTCTGTCCGAACACGCCATAGTTTAGACTGCTGGGAGCCGTGCCGACGCCGGTCACGGCAGAAGCGCCCGCAGCGGCGGAAGTATTCTGAACGAAGATCCCATCCGTGTCGGCGCCCGCCCACGTTTGGCCGAAATGAGAATGGGTGTTGGCGTTGGTCCAAACAGGTGCCCCGCCCGCAATCGTGAGCACCTGTCCAGCGGCGCCGATTGCCCGCCGGCTTAGCGTTGGCATAAAGCAAATCACCGGTCGCGAAAGAAGTGAGACCGCTCCCGCCGTTCACTGCTGCCAGAGTGCCGCTCACGTCCGTGGTCAGCGAGACCGCTCCCGGAGTCCAGGCGGTTCCTGAATAGCGCAACAGTTGATTTGCCACTGGGGTAGTCACGGCCACATTGACGCCACGCAGCCGCGCCACCGTCGTGGCCGCTTGCGTGCCGGTGACATCGCCGGCCAATGCGCCTGAAAAGCTCACGGTCGAAGTGACGGTGACGTTGCTCACACCGGATCCGTTGCCGCTAAATGTGCCGGCAAATCGATTCGAGGCATTCAACAGCGTGCTGGCGCCCGAAAACGTGTTCGACGCGGTGAACGTATTCGCAACCGCAAGGCGTGGCACTACGGCCGTGTCGATGGAAAGCGTGCCCGAGCCAGTCACCGGGCCACCGGTAAGGCCTGCGCCGGTGGTGATGGAAGTCACGGTGCCGCCGGAATTGGCATCCGCTCCCCACGACAGTGAGGTGCCGTTCATTTTCAGTACCTGGCCTGATGACCCTGCGCCCGAACTCAACTTGGCGGCTGTCACGCTTGCGTCAGCGACCGCGGCAGCCTGCAACGCGTAGGGGGTTGCGGTGATGCGCTGGCGTGGGCTCAAGGTCGTGAAGGCGATGGCTGACCCATTGGAGCGAACGCCGATTTCCAGCCAGCGATTGGCGCCCGTAAAGGGCGCGCTGCCGAAATCGAGGATGACCGAAAATACTCCATTGCTCACTGAAGTCGCTGCATTGGTGGTTGGCCCGGCCACAGTAACGCCGGCGGTGGCTGAATCCCACACAACGAAGCGCAGATCAAACGAGCCGGTGGCGACATTGGTGCCGGAGTTGAGCCGTCCCTGGTACGTGAACGCGGTGCTTTGGGCGTAGCTGGAAAAATGGCTGGCGCAAGCCAGGCCGACGAGGAAAACTGCTGCTGTAAAACGCATAATCGATTCCTTGCTGGGTTAAGTGAAATGGGGTTTACGGTGAAACGTACGACTTAGAATGGCACTTAACGTGTTGACTTATAGGGTTGAGGATAAGCAAAAATCTGTCTGGGGAGCAAGTCGAAATGGGGCAAAGCCGCCGTTTTTCAGGCGTTTTGTAACCAAATCCTTCGACAAACGTCTGTATGTGATGTAGCTGTAACATATTCAGCTCACCCCGCCTATCGCGGGCATTTATCAACAAAACACAAAACAACAGAGGAGACATGAAGATCAATAAATTAAGCGCAGTCGCGGCTTTGGCCCTTGCCAGCCTGATGCTCTGCGGCGCCGTCAATGCCCAGGATGCCAAAGAAGGCAAGAAAGGCAAACGCGGCCCGACCGTCGAACAACAGATGGATCGCATGAACGAGGAGCTCAAGCTGACCGATGAGCAAAAACCCAAGGTCAAAGCAGTCCTCGAAGACAGCCAGAAGAAACGACAGGAAATATTCGCTGACAGCAGCGTGACTGGCGACGATCGCCGCACCAAAATGCAGGCGATCATGGAAGAGCAAAACAAGAAGCTCAAAGACATCCTTACCGCCGAGCAGTACACCAAGTGGGAGGAAGTGCGCCAGCAATTCCGCCGCGGTGGCGAGAAGAAGGACGCCAAAAAAGACGACACCAAGAAAGAATAATTCCCCCGATCGCGAGTTTAAAAGGGACGGCGCAAGCCGTCCCTTTGTTCCTGTACGCCAGAGCCTCCCGGTAATCCGGACGGCCATCTGTTTCGGCTGAAACCGGGACTCCAAACCGAGCCGATTCCCGGCCGGAACCTCGGGACTGGAATTGACAGCCATACCAAAATACCGAACGCTTTTTTTCAAAGCCGAAAATCTATGAAGACTGAACTTTTGAGTCGCGCTGCTCCCTGGTTATGCGCCATGAACCTGGTGATCGGGAGTCATCTTGTCGCTGATGAGATTGAAAGCGGATTCACGCCTTTGTTTAACGGCAAAAACCTGGATGGCTGGACGCTGATCAACAAGAAAGGCGAGGGCTACGGCACGAGCAACGGCATTTTATTTTGCGCGCGCGGGGGCGGCGGCAATCTTCTGACCGAGCGCGAGTTCGCGGATTTCGTTTTGCGATTTGAGTTCAAACTCGAGGATGGTTCAAACAACGGCATAGGCATTCGCGCTCCCTTGCGCGGCGACGTTTCGTATTCGGGCATGGAGATTCAGATTCTCGAGGAGGGCGCGGCACTGCGCGGCAAATACGGGACGCTTCGGCCGGCGCAATTTCATGGCTCGGTGTATGATGTGGTTCCCGCCAAAAAAGGCGCGCTGCATCCGCCTGGCGAATGGAATCAGGAAGAGATTACCGCCCGAGGCCGGCACATAAAAGTGGTGCTCAACGGTCAAACCATCACTGACACCGATCTCAATGATGTTACGGATCCGGAAACGCTGATGAAGCATCCGGGCTTATTGCGCGACACGGGCCATGTGGGATTTCTCGGGCACAATGACTACGTCGAGTTTCGCAATATTCGAATCAAAGAGCTTCCGCGGAACGATGGTGAGAACACGCCGCCGGAAGGCTTTGTTGCATTGTTTAACGGCAAGGATTTGTCCGGCTGGAAAGGATTGCTGCAAAGGCCTTACGATAATCCCGCCAAACGCGCGGCCCTGCCGCCGGATGAACGAGCCAAACTTCAGGAAAAAGCGAACGAAAGCATGAAGGCGCATTGGCATGTCGAGAACGGCGAAATTGTTTTTAATGGCAAAGGCGAAAGCCTTTGCAGCGCGAAGGACTATGGCGATTTTGAAATGCTCGTGGATTGGAAGATTCCGCCGCGAGGCGATAGTGGAATCTACGTGAGGGGCAGTCCGCAGGTCCAAATCTGGGAACCGCGCAGCCCCGGCCAGTTCACGCCGCCCGACGGTTCAGGCGGACTCTATAACAACCAGAAACCCGAGAATCCTCGCCACCCGCTCGAATCGGCGGACAATCCAGTCGGCGAATGGAACCGGTTCCGGATATTGATGGTCGGCGACAAATTGCATGTGTATCTCAACGGCGAGTTAGTCGTGCGGGCAACCACGCTGGAAAACTATTGGGAACGTGATAAGCCGATTTATCTCACCGGCCAGATTGAACTGCAAAACCACGGCGGTCCGCTCTGGTTCAAGAACATTTACATTCGCGAGATTCACTCGAAGCAATTGTAACGCGAAGTAAGCCGCCGCGATGCCGGTCCCCCCAGGGCAATGGGCGATATGAATTTCCCCGCAGCCGGGGTAATCGGTCGCCTGGCGTTCTTCAAGCAGTTCCGCCATTAATGACTAATGTTTTGATGACGAACAAAACTTGTTGCGCGCGCGCCCATCCCTCTTTATCTCGTTCGTTAGCAATGAACGACGAGCAGCAAATTCGTGACTTAATCAACACCTGGCATCGGGCCACCGCGGCAGGCGACCTCGACACAATTCTCGAGCTCATGGCCGAAGGTGTCGTGTTTCTCATTCCTGGCGTGCCGCCGATGCGGGGCCGGGATGGTTTTGCCGCCGGTTTTCGCAAGGCCATTCAGCAATTCCGCATCGAGTCACACAGCGCGGTTCAGGAAATTCACATCTCAGGCGAATGGGCATATTGCTGGAATCTTCTCCACGTCACCATGATTCCGTTGCTCGGTGGAAATCAGATAGGCCGTTCAGGCAATACCCTGACCGTTCTGCGCAAGAACGCGACTGGCAAATGGGTCGTATTTCGCGACGCAAACATGCTGATGTCAGAACCGCCCGCCGGCTAAGCCACCTCATTCGCCGCGCCGTACTTTCTGAGCGTAGGCGGGTCTTCGCCTGGGTCTTCTCCTCTCCCCAACATTCATTTTGAGGGGCTGCTTTATTACTGTGCCGAGCATGTAATTTATGCGGGTGCCTTTGCCCCAGCCGTCGCCTTTTGCGCCTTAAATTCTTTCGCGGTCAGATATCGCCCGTAGTAATTCTGAAACACCGGCAGAAATCGTGCCCCGTCACATTTAAGCGCAGGATAACTGATCTTCCGGTTCTGCTTTTTCTCGTTTTCGTCAAGGTACTCGATGACCAGTTTCTTGCGGCCAAGACTTTCTTCGAGCCGACATTTGGTCATCTTGGAAAAGGGCAGGGCAGTCTCCCAATCCGACAGCCGAACTTTTTCATAATCCAGCGTTGCCGTCAGGCCTTTGGAGTTTATGAAGAGCTTTTCGGGAAAGAACTTAATCACGTGCTGAATTTCAACCTCGCCTTGCGGCTCGAAGCGCCAGGCGAGCGTTTGCTGGTGCGCCTTATGGAAGGAATCCTCGAATGCCTTCCATTGTTCCGCTTCGATGGCTGCCGCCCCATCGATCGCCGAAAACCAAGAGTCGCCAGCCGCCGGAAGCGTCGTCGGCGTTTTTAAAACGGTCGGCGCGTCCAACCCGATGTTCCGAATGCGATCGGCGAGCGGCGGATGGGTGTCAAACGGATGCGGCGTATCGGCTTCGGCCAATTCATTGCTGTTCACGCAGGCGGTCATGAAATCCGGGAAGCCCTTTTCGATTCGCTGAAACACGTCCATGGTTTCCACGTTTTCATTCTTCTCGAACAATTGCGATTGGACCTTTCGCCGATAACGGCAATAAGCGGCGATCTTAACCAGCGCCTCGCCAACGTCGTCGGGCGTGGTCATTTCCGAGCCAATTCGATCCGCCCGAAATTCCCGCTCTCGCCGCAGTTTGTTTAGGGAGAACTGGTAAAGGTTCCAAAAGAAAAACATGAAATGAAATATCGGCCGTGAAATGCCGCCATTATAGAGCGCCTCCAGGTAATGCGAATATTTGCCGAGCAGCGGCGAGATTCGCCGGGAGTAAAGCGTGTCGTCACCGCTGAAATGCGCGAGTTCGTGTGCCAGCAC
>WNFL01132482.1_pt1 | contig 14734 bp, 18 predicted proteins | sample 5400361 | NCBI WGS metagenome assembly WNFL01 (sample SAMN13153351, study PRJNA577476) | soil metagenome | isolation source: 40 cm soil on Douglas fir-dominated hillslope | place: USA:California | collected 2013-09-17
CGGGGCGCGCGAGCGGGCGGAGGCGACACCGTGTGCGGATTCGACGCGGGCGTCGGAAGCGCGCGATGGCGCCGAGGCCGGTTCGCCGGAAACGGTCTCCGGAGCATGCTCGCGCCCCGCCGTCTCACGGCTTGCCTTCGGCGCGCGCTCGGAGGTCCCCCCGCCCGCGAGGGCGGGCGGGATCGCGCGGGTCGCGCTGCGCACCGCGATCGCCTCGAGCGTCGGAGACGAATCCGCACCGTGCGACTCCGGCGAGGACGCGGGCTTCGCGGGCGGATCGCCGTGCACCGCGATGACGGGATCCCGCGCGGCCGGCGCGTCGATAGGATGGAGGGGTTCGCGGCCAATGCCGGACGCCGGACCGGGCCGCACAGCGGCCCCTGGCTCGAGCGCAGGCTCGATCCGCGGGCTCGTCGGCAGCAGCCGTACCGCGGGCCCCGCCGCAGGCGCATGAGATTCGGTCGTCGTGGATCCATCCACCCCCGCGGAACTCGGGGCCACGCCGGGGAACGGCGCCGCCAGCGCGGCGGCGATCGCTCTCGTGCGGCCGTCGCTCGCGGGCTCCGGCTCGTGCTGGGTCTCGGTTTCCTTCGGTGCCACGGCGTCGTGTCCGGTCCGCGGGGCGCCCGGGCCATCGGGCGCCTTGGGCGGCGCGGACTCCGGGCGCGCGGCGTGCGCGGAGCACGCGGCCCCGAGGGCGACGTCGAAGCCGTCGTCCTGCGCGGCGGCGCCGCGCGGCGGTCGCGAGGCCGGCGGGGCGAAGGCGGGGCCGATCGGAGGCAGCGAGCTCACTTGGCCCCCTTGGGCTTCATCAGCCGGCGGCTCATCTCGGCCGCACGCGTCGCGGGCATCTGCGCCAGCAGCACCGCGGCCGAGCGGGCCGCGACGGTGCGCAGGATCCCTTCCACCTCGTCGTCGCTCAGGTGCGAGAGGATCTCGTTCGCCTGCTTCGGCTTCATGTCGGCGAGGATCTTCGCGATCGCGCCGTAGTCCTCGGGGGTCGCGGGCTTGGCCGGGGACGGGGTCGCGGCCAGCTCGGCGGCGGCCGCGTTCGCCGCCCTCAACGCGGCGGCGACGTGGCTGCTGTCGGACAGCGGCGGTGCGGACTGCACCGGCGGCCCCTGCGGCGTCGCCGAGGCGGCCACCGCGGTCGGCGCGGGCGGCGCGGGAGCGGGTGCCGGGGCCGGCTTGGCGGCGGGCGCGCTCACCGCCGGCGCGGGCTTGGGCTTCGGGGCGGTCGCGATGCCGAAGCCGGTGCCCCCGGCCAGCGCGGCCACGAACGCGATCACTCCCAGGATTGCGAGCTTCACCGTGCCTCCCTTCCCTTGTGGCGCTGGTGGGCCACGCCGTCGTGGTGGGTCTGCTCCTCGCGCGCGGCGTCGGAGTCCCAGACTTCCTTGCGCTGCTCACGCAGGCGTTCGATCACGCGGCGGTCGCGGCGGGCCTCGCCGTATCGTTCCTGCTCCTGCTCGACGGTGCGCTCGGCGTCCGCGTGCGACTGTTCGGCCGCTTCCAGCTCCCGCGCCGCGGCCTGCACGGCGAAGTTCATGTTGCGCAGCGCGCCGGCGGGCGCGATCTGACCCTCGCCGCCGCACGCCTGCTCGCCCGCGCGCTCGAGGCGTCCGGCGGCCTCGTCGAGCGCCGCCTGCGACTCGGCTTCCCCGCGCAACGCGTCGCCCAGCGACTTGGCGCGGTCCTTCTCCAGGCGCTCGCGCAGGTGGAGCACGCGCTCGAGACGGAACAGGAACTTCTTCACGACCCGCCTCCGTTGCGCGGGGTCGCGGACTGGACCGCCAGCCGGGCGAGCTGGGCGCAGCTCTCGTTCAGGCTGGCGTGGTCCGAGGCCCCCTGGCGCAGGAACGAGAGCATCGCGGGGCGCAGCTCGAGCGCGGCGTCCACGTCGGGATCGGCGCCGGTCTTGTAGGCGCCGACCGAGATCAGGTCCTCGTGCGAGCGGTAGGCGGCCTCGAGCTTGAGGAAGCGGTTGGCCACCTCGGCGTGGTCGGGCGCGATCACCTGGTCGCGAACGCGCGACACGCTCTCGAGCACGTCCACCGCCGGGAATTGGCGGGCATGGGCGAGCTTGCGCGAGAGCACGATGTGGCCGTCCAGGATCGAGCGCGAGGCGTCGGCCACCGGCTCGTTGAAGTCGTCGCCCTCGACCAGCACGGTGTAGAGCCCGGTGATGCTGCCGCGGGCGGAGGTGCCGGCGCGCTCCAGCAGCCTCGGCAGCTGCGCGAACACCGAGGGCGGATAGCCCTTGGTGGTGGGCGGCTCGCCCACCGCCAGCCCGATCTCGCGCCACGCCATCGCCACGCGCGTCACCGAGTCCATCATCAGCAGCACGTTGCGCCCGCTGTCGCGGAAGTACTCGGCGATCGCGGTCGCCACCTGGGCCCCGGCGGCGCGCACCACCGCCGCCTGATCCCCGGTCGCCGCCACCACCACCGAGCGTCGCAGACCCTCGGGCCCGAGATCGCGCTCGATGAATTCGCGCACCTCGCGGCCACGCTCGCCGACCAGCGCGATCACGTTCACGTCCGCGCTGCTGTGACGCGCGATCATGCCGAGCAGGACGCTCTTGCCCACGCCGCTGCCCGCCATGATGCCGATGCGCTGGCCCTGGCCGAGCGTGATCAGGCCGTCGATCGCGCGCACCCCGGTGGCGAGCGCCTGGCGAATCGGCGGCCGGTCCATCGGCCGCGGGGCCTCGCCGGTGAGCGGACGGCGGCGGGTGACGCCGAGCCGGGTGCCGGCCTGGATCGGGCGACCGAGACCGTCGAGCACGCGCCCGATCAGCCCCTCGCCGACCCCGACGTAGAGCGAGCGCCCGAGCGGGATCACTTCCGCGCCCGGGTGCACGCCCTCGGTCTCGCCCAGCGGCATCAGCAGGATGCCGCGCTCGTGGAATCCCACCACCTGGGCGAGGATGCCGTGATGGTCGTCGGGCGCGATGCGGCACGCCTCGCCGACGCCGAGCGGCATCGAGCTGGCCTCGACCACCTGCCCGATCACGCGCGTCACCCGCCCGTGCACGGTGAAGCGCGCCTCCGCCTCGAGGGCGGCCAGCGGGGCGTCGAGCATCGCCGGCGTGCGCTCAGCCATCGCCGAGCCTCTCGTAGAGGGACTGGAGCGCGGCGTCGAGCCGGCCGTCCACCAGCCGCCGCGCGCTGTCGACGATGAAGTCGCCGCGCGCCAGCGTGGGATCCGCCAGCCACTGGAGCGTCAGACCGCGTCCCGGCGGGGTCAGCGCCTCGCGGCGCTCGCCGAGCGCGGCCAGATCCGCCGGATGGAGGCGCACGTCGAGCGTGGTGTCGAGCGGCAGCATCTCGAGCGCACGCGCGATCAGGCCCTGGAGCGTGGCCGGCTCGGCCTCGAGCTCGCGCTGGACCAGCTTGCGCGCCACCGCCAGCGCCAGCGCCGTGAGGGCGCGCTCGCGCTCGTGCGCGAACTCCTCCTGCGACACCTGGAGCACCGCCGCCACCTTGCCCAGCGCCTCGACCGCCACCCGCACCTCGTCGGCCGCCGCGGCGGTGCCGTCGCGCAGGCCGTCGGCGTAGCCCTGGAGGAAGTAGTCCTGGCCGGGAGGAGCCGGGGCGGCCGCCGCCGGCGCGGCGCCGTTCGTCAGCTCGGGCAGCCAGCTGACGGTCTCCGCCGGACGCGGGCGCGCCGGCCCGGCGACCGTGGGCAGCGCGAGCGGCGCCCAGGCCGCGTCAGGAGATGACGTCATCCGCGCCTCCGCGCGAGGGCAGCACGATCTCTCCCGCCTCGCCCATGCCGCGCACGGTCTCGAGGATCTTGGCCTGGACCTCCTCGACGTCCTTGACCCGCACCGGGCCCAGCATCTCGATCTCCTCGTCCAGCGCCTCGCGGGCGCGCTCGGAGAGCCCGGACTGGAGATGCTTCTTCAGCTCCGCGCTCGCGCCCTTGAGCGCCAGCGCCAGGTCCTTGGTCTCGATCTGGCGCAGCACGTTCTGCACCGCGCGCGAGTCGAGCCCGACCAGGTCCTCGAAGGTGAACATGCGCGCCTTGATCAGGGCGGCCAGCTCGGCGTCGCGCTCGGTCAGCGCCTGCATCAGGTCCGCCTCGCGGTCGCCCAGCTCCTTCATCACCTGCGCCACCAGATCGGCGCCGCCGGCGGCCGGGGCCTCGTCGGCGATCGGGATCTCGCCCTTGTCGCGCAGCGCGGCCTGCACCAGGCCGATCACCTCGGGCGACACCTGCTCCAGGCGGCCCATGCGGTAGAGCACCTCGGTCGCGATGGTGGGCTCGAGCGAGCGCAGCACCGCCGAGGCCTGGCGCGGGCCGAGCTGGCCCAGCACCAGCGCGATGGTCTGCGGATGCTCGCCCAGCAGCACGCTGCCGAGCACGTCGGGCGCGGCGCGCTGCAGGCGCTTGAGCTCGCCGGTGTCCTGCGAGCCGCGGATCCTGCCGATCAGGCCCTGGGCTTCGGAGACGCCGACGGTGTCCACCAGCAGCTGCTGGGCGACGCTGACGCCGCCGCGCACCGAGCTGGGGCGCCCGGTCGAGACGTCCTGGAACTCCTTCATCACCGCCTCCACCACCTCGCCCTTCACCGAGGCGAGCGCGGCGATCTCGCGGCCGACGCGCTCCATCTCCTCGGGGGAGAGACGCTGGAGGATGCGCGAGGCCAGCTCCGGGCCCAGCGCCATGCACAGCACGGCGCTCTTCTGGGCGCCGCTCAGCGAGCCTCCACCCTTCTTCGCCGCCATCACGACTCCGCGAGCCAGTCACGCACGACCAGCGCGGCGCTCTCGAGCCGGTCGTTCGAACCGTTGCCGTTGACCGCGAGCCGCCTGCGCAGGTCGGCGTCGGAGACGCCGTTGCCGGCCGCGCCGTTGGAGGCGGGGATCGGCCCGGCCCCCGCCGCCTGGGGCACCGGCCCGGCAGGGGACGTTCCGAGCTGACGCACCAGGGTGAGGGCGACGAAGCCGAGCACGGCCAGGGCGACGATCCCGACCACTGGGCGGCTGAAGCGCTCGGCCACGACGATCAGGTCTGGCCCCGGCTTCTCGGGCTTGCCGGCGGCCGCGGCGGCCGCCGCGGCGGCGCCTTCGAACGGCACCGACAGCACGCTGACGCGATCGCCGCGCGCGCTGTCGGCGCCCACCGCGTCGCGCACCATGGAGACGATCCCGGCCAGGTTGGCGCCGAACTTCCCGGTGATCGCCGGCGTCAGCGCCTTCTCGTCGAGCAGCACCGCGACCGTCAGGCGCTGGACGTTGCCGACCGAGCCTTGGGTCTGCTCCACCTTGCGCGAGTTCTGGTAGGTGTTGTTCACCACCGTCGCCGCGCCCGGCGCGTCGGCCGCGGCGCCCTCGGCGGGCTCGCTCTTCTGCTCGTTCTGGATCACCTGGGTGTTGGGGTCATAGGTCTCGACCGTGCGGTCCACCTTGTCGAAGCTCATCAGGGCGGAGACCTGGGCGCGCGCGCGGCCGGTCCCGACCACGGTCGCCAGCAGCTCCTCGATCTTGTCCACCATGTGTTGCTCCTCGGCGCGCTGGATCTCGAGCTCGCGGGTGGTGAGCCCGGCCGCGCCGGTGGAGCCGGAGGGGATCGAGAGCACGCGGCCGGCGTCGTCCATGACCGCGACGTTGTCGGCGGAGAGCCCCTCAACGCTGTTGCTGACGATGTAGGTGATGCCCTGCACCGCGTCGGACGGAAGCGTGGCGCCGTTCTTGAGGGTGAGCACCACCGAGGCGCCGGCCGGGCGCTCGAGGCGCTGGATCGGTCCCGGGGTGGGCAGCACCAGGTGCACCTGGGCGGCCTGCACGCCGCGCAGCGCGCCGATGGTGCGCGCCAGCTCACCTTCCAGCGCGCGCTGGTAGGTGACGCGCTGCGTGAAGTCGGTCATGCCCCAGGTCGGCTTGTCGAACAGCTCGAGGCCGGGACGTCCCGCGGAGGGCAGCCCGTCCTTGGCCAGGCTGACGCGCGCCCGCGCCAGATCGGCGACCGGGACCTGCACCTCGGTGCCGCCGGCGGTGAGACGCGCCTTGATGCCGGCCTTGCCCAGGTTCTCCGTGATCGCCCCGGACTCCTTGAGGTCGAGCTCGCGGTAGAGCGTGACGAAGGTCGGCGAGCCGGCCCATCCGCTCACCAGCCAGATCACCGCCACCAGCGCCACGACCCCGCCCAGCAGCAGGAAGCGTCGGGTGGAGTCGAGATTGCGAACGGAGCGCAGCAGTCCGGTGCTGTCGAGCGCGGCCATCAGATCCTCACGTGACGTTCATCACCTGGCGGTAGGCATCGGTGAGCTTGTTGCGGATTTCGACCAGCAGCTCGAGCGAGATGGAGGCCTCCTCGCTGGCCGCCATCACCTGGTGCAGCTCCACCGGCTCGCCGCGCAGGAACGCGCCGATCAGCTCCTTGGACTTGTCCTCCATCCCGGAGGCGTCGTTGAGCGCGGTCTTGAACAGGTCGCCGAACGAGCTGCCACCGGGCTCGGGCTCGCGCGGCGCGAGGCCGCGCAGCTCGAGCCGGGTGCCGAAGTCCCCGGGCGGGCGGATCGGGGTGGTCATGCTCAGCCCCTCCGGTCGATGCGCTGGCCGGTCGGCCCGGCGGGCGTCGGCGTCGCGCCGCGCACCGGGCGATAGGTCAGCGGACCGCGCGCGGACTGCGCGCTGAAGAACGCCTGCTCCTCGACGGTCAGCAGATCCCAGAGCGCGGCGGGCTCGGAGCCCGGCGCCGCCTCGGCGCCGCGCGGCGGGCCGGCGGGGCGCGCCGGAACCGCGGTCGGAAGGCGCTCCACACCGGGCAGGGACGACGACAGCGGATCCACGATCATGGCGGCCTCCGGAAGGATCAGATCTCGAGCGCGCGCTTCAGCATGTTCTTCGCGGCGTGGAACACGGTGTTGTTGGCCTCGTGCACGCGGCGGGCGATCATCAGGTCGACCAGCTCCCGGTCGATGTCGACGTTCGGGTACTCGACGAAGCCGTCGGCGTCGGCGTCCGGATGGCCCGGGTCGTACACCACGCGGCCCTTGCTGGAGTCCTGCACGGCTTCCAGTCCCTGGGCGCCGTCGACCGCGACCTCGCGCTTGTAGGGACCGCCCTCGGGGGTGCGCGTGGTCTGCGCGTTCGCGATGTTCTTCGCGATCACCTCGAGGAACGCCTGCTGGCGCGCCATGCCCTCGGCGCTGATCGACAGCGGGCGCAGGAACGCGCGCAGCGGGCGCGGCAGCTGGGGGAACGAGATCGGACTAGGCATGGTCGCGCATCGCGCTGCGCAGACGCTGGTAGGCGGCCTGCAGCAGCTTGGCGTCGGCGTCGAAGCGGATCTCGGTGTCGGCGAGCGAGGCCATGTCGCGCTGCAGATCGGCCTCCTGCTGCGCCGCGGCGGCCTGGCGGGCCTCCAGCGTCTGGCTGAAGTCCACGCTCGAGCTGGCCTTGAGCGCATCCGCCACCCGCTCCGCGATGGTGCGGTGCGTGGCGCTGGCCTCCTCGAGCCCACCGCGAAGGATCGAGCTCGCGGTTCCGCTGCCGAACAGTTCTCCGAGCATGTGCCCCTCCTGGGCAAGGTCCGGGACAGCCTTGAGCAATCGGCGTACCCGCGCGTCGCCAGGGGGCGATGCGAGCAACGCCGCCGGACGGAACCCGATGCGCACGCGCGGATTGGGACGCGGGTTGCCGGAAGCGCCGTGGGCCGGCGCCGGAATGAAACGCGGACGATTCGGCCGGGCGTGGAAGGGAGTGCCGGAAGAACGTGCCGCCACCGGAAGGATCGGGCGGTGCCGCCACCGAGGCGGCGACCGCGGGCGGCGGCGGCTAGGGCGTGAGCGCGGCCTTGGGGGCCAGCTCGGGCGTGGCGTGCAGCTTGTTGCGCAGCGTGCGCTCGCTGATCCCGAGCAGCTCGGCCGCACGCGTGCGGTGGCCCTCGGTACGGAGCAGGGCGCTCCGGATCGCCTGATGCTCGAGGTCCTTCAGGTTGAGCATCGATGCCGGCGCGGCGCTTCCGTTGGGCGCGGACACCGGGACCGCGGCCGCCCGGGGTGGCGCGGAGCCGAACATCTCGGGCTCGATCCGCCGACCGCCGCACAGGATCACCGCGCGCTCGGTGGCGTTGGCCAGCTCGCGCACGTTCCCCGGCCACGGCCGCTCGCGCAGCCGCGCCAGGGTCTCCGAGGCGATCTCGGGCGGGCGGATCCCGAGGTGCCCGGCCACCTGCTTCACGAAGTGCGACACCAGCAGCGGGATGTCCTCGGCGCGCTCGCGCAGCGCCGGGGTGCGGATCGGGAACACGTGGAGGCGCCAGTACAGATCGCTGCGGAAGCGGCCCGCGTCCACCTCGGCCTTGAGGTCGCGGTTGGTGGTGGCCACCACGCGCACGTCCACCTTGAACGGCTGGTGGCTGCCCACCCGCTCGATCTCCTGCTCCTGGATCGCGCGCAGCAGCTTGGCCTGCAGGTCGAGGCGCATCTCGGAGATCTCGTCGAGCAGCAGGGTGCCGTGGTGGGCGCGCTCGAACGCGCCGGAGGCCCGGGCGACCGCGCCGGTGAAGGCGCCGCGCTCGTGGCCGAACAGCGAGCTCTCGACCAGGCCCTCGGGCAGGGCGGCGCAGTTCACGGTCACGAACGGCTGATCGCGTCGCGGGCTGCGCTCGTGGATCGCGCGCGCGAACAGCTCCTTGCCGGTGCCCGACTCGCCCTCGAGCAGCACCGTCGCCCGGGTCGGCCCCACCTGGGCCACCAGCTCGAGCGCGGCGCTCAGCGCGCGGCTCTCCCCCACGATCGAACGTTCCCCGCGCAGCGCCACGATCTCGCGGCGGAAGTCCTCGTTCTGGCGGCGCAGCCGGGTCACCTCGAGGGCGTTGTTCACCGCCAGGCGCAGCCCCTCGGAGCGCAGCGGCTTGGTCAGGTAGTCGAGCGCGCCGCGTCGCATCGAGATCACCGCCTCTTCGATCGAGGCGTACCCGGTCATGATGATCACCGGGATCTCGACCTCGTTCTGGCGCAGGTGGTCGAGGAGATCCAGGGCGGTGCCGTCGGGCAGCCGGAACTCAGAGATGATGAGGTCGAAGGCCTGGGAGGACAGGGCCTGCAGCGCCGGGGTGATGCCGGGAACCAGGACCGCGGTGTGGCCCAGATCGGCGAGGGCGCGTTCGAGGAGCACGCCGACGGCGGGCTCGACATCGATGCCGAGGATGGTCGCCACTACGGATCCATTCCCTGCGGGGCGCAGGGGATGACGGCCAGAACCAATGAGCCCCCTTCCTTGGGGAACAACGCCGGGGAACATAATGGAGCGTCGGCTGGGGCGCAAGGATCGGACGGTGACCGGAGAAGCACATGTACGGCCCCCGTCGCCTCCAGACGAGCGGGGATCGCGCCTCCGACCCTCCGGGTGATCTTCCGCAATTTCGGACTCAAGGATTGCACTTCGCACGCCGACACCCTGCTCAACCGAGGAGGACCCGGCATGCGCATCTCCACTCAATGGCTGTTCCGCGGCGCGATCCGCGACATGGAGGGCTCCCTCCAGCGCGCGGCCGAGGCGCAGGAGATCGCCTCCTCCGGGCGCCGGGTGAGGAGCGTGGCCGACGACCCGAGCGTCGCCGGACGCATCCTGCGCATGGACAACCAGCTGCGCGACGCCGACCAGTTCCGGCGCAATGGGGTGCTCGCGACCACGCGGCTCGAGGTCGAGGATCAGGTGATCACCACGGTGCGCAAGCTCGTGTCCCAGGCGCGCGATCTCGCACTCACCAATTCGACCCGCGACCCCAGCGACCCGCTGCGCGCGGCCGCCGCGGTGCAGGTGGCCCAGCTGCGCGACCAGATCATGGGCCTGGCCAACACCCGGGTCGGGAACGCCTACATCTTCGCCGGCGGCGAGTCCACCAGCCCCGCGTTCCAGGCGGGCGGGACGTACGCCGGCAACTCGCTGGCGATCGAGGTCGAGCTCGACGACGGCGTGAAGCTGTCGGTCAACCACACCGGCGATCAGATCTTCTCGGGGCTGCTCGACGCGCTGGGCCAGCTCTCCGCCGGACTGGTGGGCGGCAGCGCGAGCGGGCCGCTGATGGCGATCAGCGACACCATCGGCACCGCCGACCAGAAGCTGCTGGTGGCCCAGACCGAGGTCGGCAGCCGGATGCTCGAGGTGAAGAACGTGGGCGAGGACCTGGCACGCCGCTCGGCGAACCTCCTCGACCAGCGCAGCACCCTGCGCGACGCCGATCCCACCGAGGCGATGGTGCAGCTCAACGCTGCCCAGACGGCGCTCGAGCGCGCCTACGCGGCGGTCGGCAAGATCCTCTCGGTCAGCCTGGTCGACTACCTGCGCTGAATCGCCTCGGGGCGTCCGCTCCGAATCCGCGGGCGCGTCGATGCAGAACGCACGATCGGCGCTTCGATCTTCCCTCCTCCCCCTCAAGTTGTGCGCGGGTCCTCCGAGACTGAACGGTGTCGGCACTGATGCCGGTCGCCGGCCAGAAGGCCCGGCGGACTAGTCCACGACCTAGAATAGGGAGATTCGAACCATGGCACTGAACGACATCACCCTGGCTGGCGGCATGCGCTCCAACCTGCTGAGCCTGCAGCTGACCGCGGCGCTCCAGCAGCAGGCTTCGCTCCGCCTCGCCACCGGCCGTCGCGTGAACAGCGCGATCGACGACCCGGCCGCCTTCTTCGCCGCGCAGGATCACCGCAGCCGGGCGAGCGACCTGGCGTCGCTGAAGGACGCCATGGGCGAGGCGCTCCAGACCGTCAAGGCTGCCGACGGTGCGGTCTCCGGCATCACCAACCTGATCGAGCAGGCCAAGGGCCTCGTCGCGTCGGCGCGCAGCGCCAGCACGGCGGACCGCGCCACGCTGGCCGGCCAGTTCGACGCGCTGCTGACCCAGATCGACCAGCTCGCGGCGGACGGCGGCTACAAGGGCAAGAACCTGCTGGGCTCGGACGTGCTGACGGTCAACTTCAACCCCGAGGCCACCTCGACGCTGGACATCACGGGCTTCGACGCCTCCAGCACCGGTCTGGCGATCGCGGCTTCGGCGAACGCCTGGGCGGGCAACGCGGACATCGACGCCGCCGCGGCGGCGCTCGACACCGGCCTGAAGACGCTGCGCACCAACGCGGCGACCCTGGCCTCGAACTCGGGCGTGGTCCAGGCCCGGATCGATTTCACCTCGTCCATGGTGGCCACGCTGTCGGCCGGCGCGGACAACCTGACGGCGGCGGACGTGAACCAGGAAGGCGCCAACCTCCAGGCGCTCCAGACGCGGCAGCAGCTGAGCATCGTCGCGCTGAGCCTGGCGTCCCAGTCGCAGCAGGCGATCCTCCGTCTCTTCTAGGACGGGCGGAAGTTCCGGCGGGGCCGACGGGCGAGAGCCCCGACGCCCCGCCGGGTTCGTCTTCGGGAACGCGCCTGGCCGCGGGCGCGGAGGGAAGGGAATCCGCAATGGCGCTGCATTTGAGTCTCCGGCCCGGGGAGCGTGTGATCCTCGGCGGAGCGGTGGTGCGGAACGGATCCGCGCGCACGCGGCTCGTGGTGGAGAACGAAGTCCCGATTCTCCGCGAGTCCGATATCCTGCGCCCGGGAGCGGTCCGGACACCGTGCGAGCGCGTCTACCTCGCGATCCAGCTCGCCTACGTGGATCCCGGGGAGGCGCCGCAGCACCTCGCGTCCTACCGCGCGCTGGCGGACCAGGTGCTCCGGGCCGCCCCCAGCTGCCGGGAGTGGATCATTGTGATGGATGCCCAGGTCGAGGCCGGCGAGCTGTATCGGGCGCTGAAGAGCGCCCGGGCGTTGATCTCGTGGGAAAAGGAAAGGCTCGAGCATGTCGCGTAGCGCCCGCAGCGCGTACGAAGCGACCTCGAAGGCCGCGGCCTCCAGCCGCGACCTCGAGGCCGGCGCGCTGTTCAAGGCCGCGCGCCAGCTCGAGGCGGTGCGGTCGAGCTGGGATGCCGCCGATCGCGAGCTGCGCCTCGAGGAGGCGCTGCGCTACAACCAGCGCCTGTGGACGTTCTTCCAGTCCGAGCTGTCCGCCCCCGAGCACCCGCTGCCGCGCGAGCTGCGCGCGAACCTGCTCCGGCTGAGCACGTTCGTGGATCGCCGCACGTTCGAGCTGCTGCGCTCGCCGTCGGTCGCCGGGCTGGACGCCCTGATCGCCATCAACCGCGAGATCGCGGCCGGATTGTCGGCCACGCCGCCGGACGCGAGCTCCCGGGAGGGAACGGCTCCGTAGTATCCTGCGGCTCCGCCGGCGTGTCGCGCACCGCGCGCGCGGACCGGCGGGCCGAACATTCGACCGCCGTCCGGAGACAGGCCGCAGCGAATCGATTCTCCGCGCACCGGCGGAGCGCCGGAGGCGCGGCCGGTCGAGCGCGACGAGACCGCCCCGGCCGCCGAGGCTCCCGCCACCGACCGGATCGAGCTGTCGCCCGAGGCGCGCGAGCTGGAGAGCGCGCTGCGGGCTCAGAACCTCTCGCTCACCCAGCTCCCGCCCGAGCGCCTGCGTCAGGTGCTCGACCGCATCGCCTCGGGCCACTACGACCGTCCGGACGTGATCGATCAGACCGTGCGCCAGATCGCGAGCGAGCTGTCGGGCCCGGCCAAGGAGTGATCGCGTGCGCTGCGTCGTCGCCGACGACTTCCTGACCCTGCGGCGCATCGTGCGCAACACGCTGCGCACCCTGGGCTGCGACGACATCGTCGAGACCGCCGACGGGCTCCAGGCCATGCAGGCCTGCACGCCCGATACCCGGCTGCTGGTGACCGGGTGGACGTTGCGCGGGCTGAGCGGTCTGCAGCTGGTGCGCAAGCTGCGCGCGTCCCCGGAGACCGCGAAGATCCGGGTGCTGATGCTGACCGGGCGCAGTCAGCGCTCCTCGGTGCAGCAGGCCCAGGAGGCCGGGGTGGACGCCTACGTCCTCAAGCCATTCCGTCCCGAGGAGCTGGAGCGCCGCCTGCAGGACCTGCTCGGGTCCGCCGACGAGGACGGACCCGCCGACGCCGCCCAGGCGGCCTGACGCTCCGCAACCCGGGCGCTAGACCCGGGTGCGCGAACGCCGCGCGGGAACCACCAGCTCCGGCGACAGGTTCAACTTGTTGCGCAGCGTGCGCTCGCTGATGCCGAGCAGGCCGGCCGCGCGGGCGCGATGGCCGCTGGTCGCGACCAGGGCGCGGCGGATCGCGTGGCGCTCGAGCTCGCGCAGGTCGAGCACCTCGCCCGCGAGCTCCCCGCGTAGCACCTCGATCTGGCGTCGGAAGTCGCTGTTCTCGCGCCGCAGCCGGAGGTTCTGGAGCGCCTGGCCGACCGCGAGCCGCACCGCCTCCGCGCGCGGCGGCAACGTCAGGTAGTCGAGCGCCCCCTGCTTCATCACCTCCGCCGCGTCGTCCACGTCCCCGTGCGCGGCCATCACGATCACCGGGACGTCGAGCGCGCGGTCGCGGAGGCGTTCGAGCAGGTCGAGCGGGGTGCCGTCGGGGAGCCGCGAGGCGGTCAGGATCAGATCCACCGGGCCCGCGTCGAGCGCGTGGTACGCCTGATCGAGGCGATGGCATCGCACGGGCCCATGGCCCATCTCCTGGAGCAGGCGCTCCAGTCCCCCCGGCTCGACCGCGCCGGGATCGATGCACAGAATGATCGCCAACCCCACTCCCGTTTCCCACGCTGCGCGTGGGGACGCGTCACGCCCGCGTCAGGGATGGAGGAAATATGGATGTGGCCTCGTGCGCAATGTAAACGTGACATCAACCGCACGCAATCGAAATTCCACCGATCCTCGAAAGGGTCGGTCGCGCCCAGGATGGGACGATGGGTTCCGAGCGGACTGCGTCGTCTGCCGAGGAGCCCTGACGGCGCCGGCGGGACCGGTGCGTCCGCGAACTAGTGGACGCCGCGAATCACCCGGCCGGTGAGGGTCGCCCGAGGGGCGGCGATGCGGGCGAGATAGACGCCCGGAGCCAGCGCGGCGGTCGCCGCACCGGGGAGCTGCAGGTGTTGCGGGCCGGCCGCGAGATCGAGGTCACGGATCCAACAGCGCCGACCCGTGACATCGAGCAGCTCGACCCGGACGCGTCCGCTGGCGGGAAGCGTGAAGGCAAGGGTGATGGGGCCGCGGGCGGGGTTGGGCCACGCGCGAAGCAGCGGAGTCGAGCCGCCGTCGAGCACCGGCTCCCCCGCCGCGTGCCACGCCTCCAGGGTGATCGCCTGAGCCACGAAGAGCGCCGCCTCGAGCCGACCGCGTCGAACCACGGCAACCGTCGCGTCGTCACGGTTACGGGCCGCGTTCTCAATCGCTTGTCGGGATGCGGCGCTCTGCAGGGCCAGGGTGATACCGGCGGACAGCGGGTCGCCGGCGGTGGAGGTCGTGGAGCTCGACAGGCCGGCGAGGTCGGCGGTCTCGAGCAGATCGGAGAACTGGGCACGCGCCCCGGGGACTTCGTCCCGATCGGGCGAGGTGACCTGGAAGGGATCGGCGAGGTCGGCGGCGCTCACGCACAGGTCGGCGATCGCGGCCGTCACGGCCTGCGGATCGCGCGCGAGGAACGCCTGGCGCAGCGCCTCGCGGGCGGCGGCCAGCGACGCCGCGGCGCCGGCGGGGGCGTCTGTCGAGGTCCAGTGGTCGGCGTCGAAGCAGTGGGCGTCGACGGTGGCTTCAGGATCGAGGGCCTCGTTCTCCAGACGCCGGAGGACCGCGGCGGACGCCGCGTCCGCACAGCCCGCTCCCCAACGCGCGGCAGGGGGCAGCGCGCCGGCCGCCTGCCGG
>WNFL01036552.1_pt1 | contig 14732 bp, 13 predicted proteins | sample 5400361 | NCBI WGS metagenome assembly WNFL01 (sample SAMN13153351, study PRJNA577476) | soil metagenome | isolation source: 40 cm soil on Douglas fir-dominated hillslope | place: USA:California | collected 2013-09-17
AACGGGGGCTGCTTCTGGTGCGGGTGGCGGAAGTGGACCAAAAAGGAGTGCGAGATTGGCAGCTGTCCAGCAAGCCAAGAGGGAGAGCAGGTTACTCTGAGCTATGATTCGAGTACGCAATGTTCCGAGTCTCGATGCAGCCATGCAGCCCTGACCTGACCTGACCTGACCTGAGGCTTAGAGATTGGACCTGTATGCTGTTGAGCGCGTGTATGCTAGCTAGCTACTATTTCACTGTGTGACTTGTAATCCTATTCCCTACCGTCTGCATTGCAGGATCGATCTGGATAGTATAAGCTGAATCGAGTCTTCGTTGGCCTTTGATGAGGACGTCCGATGCCATTTTGGACTTTACCTCGACGCCTGAACGGTCTGAACGGTCTGAACAGTCTAAGGGTCACACGACTCATCGTCCACGCGTCAGCTACCAACGTGAGATATCCCGCGAACAAACTTTGCTCTTTCGCCACTTTCCACCACCCCACGGTACGCACACCAGCCTCCTTCCCATCCCCAAAATCCTCCCAGAGCAACTTACGTTTCCCGCTGCCTGTGCAAAAGGACACCATGCTGAGCGTCGACGGTATAAAGAAGGAGAAGGTCGTCATCATTGGTTCTGGTAATTGGTACGTGCCTTTCCGGATCTGGCGCCTTCCGGAAGGACTGCCTGTCGCATAAGCAAGCCTGTCCCTGTCCTGACGCGTCTTTCTTCATCTAGGGGTTCTGCAATTGCACGTATAGCAGGTAAATACCTCCTTCTACACCATCCGCTCTCCGAAGAACCTACAGTTTTGACGCATGTTCCCGCATCAATAAAGCGCGCAACGCAAAGGAGAACTCGGGCCAGTTTGTAAGTGTAGTTACCTCATGCATAGTTCCTTCATTATCAAGGATAAAACGCGCAGTTTGATCGCGATTTGCACGAGGCCTTTTGTGGACGGGCTCTAGCCCACATCGGCCGGTCTCACCACAGCGTGGAACCAAGGCGTTATTCAGTCGCGTGCCCTTTTCCCAGTGCTACACGGATCGACAGAGTATTCCACTCGCCTGCGCTTTCCATTCCCCCGTCTTATCATAACATGCCCTCACGCCACATCTAATAGGACCCAAAAATTACGATGTGGGTCTATGAAGAACAAGTGGACGGGAAACCCCTCACCCAGATCATCAACCAAACTCACATCAATGTGAAATACCTCCCCGATATCAACCTAGGAGAGAATGTTTACGCCGAGCCAGACCTTTCCATTGCATTGAGAGATGCCACTGCCCTGGTCGTCGTGCTTCCTCACCAGTTCTTGCGCAAGTTACTGGAACTGATGAAGAACGCCTTGGGAAGCAGACGAGAAGGAATCCGAGCGGTCACGTTGATCAAGGGTGTCGACGTGCAGGGAACCAACATTCAAAGCTTCGCAAAGGTTATTCAGGACGAACTGGATGTGCCGTGCTCCGCCCTTAGTGGAGCGAATATTGCCAACGAAGGTATGTCCGACGCTGTGTTTAATATTGAACCTGACTGACCGTATCCTTAAATCCCCTACGTATAACCACTCTCATTGGGACAGTTGCGCGTGATTACTTCTCAGAATCGACGCTAGGTGTCCCTTCCCCCGCCCACTTCGAAGGCGATGTCGAATCTTTGCCCGACGCGATTCTATGGAAAACACTCTTCCACACGAAGCACTTCCAAATCAGTGTCGTACCGGATGTGGAAGGCGTAAGCTTGTGCGGTGCCTTGAAAAGTCAGTCCTTTACTGGCTTCCTACGGCGACAAGGCCCTCAATCCTCTTACTACTTGATACGGCAGATATCGTAGCGGTAGCTGCGGGCTTCATCGATGGACTTGGTTGGGGATCCAACACAAAAGGTTCGTTCCATCGCTCTAATACCACTTTGGTGGCAGTACCTGAGATTTTGGTCCCTCCCAGCTGCTATAATGCGCATTGGAATGGGAGAAGTCAAAGACTTTTGCCTCGAATACTTCCCCTCGACGCTGGAACGTACCTTCCTCGAAGAATCTTGCGGGATCGCGGATATCATTACATCTTGTGAGTTAGAGCACTTGGCTTGTTTCTGTCATCCACCCCAACGCTAGCTCTCAATTTCCCCTAACCTTCGTTTTTTAGGTCTCGGTGGACGCAACCGTCAAATAGCGGAAAATATGGTCAAGACCGGGAAGTCATTTCGGGAACTGGAAGAGTCGATGCTACAAGGACAAAAACTCCAAGGGCCACAAACTGCTGACGAAGTACACAAGTTCTTAGAGGCGAGGGGCACGAAGAGGAAGTCTAAGAGCGGGACTAAGGGCTATCCACTGTTTGAGGCTGTTTGGAAAGTGTGCTATCAAGTGAGTACTATTTCTCGAGATGCTGCTGAGCTAATCGAGGTTCTTTGTAGGGATTACCACCTGCTGAGCTTGTGGAATTGTTATAAGCTTCAGCTATAGACGGTTGATAGACCTTACCAGTGTTTAATCAGAAGCTATATTCCAACCACAGCACCACTTCTGGCAATCACTGCAATTACCCGGTCACTCGAACCTCATCCACCATGCTACTGTGTGCTATTCTAAGTCATCGAAGTATTCTTGTGATCGTTACGGGTGGACCGTGAACCCACCGATCTGTCAACTCGCCTGGTGGTTACTCATTATAACGCCAGAAGCCATCGATATCCGCTTATGCTGCTCTTGAATGTTTCCTAACCTTCCTACAATGATAAATTAATTAGTTGAGCAGTAGGCAGGATTCCGCGAATCAGGTGGACGATGGCGTTGCGTCCTCTAAATTGCAGTGATGAATGAGATGTTTTGTCATGCCATCAGGTCCTGGAGTGCTTCAAGTGCCTAGCAGGAAGGCACCATGGCTTCTTCTAGGCGGGCAACTAGATGGAGAATCCAGTGGGTACGTCGAAACAAATTGCACCGCGACATGTTTATTAGAGACCGCATTCTGGTCCCCTTGAGAGTCCCAGGTTTATTTCTTATTCGACAGATGGCTCAAGGCTTGAGTGAAGTGGGTATAACACTATGTGTTCAAGGTAGGTTGTGATACAAAACATCGCCGGGTCGTACAGGATACAAACACAATCGTCCCTCAGGCACCAAGACCACCCAAGAGTCCACCGCCGCCGATAGGAGTGCAACCAACACTGAGTATCCCGTCCTACAGAGAGACGCGTCAATGGCGGAAGGTGAACAGAAATAGAAAGAACACACAAAGTGGTTACCACTGCAGCAGACAGGTTCCGAATTGCACGCGCTAGTACCACTAAGGACACTCGACATGGGGGTGCATTGGACGCCCACAAAGCCGTTCTGGGCGGCGATAGGGAGATTGAGAGCGCCCAGGATAGACTGGATACCGCTGTCACTGTGTTGGTGGAGAGCTGGGAAGACTAAGTCAGCTGTCGCACGCGACTGCAAACGGAGCAGACGCACATTGGCAGCACTGACGCTCAGCAGCTGGAATAAGGCGGAACGAAAATCGGTAGGTCAGTAGGCGAACACTGCTAAGACGGATATCTGGACGTCGCACCGTTGCAGCTGTTACTCTGGTAGGAATCGTTCGAACCGACGCGCAAAGGAGCAGGCGCGTTGGCCTTCGATCGGGCCTGGAGGGCAGCATTGGCCACTCCGACGTTGGTGACGACGACGGGGTATGAGTCGATTTCGTGTATGGGAGTGGCGACGACGAGCGAGGCGGCAGCGAAGAGAGCGAAGATGGTGAACTGCATCGTTGGTGGTTGACGAGGGTGAGGATTAGGGCGTGTAGATAGTAGAGTACGACGAGCGAGGGAGAGCTGTGGTGGTGGGTGGAGAACAAGTCACAATCAGGGGTACACACCTCCTTTTAAGCTGGCCGCCGGAACAAACACAACCAAACACCCCTAACTAAGTGTAAGTAGGAAGGTTACGTCCAAGGTGTGGCTCGTGTAGAATTGCGTTCGTAAAGACGGGACAAAGTGAAGGGATTTGAACGGTGAATAGTGGAGAATCGTTGAGAAGAAACAGCCAAATTAGGTGAGGTCGATATCGCTAATGACCTTCACTGGTTCAAACCATCCGGTTGCACTCGATTAATTTGGCTCAAATGACGTCTCATGAATCCCGTTCACGAAGCAACTTGCAGTACAGGCCCGAAACTGATCAAAATGGACGTGTCTAAAGCTCGCCGGACGAATCCAAGCTCTATGAAGGGTCAGTCCCCAAGTTCGTCCATGAGCTCAGCGAGTTCCCTCTCTTCCTCTTCCGTCATAGCGGAGGTAGAGGAGATCGCAGGTGGTGGCACCACGATACCAGCTGTTGCGCCGGCAGGTTGTGAAACCAGGTCTACGAAATGAGATCAAGGAGTTCCCAAAACGCGATTAGATTCACATACCCGCGAGTCTCCATCTCCTGAGTGTTCCATCCAGACTCCCACTCACAATCCAAGGTTCCCGTCGTATGACTTTGGAAACGTCCACGTCCCGTACCCACCAGCCAAGCGCAGTTATATCATGCGAATGAACATCGGTGATACTCAATAGCTCCGCCTTGCCGTCTCTCTCGTCGATCGTGGAGATATCGTACGTGGTGAGAACTTCGCCGGCTCCAGTGACTAGATAAGGCACATCGAGGTGACTAAGGTGAAGAGGAAGAATGGATCTGACTGCGGACGCGTGGGTGATTGTCTTTGCCGCAGTAGAGGTGGACACGGGGTGCGTGTGAATCATGACAGTGGAATCCGTCGAGGCTGCCATTGTCTCAGTAGGAGCAAATTCCATACGACTCACAGTTCACCTACCACTCCAAACCTTCCCGTTTCTGACCCATATTTCGTTCACTCCAGTTCGGTGACCATTTAGCTCGCCAACCAGCCTGGCACGCCATCCTTGATCCACAGGATCCGGGTTGATGCTCCAGATCTTAATAACACCCATACTATCCCCCGTATAAAGGTGAGACGAAGTACTATCCCATGCCAAGGCTTGAACCGGACGAGTATGAGCGCTGATGATTTCAAGTTGCCTCAAGGGCGATGTAGGATCACTCAAGATGGAAGAAAGATCCCTGAGAATAGAGCGGTATCAGAGGGTAGCGATTTCGGATCGACAATAAGTCTTCACCATATGCGCACCATCTTGTCGGAGGACCCAGACACGAGCACTCTTAGAGGCGGTACGACCAGAAGGCTCTTCACAAAGTCGGTATGTGCCGGTGTGGTTGAGAGCACCTCTTTGGTCTGCCCGTCTATATATGAGATGGAATTCACATCCACTGGAAAACGGATTCACCTCGATATCCCAAACTTTGATAGTCTCAAGGGCGTGTTATTTCTCCCGATCCAAACTCAACTACGACTGGGACAAACCTGATCCCAGGACCCAGATATCAAGAAGGTCTTTCCATTGCTTTCAAAAAACTCCAATGCAGTAACAGGCGCTGTATGGCCTTTGAAGAGCTGAAGAGTCGCACCTGTCTGGAAGGTCTATGAGAATCTTAAGAGCGGCACGGATCGCCGATCGCAGACTTTGAGTGAAGTGCGTCGTATAACGGCGCCGCTTTCGGCTGTCCAGGCATCCTGCCCTTGGATACGCATCCCTATGGTCTTCCCTTTGAGTTCTATTGGCTCCCCTATCGACTTGGTGCGTGCAGCCTTCGCCGCTCTTGCCTGAAAGAAGAATCATAATCGAAGATCGAGAAAGGTTCGTCTGGGAATACATACGTCACTCTTTGCAATATCTGCTTCTGCACGGAAGAAGTGTGATGCGTCCGTTGTCTGCATCCCAAACAAGTCCTGGTGGAGGATGGATCCAAGTGATTCCTGCAGGCTAGCTCCGTACCTAAGGATGGATAATCTCAGGTGATGAAAGATGGAGTGTAGGTTGAATCGAGAATCGAGGGGAGTCAAACTACACTGTTCTCGGAAATTTGCCATCCACGCTGTTGACCACCATATGATCATTTGAGAAAGGCGGACAGTTCAAACAGAGGGAGAAAGCTGCTGCCAACAGTAAGGATAAAATGGGCATACTGGAATGGTACCAAGTGCCGGAAAAGCTTTCAGCAACTCCACTTTGTTGATCGTATAGGTACTGTATCATATTCCTTCGAACGGGTTACAGAAGAGAAGAACAGTGGCAACATCCCTTCATGTAGAAACTGGGTTTTCATACTAGAAGCGAAGCTGCATTCGGGGTCCGCCACACGATTCAAACCCCGCCGCACCACTTGAACCCAACTACAGTTCCCGCCATGGCCACCACAGTCAGGAAGACATACCACAAACGCACACGGACGATAGCACCTGTCTCGTCTAGTCCTCCAGCCCTGCTATGCCCGGCACGTGTAGCCAGTAAACGAGCACGCGAAGAGGACGATGGCGAGAACGTCCATCCCACAAAGCGACAGAACACAACAGTGAAAATACTGTCTACAATCACAAACAGAAACAAGCAACCCCCTCCCTCGAAGAAACCACAACGAAAATCGTTGACACAACTCCAGCTCGCGCTCTCCGCGCAGCCCTCTCTCCGCTCATGCAATCTCTGTGGACTCTCTTACACGCGTGGAACTCCAGAGGATGAGTCCCTGCACCGGTCCCACTGCGCTCGGGTGACAAAAGGGATGGAATGGGGCCGCACAGAAGAGAAGGAGAGCGGCGGGGTAGGTGTTTCAGTGGTACGACGGGACGTGAAACTTAAGTGTGGAACGCATGGACGGATCATCAGTTTCCGCGCAGACGTATCTGGCAGAATAGGCACGAAGGTGAGTGGCCCTCAAATTGCTGAGGAGCAGGATATTTGACGAAGACTACTACTTGTGCAGTTATCTACGATTTTATCTACAACCAATCTCGCGCTCTCAGCTCCAAGTCTCACATCAGAAGCGTTGGCCGCTTCGAAGGCTTACCTGTTCCTTGTACCGGGCAGCAAGAGTACCAAACGCGAACACATCGTCGGGTGCTTGATTGCTCAGCGGATTAAGACAGCGATGGAAGTGGCAGAGAATGGTACGGTGGATGTGCTGGACAATCCGTCTCTTGTTCACGTAGACGGGGGCCTCTATTGCAGGGGAGTGAATGTCCCTTCTAAGTGTTTTCTTTACTCATTTGTTCTTAGGCCAGCACCACTGCCGACTACAGTCGGGATCTCGCGGGTCTTCGTCGCACGCGATCATCGATGCAAAGGGATCGGTCATGCACTCCTAGATGCTATGTCACAAACGTTTATCCATGCCTGCCCTCTCGATCCGGTCAAAGGTCAAATTGCTTTCTCGCAACCAACTGGGGACGGCAGACGTCTGATGGAGAGCTGGGGAAGAGGAAAGGTACGAGTGTACGAAGAATGATTGCACCGACAATATATCCCCCCGCATTTATTCTTGTGTCGAGTCGAATATCACTCTGTGGGAACTCGTCTTTGCCTTGAGCGAATTCTCTGAGGTGCGCTGTATTGCAGGGGTATTTGTACCACAATGCATTTGACATTAGTCATGTCCCGTATTGGCTAATAAAATGCGACAAACGTTGGTCGCAAGTTAACAGCAGATCTCTGGCTCGACAATGCCGACTTGCACGCCCTCCATACTGATGTACATTTTTAAATTTCGTGCGACAACATATTGGTCCGGGAGGACAACAGCCCTGCTCATACACGGGAATTGCCAAAAGCCCCTAACCTGTGACCAAGGCCTTCTGCGATTTGGACGGAGCCGATCATTGCACGGTGGTGGCGAATTGCTACACGACCGAGTTTGATACGCCCTCGATCGATTTCCAATAACCCCCAGGCGCCTGACGGACCGGGATACGGCACGGGCGAGCGAGCGGTCACGCGTGCTATTCCATGCTTGGCATCACCTCCGATATTCGCTTTCTACACAAAGTGCAAAGCTTTAAAACCTTTTCCGCTGATATTCTGCTATAGAACTGGAATGGGAGGGCGAGTACGCACAGAAATGGATTACATGGTCGAACTGAGGTCAAGGCCATGATCGAGGATGAGTATTGAACCTGGAATTCATGCGCTACGGGGCTGGCTTCCGCTGGGTGGGACCCCGGGTGAGACCCGGTGTAGCGTAGCCGATCTATATTTGTACAGTCGCCATTGCCTAAGGGTGGCCTGAGGTTATCAGACTACATAAAGGCGGGACGGGCGCATTTCCAATCTAGTCGGAAGCGCCACATTGTAAGTTAATTTATCAATACCAGGGTCGGATCGCCTGCCCATAGAAGGTGAATTCAAGCCTTGCTATGAGTTCTGTAACATCCAAGGGGAATCCTTTGACTCGGCCCGATTCTGCCATATCGAGAGCGCCATCCGTAGTTCGTCGTAATATTGAAGGCGTTCGGTAGAACAATGGTCTGGGACACCTTGAGGACGACTCTGACGACTCAATGACGCCCTCCTTAATTCCTCTCTCTATTTCAGACGATTCCTCTTGCAGAGTGTGAGCCGAAATCACTGTACTAATCGCTTGTAATGACTTCATAACTCCAAAGCAAATTCAAAGTCCCGTTCCTGCAAGATTTTGAATGATCGCTTCTGCACGGAATTAATTCCACGGAAGCAGCGGCCAAAGCTGTTTGGCAACCCAGGTGCGCTGCTTTGGCTAGCAAATCTTTTATGACCCAACTGTCCTTCCATCTTCTATTTATCTCCAAATCGGGAGCTTCAAAACTGGGGGTAACGAGCTTGGACCGTCCGTTTTTTTTCGAATTTGGTTTGTCGAAGAAACTCTTGTGACAAACAACTCTCGGTTTTGATCCGATGCTCTTTGGTTATGACGACCTGTGTTTATCGTATGGCTGGGAAAATGCCTCTGTAGCTGCATGCACAGAAGGACCGAATTCGGAGTGGGCGGCCTGCAGTGCGCAGCATGGCTGTAAAACGCAAGAGATCGCTTGCCCGTCACACGCTTTTCTTTCCGCTTTCCATCGGAATTCGCTGCTTGGTCGTAGCACCGGGCCTACTAAATTAAAGCTAGCCGTCGAGCCGAAGTGTGAGCTGAGGACGCGCGGGAAGCAGGAGGGAGAGGTTCGTACAGCATCTTCTATGCTATGTACCGCATATTGGCACGGTGTCGTCCTTTCTGCAGTTCGCCATGCGAGACATGCACGCATGTAGCGTGGCTTATTGGAGAGCCGTAGGTTGCTCTTGCGTTCACTCCCAGAGGCGTGTGCTCCTCTATATTGGCTTCTCGGGAATTGAGAGGCTCACGCACCTGTTATGTTCGTTCCTAGCGGTGCTCCAACCCAGAAGCGCATGGCAGAGTGGAAAAGACGGCATGTAACCGTTAGTCCGAATTGAGGCCAAGCTTCACACAGCGTGGCTTGCAGCTCGGACAATGCGGCGCCTTCTCAAAGACTCTCGCCGATGGAAGGTTGGAATGAGCGGGTTCGCAAGTCTTTCACCCTAGAATATACCTCAGACTCTTCACATAACCGCGTGAACCTGCTCGAAATCCTTCTAAATTTTCCGTGCCCCTTTTGGCAGGATGACTCCAATAATCTTGAGTTGTTGATTGAGAGCCACATTCCACCTTAAGCAATGGGTTACGACTTTCCGGTTTAAATACTCAGAAGATCCCTTTCGTCCACACTTGATGTGATCGCCAGTCTTCCGTGCATCTCTCCAGCACAGCGCTGGACGCTCTGTACGCTCTACACTTTTTTAGTGAGGTACTATTCGCAACGAGATACGATCTCCAGAGGACTTCCCTTACTTATTTCTCGATCCATATTGTCGAAACACTCCTAGATCTCAGCATCAGGATCTCCCGCAGCCAGCATTCTTTATTTTTAACTTCCTGTTTCATCCTCACACATAGAACCCAAGTACCCCACACCAAGTGTTGCGACAAAGGCTCGAATGAGCCTGTTTGTTTGCGGGTTTTTGCGTGGGATCGGACATGCAGACTCCAGAGCAATTTCCACCTCCACGTGTCCTATCTATCCCGTTGTGTGTCCTGATCTCGATTTCCACGATCACGCTAGAAGAAGCCCAGGGAGGTTAACCTGTCACGGAGGTTGACGAGGACTGACACATATATATGTGCGCTTTCCATAGCCACTTCGTGCTTCTCATCAAAGCTCACCCACTGTCCTGGAAACAAGTGTCCAAATTGGGACGCGGGTGAACTAAGGTGAAGGCTCTGGTGTGGCTACGGCCTGACAGCTTGAATGTTCCAGAAGCCCTCCACCGAACTGACCTGGTATCGACCTTGGACCTCTACGGCAGTGGAGACAATTGAGAGAGCGACGGCAGGCGTTTCTTCGTCAAGTCTAGAACCTTGTGGGAGAACAGGCCGTTCCAATCATCCGGGCCCCATTGATTATGGACGATGAAGGGGGTACCAACATGTTCGGCACAAAACGTTCGAAAGGGGCTCATTGACATATGCTTCGTCGCGACGCCCTCGGGTAAACCTTCAGGTCTCATTATCTTGTATAGGGTGTACGACTCGCACGGCTCAAACTTGAGAAGTGCCTCGGAAGAGGAAGTCGGGGTACCGAACTGTCCAACTCCGAGGGGCGCTAGTGTGAAGGGAACTGGATCTTGATATGAGGGCGCTCACCCCATTCATTGTGCTGTACTCCTCCTTCGATTGACAGCAGTAGCCTCGTGGCCGGGTGGCACTCCTTTTATTCCGGCGATCACTCGCCGTACCCCAAGTTATGATATCGGAAGCATGGGAATCGAGTAGGCTCGCTGGCAACAAGGAATTGTATATTGGCCCTGCAGGTTGTGACAATTCGTCGCGCTACGTTTGGGTCTTATGAGTGTCCAGACCTTCCATGCTCATCTATCATCTTGTTTCGCACCATCTTTCTTTTGATTGGCGGGCCTGAAAAGCTAAATATTGTGGGCCCCACGACGCTAGCGCTGGTACCTTTTTATCTCGGCAAATCTTGGGATTTGTCGAAGGAACCACATATCCACTGTGGGATGCTTCTTTTCATCATGTTAGGGTCGATGATTCAGCTTCGGTGCTACCAAAACTTCTCGTTTATCCAGGGCTCATCAAAGCCCATATTTGATTTGATATGTATTCTAGGTTGGTGTTGCTTAACCCGTTGACACGCTCCGAGCCCTTGATACGGCCGTCAATCTGCTAGATGGATGTCCCATGTTTCTGATAATATTCATACCTTGTCTATATCCAGGTTCCAGGTTCCAGGGGTTCCCTATTCGATTTCCCCTTTCTGGACACCCTCTGGCCCGGGGATCTTATCAACTTGCAAAACAGATCTTCCCTTCACATTTCACATTCATTCTATCCGCCATCTCCGTCTCCTTTTTTTTGGCAGATCCATCGAGGTCGACGTCGAGGTCGTAGCCTATGATTTGATTTGGTGGAGTTTGTGATTCAATTTTTCGAAGTGCAAGAATGATCAGATCCACCCGCCCTGCAGCCGCTCTGATAGCGGGTTTGCGGGCTTGCAGCCGTCCATTCAGTTCGTTTGTGGTACGATGGAACGAACGAACGGGGCACTCTCGTGGCGTGGCGGGAGCTGTTCATGGAATCAGAACGGGACCCGCTCTGGGCCCGACGGCCTTGCTCACTTGCTCTTGTTGAGTGTCCATACTGCGCATGTCAAATTTTTGAAAGGGTGAGGCGCGCGAAGGCCACCCGACGCTGTCCGGTTCGGAACACAGCCGACAGTCGGTCAATGTTAGGCTGCAATATTAATGCGTAGGACGGTGTCGGCCCATATTTCAACCTGTCCGCACTTGTCCCAATCTCATTCAGTAATTTTTTTGGCTTTTCCAGTCTGCTGTCCTTCGTCATCTTTCTTTGACTATTGGGTCATCATAGAGGGTGACCGATGCGCTCCGGAACGGAATTGGTACACCAGCAAATTTGCAACTCGCTGAAATTTGTATGAGAGCGATCAACCCCCTTCAGAAGATTGCACTAAATATCCGCAATGGGGAAGGGCAAATCTGCCAGATATTAGCGAGTGTCCTCTGCCACCGCCTGCGACGAAAGCTTGACTACCGTCATCGCGGACCTTAATGGTCAGTCATTATGTGATTTCTCCACGACTTGTCATCACTTTAGCTCTTCAGTGCCTCGACCACGCTTCCTGACGAAAAATTTGCAACGCGCGCGCCAAAGAGTTGCATAATCTATCACAATGCGTTTGGCTTGCATCTCATTTATTTCCGCCTTGCCCTGTAGACACGCCGTGAGGCGTTTCCGGCTGCAGGTTGAAATTTGAGTAGGTGGGATTTCATCATACGACGGCACAAGGGGCGATGTGCACCCTCCCGCCCAAACCAAAAACTAGACTCTCCGTCTCGCGCTTATCAGCTCCCATACGACAGGCTTTGCAACCCTTGGGAATCTCGTTGACATGTCACAACACGCGCATGCCCTACTCCAAGCTAAAGAAGAGACACACACACGCGCGATCGCACAGTCAGGTGATCGAGAGCAATTGTATAAGTTCCACATTGGATAGGGTCAGCGGGTACACTCTTGCAAGATAAGCAGGGGTCTGGATTTAGCATAAGCTCCGTTGGAGATCTTAGCGAGCGCGGGGCTAATCTCTGCCCGGTGAACGGTTGGCGAGCACCGGCAATGATCCCGGGGGGTCATGCGCGAGTGAGTGAGAGGATGGCCTGTTACGGTCTTGGGCTGAACGTTAATCAGAGATCGGCCCTCGTACAGATCCAATTCTCCCATGTTAGGCTATCACGGCGACGAGGCGGAAACGGAGAACGCCAAAAGAATCACGGCGGACTTCAAAAAATAAAAGTGGTGTGGTGGACTCAAAGTACGACAATGCTAGATTTGTAAATAAAACGTAGAAACAAGCGACCCAGGTGACGGTTTACCGTGTCATGTCATATCATCCATCCGAGACTGGAGAGTTATGTCCGTCAATTTCAAGACGGCAACTTTGCTTTGCTTACAGACTTCTCATTTCAAGTCATTATGTTGTATACACCTTCCTGCTGTAAGAACAGCCACCGCTTACGAGCTCAATGCTCCTCACAAAATCCCGCTAGAATTGGTCCTTCCCAGCCACCCAGCCTCAATCTTCTTATCCCACACCCACGCCATGTATTGGTCTCATGTTTCATGTTCACTCGAAGAAATTTGTCAAGCAATTCCATTTGGGAGCCCAAAGATAGAGATACTCCGACTAGATAGCAAAGATTGAGACTACACAATAACGTAGATTTAAAAAGCTTGGGTTCGAACAGTAGCCATACGAGTCATTGGATTTGGAAGGATTCAAATTATTGCGCGACATCGACATCGGATCATGACGGGTGAGAGGACAGGTAAATAGCGTCAGAAATGATGATAATGTGAATTGGAGGGTTGTCATGATCATGGAAGTTGTGTGTTGTTGGTATGCAAATGTGGATTGCGGGGTAACCGGGGATGTGAGTTTTCTTGATTGTTGATCGCAGCTGACAACGCGACGGGTGCTTCGAAGGAAATCCACAATATTCAAATGGTGATTGACGCGAAGAACGAAAGTATATGACAACCGGTGTGTCCAAAGGGAAGAACACTATCCGCAGATAAGTGGAGAGTAGATTGTGCCTTGGTATGTGACGGGGCAAGCGCGAGAAGTGTGTACAACTGAGAGGCGCGCGACGATGAGGCACACAAAAAGTGACTGGGGTTAGGTTTAGATATGGCACCCTCCTCCAAGAAACGAGTCCCAGGCCAGAGTTATGAATGCACACTCCAGGGAGCTTGCTGATACGCTGATAGATCGTAGTGACCCCCATACGAGAAGACATCAGGCGGCGAAGCGACAGACTGCTTGCGCCCGGGTTGAGCCGCCGCGGCGTGCGTGTAGACCACCGGTGCAGAGGGCGTGTACGAGTGAGGGGCGACGGAGAAGTACGAGCTTGTGTCAAGTCCGTATGCGGGCGTCGCTTCCGCGGAGGTCACGACTTGGACGGATGCGTCAGGCTGTGGTGCATACTCCTGGTACTGGAGTGGGACCTCCAATCCCGCGCTCAACGGTGCCGCTTCATAGAAGCTCTGTGGAGCAGGTGCGGAGGTTGTCATCATAGGATGCTGATGTGACTGGGAAGCAGCCGTCGCAGACTCTGCGAGCAAAGGCTCGGCGAACCTCTCAAACGTAGCAGGGTCGAATCCACCAGGCCCAAACAGTTGGTCCAAGTCCGTGAGCTGGCCCAGCTCGGGGAGGTCAAGGCCAGACGGCATGGGGGCGGCGAAAGCAGTACCAGGGTCGGTGAAGAGAGTAAGGAACTCTGACGACTGCTGTGCTTGCGGCAACGACGTTGCGGCCGTGGGAGGTGCGTACGCGTTGAAGGTTGTGGGGGACGTGGGCCACCCAGTTGGTAATTCCGATGTGCACTCGCCAAAGTTTGTCTGTGATTACAAGAGGGGACAACCGCGTCAGTTTTTCACCGCGGCCAAAAAACTGAATTGAATGAGGTGTCAAAATTTAGGACGCACCATTAGCGAGGGAACGGAAGGGTAGGAATAATCGGAATGGGCGGAATACGGCGTCTGAGTCCAGTCCTGAGCGAATTGCAGATGGTCCGCAGTCGCCAACTGAGCAACACCGGAAAGCGCCGAAGGGGACACGGTGGACGGCGGTATGGACGCGGTATTGAGGGGAGCGAGTGGAGGTTTGGCATCCGGCTTTTCCACAGATGGTTGCGATAGCGGTTGTGATTGCTCGGGCGGCGTGTGCGGCTTGCGGGTCGCAGACGAGGAGCGCTTCGAGGGTTTTGAGTAGGGCTGGAAA
>WNFL01366493.1_pt2 | contig 14730 bp, 12 predicted proteins | sample 5400361 | NCBI WGS metagenome assembly WNFL01 (sample SAMN13153351, study PRJNA577476) | soil metagenome | isolation source: 40 cm soil on Douglas fir-dominated hillslope | place: USA:California | collected 2013-09-17
ACTCACCTCGAACTATCCGAGCGTGAGCTTCAAGTCCTCGACCAGATGGCGCTCGGTAAAAGCAACAAAGAGATTGGACAACAACTCTACATCAGCGAATACACGGTAAAGAACCACGTAAAATCTGTTTTGAAAAAGCTGAACGCTTTCGGTCGAACGGAGGCAATTGCGATCGCTCATGAACGCGGACTGATCAAAACGCCTTAGTCGGTTTGGCTGCCGATATCGCTCGAGGTCGAAGCGACGGCGAGCTGCCGGGCGGGGCGCCAGTATCATCGTTCACTTGCCGAAAAGCTCGTGATATCGAACCGTTCCCAATGAAGCATAGCCAGATCAATGCATTTTGGCGCTCGGCGGCGCTCTGGTTCCTAAGCACCGCTGTTCTGGCCTTAGTGACCGCGGTTTGCTGGCGATTCCATGCTCTTCCCTCGGTGGCGGCCCTTCTCTATATGGTCGTCATCGTCCTGGTATCCCTCCAGGGCCGCTTCATTCCGGCAATTCTTGCGTCGATCGTTGCCATTTTATGTTTGGACTACTTCTTTGTTAAACCGATATTGCGAATAACGTTGGCCGAGAGTCTGGACGTGGCAGCACTGGTTGCCTATTTAACCACGGCGTTAGTCGTCACTGGCCTGCTATCCCGGGTACGCAAGTCGTTTCGGGATTTGCGTCACAGCGAGGCTCGCTTGGCGGAAGGAGAAAGATTGAGCCGTACCGGCAGCTGGACGTGGAGCGTTTCGAACCATGATAACGCCTATTGGTCGGCAGGACATTTTCGTATCTACGGCTTCGATCCGCGGGACCGGCCGGTTTCCTACCAAGTGTCTCGACAACGAATCCATCCCGAGGACCTCGATTCCTTCGAAAAGAGCTTTGACCAAGCCGTTCGCGAAAGAAAAGTTTGGGAGTTCGATCATCGGATCGCTCTGCCCGACGCATCAATAAAGTACGTCCACACGATTGGTCGTCCCGTTGTGAACGAGTCCGGCGATCTCGTCGAATACGTTGGCACCGTCATGGACGTGACCGAACAACACCGGTCAACGGCCGCTCTGGAACGGGCTTTAGCAGAGGTCAAAAGTCTCAATGTCGAGTTAAGTCGGACTAACGAAGAATTGCGGATCCAGATCAGTGAGCGAAAGCAGGCACAGGAGGCGCTGCGAGTAAGCGAACAGCGACGGATAGCCCAGTTAGCCAAAGCAAACGAAGCACTTCGCGGATGTCTGGATACGCTCGCGCAGGTCCCTGAACTGGATGACTTTCTGGGGCAGGTAATGGCCGCCGTCACGCGGCAATTGGGTGCCGTCTTCTCCACTTTGCGAATGCTTAATGTGGAGCAAAACACACTGACGGTGGAACTCGTTTTTCAAGAAGATCGCGTGCTGTCGCCGATCGAGGCAGGATTTCCGGAAAGGTGGCGGTCCATGTCACTCGACGAACAACATCTCGCTACTTACCGGGCTCAGCCAACAACGGTCACCCGTCTGCTCGATCCGCACTCCCCGACACCGGAGGGCCTGCGCGATTATCTGCTTGGACTTGAGATAAGGACGGGACTAATTATTCCGCTGATCTCGGGCAGCCAGATGCACGGTTTGTTAGCGTTCTATTTTCTCCAGGAACGTGATTTTACCTCGGAGGAGCTCGAAATCGCGCGAGCGTTAGCCACTCAAGCCAGCCTAGCTATTCACCTTACCCGATTAGCTAAAACTGCTCGACAATCTGCCGTCTTAGAGGAACGCAATCGATTGGCCGGAGAGATTCACGATTCACTCGCGCAGAGTTTTGCCGGGATCTCCATGCAGTTGTTCGCCGCCCAGGAGGTCATCCAAACGAGGGCCATGGACGACAGTAGCCTTGGCTATATCGAACGAGCAAACGATCTGGCGCGCTTCGGCTTAGCCGAGGCGCGGCGTTCCGCGCTCAGCCTGCGATCGGATGTCATAGAAGAGTCAGGATTAATCGAAGCCCTGCAAATGTTGGTCGAACGTTCGAATATCCCGGGCCGGTTACGCTGTAATTTTCGATCAAACGGCATACGCAAGGAAAGCTTGCCGCATCACGTCCAACACGATTTTCTCCGCATTGCTCAAGAAGCGATTAGTAACGCGCTTCGCCACGCTAAGCCGACTGTCATCAGTGTTAATCTCCGATTGGATTCCCAGAATCTTGTCCTCGAAATTAGAGACAATGGTTCCGGGATCGACAACACTCGCATGGAAAACGGAGAAGGATTAGGACTTGGCAACATGCGAAACCGGGTCAAAAGTCTTGGCGCCGAACTAGACATTCGAACGGCAGCCGGTCGTGGCACCAGCATCATCGTTCGGTTACCAATCAGTTCGTAACCTCGAGGTCATTATGCCACAAACCACGCATTTCGGAGTAGAAAACGGGTCTAGAGCGAAAGGTGATTGACCGGTTATAGGCGAAAAACGCACCGAAACGATCATGCCAAGATCAGTCGAGGCGTCGCCTTAGCAATTTTGGGTGCGTTTTCGCCTCTTACCAACCGTCTCTTACCTCTCGTTGAGTGCCGCACACTGCTTAATACTTAGCGCTTACCCTGGATCGATCTCCTCTCCGAGACCTCTGTACTACACCGGTTCCGATTCTTGTTTTTTTGCGAGGATTCTCCTCTGTCGGACAAGTCGGCGTACGTGAGTCACCTCTCTTTCGCCCTGGTGCTTTGTCCTTCGAGCAGTGAAGGCATGACCCATTCGGGTAGCGATAAAGCACTCCTTCTGTCAATAGCGATGCGGGTCAACTAATACTAAACTCATCGCCAGAGTCAGAAAGTGGGATGGATGTTCCGATTCCTGTGCCGAGACAGGGAATACAATTTGGGAGGAGCCGGGGGCGAAAAATCCGAGTGTTACAAGAGAGCAGCGACATTTATTCTTCGATCTCGAACCCTACTAACATCGTGATGCAGAGGTCCTTGGCAAGCTTTTGGAGAAACAGAGTGATTCCGCAACAACCGGTTTATCTGCCGATTCAGACAGAGAAGCCATAAACATGACCGTAGGCAACTTAGACGTAAGGGAAACTGAGGAACGCATATCTACTCCGAAGAAAAGCAGGAAGAGAGGCATCATATTTNNNNCCTTCTTTCCCGTCAGCTGGGCCCTCCCCACGCCCAAGTCCTTCGGCCGACTTCGCCGGCTCGAACAGAGATGACAGTGAGTGTCGTCCATCCGCAGAAGGTATCCTCGACCGTCATCCTGGATTTGCCCGGGCAGCTGCAAGCCTATACCGACGCACCAATTTTCGCCCAGACGAGCGGGTATCTGAAAGCGTGGCATTTTGATATTGGGGCTAAGGTAAAGGCCAATGATATACTGGCTGAGATTGACACACCAGAGGTTGATCAAGAGCTGGCCCAGGCCAAGGCCCAACTCCAGGTCGCCCAGTCAGCGCTCCAGCTGTCTCAAGTCACCTATCAACGTAATCAGGACCTTTTTAATCAGAGGGTTATTGCTCCACAGGATCTTGATACGGCGGCTGATACCTATTACGAAAACCAGGCAACGGTAGCGGCGGACGAGGCTAATCTTGACCGGCTCAATGCCCTCGAAGCGTTTAAGCTCGTGCGCGCACCATTCGATGGCATCGTCACAGCGAGAGATATCGATATCGGGGCATTCGTTGCCGCGGGTTCCGGCACTCAGCTCTTTCGCGTCGCGCGGACTTCGCCATTGCGCATTTATGTTAACGTGCCGCAAGAGTCAGCGCAGCTAGTAAAAATCGGAGTCGAGGGAGATCTCACCGTGCCTGAATTCCCTGGCCGAACATTCCCGGCCCACGTCACCAATGCGGCCGGTGCAGTCGATCCAATCGCCCGTTCTTTGCAAACCGAACTACAAATTCCCAACGAAACCGGTGAACTGCTTCCGGGCGCCTATGCCGAAGTGAGCTTGAGACTCAACGGTGACAGAGGCTTGGTCACCATCCCATCCAATGCGTGGCTCTTCCAAAGGGAAGGGGCAACCGTCGGGGTAGTTCACCCCGACGGAAAGGTAGAGATCCGGAAGGTCACAATCTATCTTAATCTGGGTGACAAAGTAGAAATTTCCCAGGGGTTGTCTGATTCGGACCAGGTAATAGTGAACCCTTCAGATGGGTTAGCCAATGGCATGAAAGTCAGTGTGATCGAACCAAATCAGCCGCCACGTACGGCACATTCCCTAACCACTCCGGCGCCACATGGCCAGTACTGACCCGCCACCCGGTAAACCGTTGCTCACTTATATCAGAATTAGCGAGGAATACAGGGTAGCTCATTCGGGTGGGATAAAAGCGCTCGTTCCGGTAAAAGCATATAAGCGCAAAAGATGTTAGTAAATCGGACGACCGCAAGATGGGTCGGCGACCGAGCGGCGGTTCGGAAAGGATCTGAACTGGCTGTAAAGTGGAGATTAACTTAGATGGTAGAATCGGTAAGTCAGAACACTTCGAAAGCGACTGAAGCTTCGTCTCGCCCCTCGCTCAAGCCTAAAGAAAAGAACCGGCGAAAACTCCGGTTCTTCTTTCTCGCCGCAGGAGCGCTATTTATCGGCGTCGCCACGCTCGGCGTTTACACGCGCAACACCTGGACAACGCAGCTTCAGCACCGCACGAACCAAGCTGCGCAGATGGTTGTGCAGGTCACCCATCCAGAGATGGCCGTCGGGATGATACACCTTGAGTTACCCGGCCAGGCGATGCCTTATACCGACGCGCCGATCTTTGCTCAGACCAGCGGCTACCTGAAAAAGTGGTATTTTGACATTGGCGCTAAGGTCAAGGCCGGTGCTGTTCTGGCCGCGATCGATACGCCCGAGGTGGATCAACAACTGGCGCAAGCCCAAGCTCAGCTCAAAGTAGCACAGGCCGCTCGTAATCTAGCAGAAGTAACCTACCAGCGGGACCAAACTCTCTTTAAAACCAATGTTATTGCTGCACAGGACTTCGATACCGCGGCCGACAACTATGCGGGAAGTCAGTCCACGGTAATTGTCGACCAAGCCATAGTTGACCGTTTGGAAGCTTTGGAAGCATTTAAAATCGTTCGGGCTCCATTCGACGGCATTGTCACGGCGCGGAATACCGATATTGGAGCATTCGTGCCGTCGGGCTCAGGAACTCAACTTTTCCGGATGGCACGAAATTCACCTCTGCGAGTTTACGTGGTCGTACCACAGGCCTTCTCATCGTTGGTGAAAGTTGGCGAGGAAGCAGAGCTTGCGGTCAACGAATACCCAGGGCGAACGTTTCCGGGGCATGTAGTGGGCACGGCCGGGGCCATCAATTCGAGCACCAAAAGACTTTTGACGGAATTAGACGTACCCAATCCAACGGGGGAGCTTCTCCCGGGCTCATATGCTCAGGTGACATTGCAGCTCCAAACTGACAACGGCGGCGTTATGATCCCACCGCGAACGTTGCTTTTCCAATCCGGAGCGCCCGCGGTCGGCGTGGTTCATCCGGATGGGAAAGTCGAAATTCGGAAAGTTAGTATCAATCGAGACCTTGGAGACAGGCTAGAGATTTCCAAAGGCTTATCAGAATCGGACCAGATCATCGTCAATCCTTCGTCTGGGCTGGTAACCGGGACGGTCGTCACGATAGCGAACCCAACGTCAGAATCGATGTAGCTAGCACTGACCCCAACATCATGATCACGTTATTTTCGGCGGGAAGCTGCGATGCGCGGCCAGCCCAAGTTTAAAGGAGCAACCATCGCATGTGGATCGTAAACCTGGCATTAAGACGCCCTTACACCTTCATCGTTCTATCAATTTTCATTTTGATCGCCGGTGTTCTTTCCATCTTGAGCACCCCGAAGGACATTTTCCCATCAATCAATATCCCGGTTATTTCGGTAATCTGGACCTTTACCGGTATGGCGCCCGAAGAGGTCGAGCAGCATATCACTTCGCCTTACGAACGCGTTCTTACGACGACCGTCGACAACATTGAACATATCGAGTCGCAATCGTTGAACGGCATCGCGGTAGTCAAAATCTTCCTGCAACCAAACGCCAGCGTACCGGCGGGAATAGCACAGGTCACCTCAGTTAAAGGTATTTTACCCTGTCAGGCGCGTATAATTCATATCGCCGGTTTCTTCCGCCGCTGGTGGTTAGCTACAGCGCCACGAACGTGCCAGTGATCAACGTGGGACTGAGCAGTAAAACTTTATCCGAGCAACAGCTCAACGACTACGGGCTGAACTTTGTTCGGACCCAGCTCATCACAGTTCCCGGCGCGGCCATTCCTTACCCATACGGAGGAAAGCAAAGGTACGTGGAAGTGGACCTCGACTACAAGGCTTTACAAGGCTACGGCCTGACGCCTGCCGACGTCGTAAACACGATCAATGCGCAGAACCTGATCTTGCCCTCCGGCACTCAGAAAATCGGTCGCTTCGAATACCAAATCGGCGTAAACGCAAGCCCGCCCACATTTGAGCAGTTAAACGCTATTCCGATTAAAACTCTGGCGAACGGCACCACAATTTACATGCGAGATGTGGCGCGCATTCTCAACGGGAACATTCCACAAACCAACATCGTCCGTTTCAACGGAACGCGATCCACCATGCTGGTGGTACAAAAAACCGGCAGCGCGTCGACCTTGGATATTGTGCAGGGAATCAAGGATAAAATCCCGCGACTGAAACAGACCTTACCGCCCGCGCTGGATATTTCAACGCTATCGGATCAATCGATTTTTGTTACCGGCGCGATTGACGGTGTGGTGCGCGAAACCGTGATCGCGGCGTGTCTCACCGCAATCATGATTCTCCTTTTTTTGGGTGATTGGAAAAGCACTCTCATCATCGCCATCTCGATACCTCTGGCAATTCTCTCTTCGATTGCGGTGTTGAGTGCGCTCGGCCAGACGCTTAACATCATGACGCTGGGCGGGCTCGCCTTAGCGGTTGGGATTTTGGTCGATGACGCGACGGTGACGATCGAAAACATCGACCGGCATCTAGCAGAAGGTAAACCGACGTTGGACGCAATTCGGGACGGGGCAGCTCAGATTGCCGTCCCAGCGTTGGTCTCGACGATGTGCATCTGTATCGTTTTCATACCGATTTTTTTCCTCTCGGGAGTCGCCAAATACCTGTTCTCGCCGCTGGCTGAAGCAGTCATTTTTGCAATGATCGCCTCTTACATCCTGTCGCGAACTCTCGTTCCGACCTTGGCTATGTACTGGATTAGAAAGCACGGCGAAGAATCACACCAAGCCAAAGGGAGGAAGACGTTTGCGCTTTTTACCTGGTTCTCCCGTTTTCACCGATGGTTCAATAATCAATTCGAAAAATTCAGAGAAGGCTATCGCGATCTGCTCAGTTTTGGACTCCGAAACGCCGGGAAGCTCGTTACCTTGGTACTCGGCTTTACCGTGGTCTCGATGGGTTTGTTTCCATTTCTTGGACAGAATTTCTTCCCTTCGGTCGATTCCGGACAATTCGATATGCACGTTCGGGTGAAGTCTGGCACGCGAATCGAAGAAACCGCCCGCTCGATCGATCAAATCGAACAGATGATCCGTCAGGTTATCCCAGCCAACCAGTTACACGGCATTATCGATAATCTGGGAATTCCCTACAGCGGCATTAATATCTCCTACAACACCACTGGAACAATGAGCCCGGCCGACGGCGACATCCTGGTTTCGCTTAACGAAAACCACGATCCAACGAATAAATTTGTCCAGGTTATCCGAACTCGCATGCACCATGATTTTCCAGACGTCGGTGTCTGGTTCCCGCCGGCTGATATCGTTGCGCAAGTTCTTAACTTCGGGTTGTCGGCTCCGATCGACATTCAAATTACCGGTGCGAACAAAGCAGGTAACTTCGCGTTTGCCAGTAAGCTCATGGATCAGATTCGCCACGTTCCAGGCGCGGTGGATTTCCGCATCCAGGAACCGAATGATGCGCCTCAGCTAAATGTCACGATCGATCGCACTTTGGCATCGGTTCTTGGCGTAACCGCGCAAGCCGTGTCAAACAGCGTCCTGGGTGCGCTGGCCGGATCGAACCAGACTTCGCCAAACTTTTGGGTCGACCCGACCAATCGTGTCAGCTATCAAGTCAACGCCCAAGTACCGCAGTATGACATGGATTCTCTGGACTCTTTGCGGAACCTACCAATCCTGGGCGGTAGCAACACTGGACAAGCCCAAATTCTCGCGAACGCCGCTACGATTTCCCGCGGCACGACATCCCCGGTCGTCGACCACTACAACATTACGCCGGTAATCAATATCTATGGAAACGTCGATGGTAAAGACTTGGGATACGTCGCTGATCAGATACAGAAGCTAGTCGATGCGTCGAAAAAGGATCTTCCTAGAGGCAGCTTCATCGATGTCCGCGGACAGGTCAGCACCATGCACGATTCTTTTGTCGGGTTATACCTCGGATTGGCATTCTCGATGGTGCTGGTCTACCTGTTGATGGTGGTGAATTTCCAATCCTGGACGGAGCCATTCATCATCATCACCGCTCTTCCCTGCGCGCTGGCCGGGATTGTCTGGATGCTCTTCACCACGGGCACCACCTTGAGTGTGCCCGCTCTAATGGGTGCGATCATGTGTATGGGAGTAGCGACGGCGAATAGCGTTTTGGTAGTCACTTTCGCCAATGAGCTGCTTGAACAGTATAAGGACTCCTATCGCGCTGCGCTTGAGGCCGGTTACGCTCGGCTTCGACCAGTGCTCATGACGGCGATGGCGATGATCATTGGAATGATTCCAATGGCATTAGGTTTAGGAGAAGGCGGCGAGCAAAACGCTCCCCTGGGCCGAGCCGTGATCGGAGGATTGATTTTCGCTACCGTAGCCACATTGTTCTTTGTTCCAACGGTGTTCATGATCGTTAGAAGAGGGAGACATTCTCCCTCGGGTGAATCTTCCCCACAGCTAGCCGTCGGGCCCGAAGCAGAGGGCCAGCCGAACTAGCAGCAAAGAGAGGATCCGGTGTGACCAAGCTTCTCTGCCAACGGCCAATGAAAAATGACTTTCTCATTCGCGATTGCCGGGTAGAATCTCGTTGCTGGCCGAGCTGGGAGGTTCCGACCGCTATGAAACCAACCTCTAAACCAACGACGAAGGTCATTAGTGTTCTGATTGCGGACGATCATCCGGTCGTTCGGGAAGGGTTGGCGGCAATTTTTAAGTCTCAGAAAGATATAAAAGTCGTAGCTGAGGCTACCAATGGCGACGAAGCCTGCGAGCTCGCCAGCCAGTTTTCTCCTGATGTTCTTCTGCTCGACCTACGGATGCCAAAGAAGGATGGGCTGCAAGTGATCAACGAGCTCACGGCACGCCGGGTTACAAAACCCCGGATCATCGTGATGACGACTTATGAGAGCGAAGAGGATATTCGACGTACCTTAAAGGCCGGAGCCAAAGGTTACTTAGTCAAAGGGACAGCTCCTCAACAGATACGGGAAGCAGTTCGCAGAGTCGCGGCGGGAGAATCTTTGCTGCCCGCTGCCATCGCCTCTAAACTTGCTGAATCGATGGCGCATCCGGAACTTTCGGAGCGTGAGCGCCAAGTATTGCAGTATATAGCAAATGGCCGAAGCAATAAGGAGATAGGTCAAGTTCTCTACATCAGCGAAAATACAGTAAAAGCTCACGTAAAAGCTATCCTGACAAAGTTGGACGCGATGGGTCGTACGGAAGCTATTGCCATCGCGACTAAACGCGGACTGATTCAGCCGCCCGGCTGATATCGAATATCCTTTGCGCCGGCGGTAGCTAAGTCCTTTTTCGGCCGACGTCGCAGCAATACTCTACCGAGTAATGCAAAAGAGCTCTTTCGGAGCATATCCCTCCTGTGAACCGCGGATATACTTCCAGAAATGAAAAACGGAACCACCGTGCCAAAAACAGGGGACTTGACGGCATTTGCTTTTGGGTCAGACGGTCTTCCTTCGAGAAAGGGACCTCGACCAAAAACGATCATTGGACCATTACATGTTCAATGCAATGGACATGGTGATCCGAAATACCTAAACCAGTTACTCAATGATGTGCTAACTTGGCCTCACATCGAGTCAACGCCGGGGTCTCCTAAGTACCCCGCCACAGTTCCGATCCGACTGCACGAAAAAGCTGCGGCTAACGACTCTTCGGCATTTATCACCGCGACGGAGTTTGCCCGAGTGCTTCTGGCATCGCCAACGATAGTGTTGGTGTTACCCCTGGTATGCTCGCATTGGGCCATCGTAAAGGGGTGGGCCGAACCGCACTACCTTCAATCTTTCGGTTTGGTGCCGGCCGGGACAGTAATCGTATATACGCCGAAGAACCGCGAGGAGCTGGCGGTTTGCTATTCGCTCTTCTCTGAATCCTATCATTTTGCTTGCAAGTTTGTTCGCGGGGAAGCGTAAGAGACGGGCGAATAATCACCGAGCCGGCGAATGTCCGGCTGATAGCTTCCGAAGTTACTATACTACAGCGTCTAATCATTTCACCAATGCCACGAACCGGAAGAGCCAGTATTGAGTACAAGCCTGATTACAATCCGATTCCCGAGAACCTGAGAACGATCCGAGAACCAATAGTGCTCAACGCGACCGATGCAGCGCTGATCAGCGACATGTTACGTCGAATTGTCATGCCATTAAGCGAAAGAGATTGGATGCTCCAGGTGCTCCGAGACGGTTCAGAAAACTTTCGAAACCGATAGCTGCCCAGCCAGAGTGTGGTTACCGCAGCCTTCAATCCGCCCCTTACGACGGATCTCGACCGGTGGATCTCAGCCGATTGAACTTGGGTTGGCGGCAGACTTTTGCCGAAGCACGTAGATTCCAAAGCAGGTCCCTTTCGCACCCGGGCCGCTTGCGCCGGCTTAGCCGGCGCCCGGGCGTCGGGAGAACAAAACCACTCCGATCATAGCGAGAGCAAAGCTAGCAACGCAAGCTGCCAACCAGAAATATCGCCAACCCACAGATAATGGCAGCATTGTCGTAAACGCGGCTGCTATGGCTGCTACGAGACCCATCACAGTAGCGAAGCACAATTTCTGTAACCCGTAGCTTTCCTCCGCTTTCAATGTTTGTCCCGAAATGGCCACTTCACGCTTTTTCATTAGTCATATCCTCTAAGTAAAAATACTGTGGATCGTTATTCGCTCTATGGTTCCAAGGAGCCCTTTTTCGATAACTCGATTGAGTTATCATGCGATAGCCAGGAGAAGCGGACTAAAAGAAAGGGCGAAAACCGACTTCGCCAAGCCTAAGTCGCGGCCCGGTTTTGTGACTTTCTTTGACTGCAGGCTAGGGTGATTACACCCCTTCGAATCGCATAGGACCTATACGACCTCTGGGACCTATGAGTCCTATTAAGACCAGTTTTTGCCGCCCTCCGTGACTGTCCACTTCTGTTGCCGAGCGTGCGTCCATCTGGTCTTCAACCAGAAACTATCATCGATCATCACTAACTCTATGCGCTCAACGAACTCTTATTTATAACTCAGTCGAGCGATTGCGGATAGAAGCAAGACCGATGGCAATCGGCGTAGCGAGTCTCTCGGCGAATCCAATAACCCTTTAGAGCAAAAGAAAAGCGTTCTTCCTGACGATAGAACTACCTGGTCAGGTGAGGGATGTATTGCTGGAGTCAGAAGAGTGAATAAGCCGTTGCACCATAAGAATCGGAACTGTCTGATACGTCTGGAATTCAGAAACTAACATCTAAAATCTGATAGCCTCATGAGTCGAGACCTTAATGATTCCTCTTCCTCTGATTTGCCTCCGGAATCCCAGGCTGCTGGCTCATCTCGAAGACACTTTATTAGTCGCCTGGCGGCAATCTCAGCCGGCCTAACCGTGGCGGCGCCACTTTCCCGCTCTGCTACTACTACGGAAGGAACGGCTTCGGCGAGCGAATCTCCGAAAAAGGGCACGGGCGGGAGCTTGGTACAGATCAACTTCAAAGTGAACGGTCGTTCTCAAAAACTTGAGGTAGATCCCCGAGTCACGCTCCTGGATGCTATCCGGGATCGTTTGGATTTGACCGGGACAAAGAAAGGCTGTGATCGCGGTGCTTGTGGCGCTTGCACGGTCCACATCAACGGAAGACGAGTGCTCTCTTGTTTGACACTCGCGCTAATGGCGCAAGGCGGAGAGATTACTACGATTGAAGGTTTAGCCAATGGTGATCAGTTACATCCGGTACAGGCCGCGTTCATTGGTTGTGACGGTTTTCAATGCGGATATTGCACCCCTGGTCAAATCATGTCCGCGGTGGGCTGTATCAACGAAGGCCACATCAGATCGGATACTGAGATTCAAGAATTTATGTCAGGAAACCTGTGCCGGTGTGGTGCCTATCCAAACATCGTTGATGCGATCAGAACGGCAGCAGGGCAGATGAAAGCAGGAGGGTAACGATGCGAACTTTCACATACAAAGTTCCTTCCAGCATTCGGGAAGCTACGTCTGATTTCGGTCAGAATTCAGAATTTGCTGCTGGTGGAACGACGCTGATAGATCTGATGAAGCTCGAAGTAATGACACCGTCGCAACTGGTAGACATCAATCGGTTACCAATGCGCGGCATCGAGTTGGCATCGGATGGCCTACGGATCGGCGCACTGGAAAAAATGAGTGATGTAGCAGAACACCCGGAGGTAGTAGCCAACTATCCAGTCATTTCCCAAGCGTTGCTTAAAAGTGCCTCCCCCCAGCTTCGCAATATGGCCAGCATGGGAGGAAATCTTCTGCAACGGACCCGGTGTGGATATTTCCGAGATGTGAGTACACCCTGCAATAAGCGCCAACCGGGAAGCGGTTGTCCCGCGATTGACGGCTGGAACCGGGCGCACGCGCTTCTCGGCACGAGCTCAGCCTGTGTCGCTACTCATCCGAGCGACTTAGCCGTGGCATTGGTTGCCCTGGACGCTTCCATTCTCCTACAAAGCGAGAACAACAATCGACTCATGAAACTGGATGATTTTTATCAGGTTCCAGGTGAGACCCCAGACAAGGAGAATCAACTCAGACCGGGCGAGTTGATCACCGAGATTCGGGTTCCGCGACTACTATGGGCACGAAGGTCCGCCTACCTGAAGATCCGAGACCGTGAATCGTACGAGTTTGCGCTGGCTTCGGTTGCCGTGGCGCTCGACGTGGACGCAAACAATGTTCGAGATGCTCGAATCGCCGTTGGAGGGGTGGGCACAAAACCGTGGAATCTTCCGAAAGTGCGGGACGCACTAATCGGCAGGCCGTCGAACCAACAGACTTTCGAAGCTGCTGCGAAGCTCGCGGCCAACGGTGCCAAGCCATTAAGACACAATGCATTCAAAGTTGAGCTTGTTCAGAGAACCATTGTTCGAGCGCTGATGAACCTAGGAGGCTTAGCGTGAGCGCAGATGTTTTAGGTAAGCCCCACGATCGGATGGAGGGTCGGTCGAAAGTCACCGGAGGCCTGAGGTATTCGGGCGATCAGTCGATCGGAAATGTCGCTTATGGCTATCTCGTGACCAGCACTATCGCCCGAGGTGAGGTCCGGGCGATGGACGTTTCTGAGACGGAGAAGTCGTCCGGCGTGGTGGCAGTCTATACCCCGTTTCATTCGTTAAAGCTCTATGACGGTCTAACTCAAGAAGAAGGAGCTAACAGTGGCGAGATCGATCCCCCGCTCCAGGACAACAAAATTCGATACTATGGCCAGATTATTGCATTAGTGGTCGCCGATTCATTCGAGCAGGCCCGAGATGCGGCGGCTCGCGTAAAGGTGGATTACAGAGAGGAGCATCCGGTGGCCAGCTGGGAGGCAGGACTGACACATGCATTTCCTCCGGTAGCAGTAGACGGACAGAAACCCGCGGTAGCAATTCTCGCCAACGGGGTATCGTCGATCGACGAGGTTATTCAAGGAGCTGAAGTTGTGGTTGAGGCTAGTTATACAGAACCGATCTATCACCACAATCCGATGGAGCCGCATGCGACCACGGCGGTATGGGATGGCGATCGACTGACAACCTATGATACGACTCAATTTGTGCCCGGGCAGCAACGAAATGTTGCGGCGATTCTGGGCGTGAATGAAGATAACGTAAGGGTTATCTGTCCATTCATTGGGGGCGGGTTCGGTAGTAAGCAGGCCGTCTGGACGCATTCGCCTTTAACAGCGGCAGCAGCACTCGCGAACAAATGTTCACGCTGACCGGCCATCGTCCCGCCCTCATTCAGCGTATTTCTTTGGCCGCAAGCAGGAACGGTGTTCTCCAAGCGGTTAAACATGATGTGCATTCAACCGTAGGTTTTGCCGGAGTGTACGTCGAGGCCGCCGCCCAACGAACCTCTCGTTTCGTTTACAAGTCTCCGAATATCCAGGTGAGTCAGACATTGGTGCCACTCAACGTGGGAGCACCTACTTCTATGCGAGCACCGGGCGAAAGCCCAGGGATGTTTGCTCTCGAATGTGCCATGGATGAGCTCGCGGTGATGCTGGGAATGGATCCGATTGAGCTGCGAATGAAAAACTACGCAGAGGTTTATCCGGGAAGGAACGTTCCATATTCATCGAAAACTCTGGAGGAATCTTACCGGCTTGGAGCGGAAAGATTCGGCTGGTCGAGGCGAAACCCCAAACCTGGTTCAGTTAACGATGGTGACTGGCTGAGAGGCATGGGAATGGCAACTGCAGTTTATCCGGGTCACCGCAGCAGGTCGTCGGCCAAAGTCAAGCTTCAAGCAGATGGAACTGCGCAAG
>WNFL01445939.1_pt1 | contig 14730 bp, 12 predicted proteins | sample 5400361 | NCBI WGS metagenome assembly WNFL01 (sample SAMN13153351, study PRJNA577476) | soil metagenome | isolation source: 40 cm soil on Douglas fir-dominated hillslope | place: USA:California | collected 2013-09-17
GCGCGAACCTTTGACGCGGCGCGAACGCGAAGTGCTGGAGCAATTCGCGTCCGGCGCCTCCAACAAGGAGGCCGGACGTGAACTCGGAATCAGCCCGCGGACGATTGAGGATCATCGCGCCAACATCATGAAAAAGCTCGGTGCAAGGAACGCAGCCGATCTCATCCGAATCGTGATGATGGCCTCGCGCCATTCATGATCCGCCATCAGCGCGTATCCGCTAAAGCGCGCCCTCGGACTTGATCCCGGGTTTTTCGTCATGACCGGCGCAGCAGTCTGCGCAAGGCAGACTGCGATGCCCGGGCGTGACGAGTTTCTAGAGCCTTATCCGTTTCGATAGAATCGAAACGGGGCTCTAGATTCTTGATTTGACGCGTTTTCTTGACGCGAGCCGGCCTCCGCCCCGGATCAAGTCCGGGGCAGGCTTTCGCTTGAAAGCGCGCTAGCCGGCGAGCGCCTTTCGGATCATTCCGGCCATATCCGATTTGCGATATGGCTTGGCGAGCAGCAAGACTCCGGAGTCGAGCCGGCCGTGATGAATGATCGCATTCTCGGTGTAGCCCGAGGTAAACAGCACCTTTGACCCTGGCCTGATCTTTTGGATTTCGTTGGCAAGCTGGCGGCCATTCATCGTGCCCGGCATGATCACGTCGGTGAAAAGCAGATCGAACTGATTGCCGGCTTCGATGACAGCCAGCGCTTCCGCCCCATTGGCCGCTTCCAGCGTGACGTAGCCCAGCGAACGCAGCTGCGTCAGCACATAGTCCCTCACCAGCTTGTCGTCTTCAACGACAAGAATTGTTTCGTGTCCGCCCAAAATGGCCGGTGCCATCGCGGCCTCGGGAGCAATCAAAGCTCCCGTACCGGGCGGCAGGTAAATCTTGATCGTGGTACCGTGGCCTTCCTCGCTGTAAATCTTGATGTGCCCAGCGGATTGCTTCACGAAGCCGTAGACCATGCTTAAGCCGAGGCCGGTACCTTTTCCCGGTTGCTTGGACGTGAAGAACGGCTCGAACACCTTGTCGAGGATACCAGCGGGAATGCCGGTTCCGGTATCGCTCACGGCAATCAGGGCATAGCGGCCGGGCCGAACGTCGCTGTGCAGGCTCGCGTATTTTTCGTCGAGAATGGCCGACCTGGTCTCGACGATAAGCTTGCCGCCGTGGGGCATCGCATCGCGGGCGTTGATGGCGAGATTGAGAAGTGCCGTTGCAAGCTGATTGGAATCGACCGTGGCCAAACATGCTTCGTCTTCAAATACCGATTCGATCTCGATCTGCTCACCCAGGGTCGGTCGCAGCAATTTTGCAGTTTCGATGATCAAGGTATTGAGGTCGGTCTCCCGCGGCTGAAGCGGCTGCTTGCGGGCGAACGCAAGAAGATGCTGGGTGAGGTCCGCGCCTCGCGACGCGGCTTCGTCGATCATCCTGGTGATGGCCAAGAGTTGCGGATCTTTCTCGACGGCGTCGGCCAGAATTTCGATCGTTCCGGTGATGACCGTCAGGATATTGTTGAAATCATGCGCAATTCCGCCGGTGAACTGGCCGACGGCTTCCATTTTTTCGGCCTGCCGGATTCGTTCCTCCGCTGCGATCTTGTCAGTGAGATCACGGATGAAGCCGTTGAACATAACGCCGTCACGGCGTCGCAACGCGGTGATGCTCAATTCGACCTTGATTTCGGTTCCGTCGCGTCGCCGAGCTTCGATTTCGAGACGCCGGCCGAGGATTGGGCCTTCTCCGGTGCGCAAGAAGCGTTGCAGGCCCGACTGGTGAGCGGCGCGGTGAATCTCCGGAATGATCAACTCGCCGAGGTTTCCCCCAAGCGCTTCACTGCGCGGCCACCCGAATATCTTTTCCGCCTGCGAATTCCAATCCGAGACGGTCCCGTTTTCGTCGATCTGGACGAAGGCATCGAGCGCGGTGTCGATAATACCCCGCGCCAGCTGTTCGCTTTCGCGCAGCGCTTCCTGCGCCAGCCAGCTTTCGGTCATATCGCGGCCAATGAAGAAATGCCGCCTGACCGGCTCCGACCATGTGCCCATCCATGAGAGCGTCACGCTTCGCCCGTCTTTATGGACGTAGCGCGCATCGAAGTTCCGCGTGTGCAGTCCGCGCCGCGCCGCCCGCATTTCCTCGCGGGTACTGTCGAGGTCGTCACCGTGGATGAATTCGATCGCGCTGTGACCGATCATTTCCTCTGGCGAATATCCCAGGATGGTTTGGGAGCTTGGGCTCACCTGAACCAGAACGCCTTTTGGGTCTGAGACCAGAATCAGATCCTGAGAGGTTTCAAAGATACGCCGCCGCTCTTCGATCTGCTGGCCCAGCGCCCGCTGAGTCCTTTTGCTTTCCGTAATGTCGCGGACGGTCTTCGATGCGCCGACGATCTCGCCCGACGCACTCTTGATCGGAGAGATGCTCAGCGAAACATCTACCGGACTGCCATCCTTGCGCGTCCGCACCGTTTCGTGATGCTCGATCCTCTCACCCTGGCCAATTCGGCTGAGGATGTCGTGCATTTCGGTCAGCCGGTTACGGGGAACGATCAGGTGGATGCCCTTGCCGACCACTTCCGCCGCGGTAAATCCGAACAGGTGCTCGGCGGCCGGGTTCCAGCCGGTGATCATGCCGTCAAGGGATTTTGTAATGATGGCGTCGTTGGACGATTCCACCGCGGCGCTGAACAAACGCTCGCGCGCGGCGTAGTGATCTCGCGCGGCTTCGGTGCGGTGATGTTCCTGGATCTCACGTTCGAGCGCGGCGGTTTTGGCATTCACTTCACCCATCGCGCGCGCGAACGCCCGCGCCAGCACGCCGGTCTCGCCGCCGGCTTCGACGGGAATTGCGGCGCTTGCATTGCTTGCGGCTGCTTCGACCGCGGCCGTCAGCTGAACGATCGGGCGCGTCAGCGATCTCGCGACCAGCACCGCCAGCGCGGCCGCACTTAGCACGGCCAGTAGCCCGACCAGCACCGAGGTTTTCTGGATGGCGGCTGCAGGCGCCATGATGACAGCGTTGGGAACGGTTTCGATGACCGCAACCCATTCGTGACCGGCCAGCATAGCGGGCGCGAGCGCAGAGCCGCCGGGCTGTCCGGTTCGATCGGGCACGATCTGCGCAACACCTTGCGTTGCGCCGAGCGACGACGCCAGCTCGGGAAAGTCGTTCTGCCAGGCGGTCGGCTTGCCCAGTTGCGAGCCGAATTCACGCGTGGTGTCGGGGTGAACGAGATAATCGCCGCTCTTGTTGACGACATATATCTGTCCGCCAGCCCGCACCGATGACCGGACCCGGTCGAACGCCGGTCGCATGTCGACGTTGATGACGACGATTCCAAACGGTTTGCCATCGGGTGCCAGCAGGCGGGTGCTGACGCGCAAGGTAGGCACGTGCGGGGTCTCGATGACCCCATTCTCCTGATTGAGATCAAGTGGTGAAACGTATATTTCTATATTTCGTTCGCCTGCAGGCTGATAGTGTCACTGAAATAAGGCCGGTCGCCCTTTCGTTGCAGTTCCGCATCGGGAACGAGCCGGACTGCTCCGTTCGGCCCGGAACGATCGGCGCGAACCAGCTCACGTCCGCCATTTTCGATGCCGATGATGCGAAATTGTGCGTAGGCCGGCTTGGCTTCGAGTTCCGCCAACAGGCGCTCCGCGATCCGGTCATGCCATGTCTTTTCGGAGAGACCGTCGATCGGATCGAGTCCGCCATTGAGATGCGCGCGAATCAACCCATTCGATGCAGCGGCAGACCGAAAAGCGGCGACGTCGGCCCGCGCGCCGCGCGCTTGGGACTGCAGATCGGCAGCAACAAGCCGCGAATGCGTTTCGATGCGATCCAGAACACGCGGCAGCAGAGCCTGTTCCAGACTATGATAGCTCAACCATCCGACCGCGGTTACCGCGATTGCGACCAATGCGATCATCGCAATGGCCAATCGGGTGGTAAGCGTCATCGCCTTCGGATCGTAAGGAGTTCGCCGGCGCGCAAGATCGCCAAGCTGTGAGCCCTGCATGGGAAAGATCGGTTTAGGCAGCATTGCCGGCTGCTTGCTTGGACGATTTTGAATTCACCCGCGCGGTTTCAAGGCAGTTCGCCACGGCGGCGAGCAGAGCGGCCGGCTTGAAAGGTTTTTGCAGGCTGCTAACCGCGCCAAGCTTGCCTGCCATGGTCAGAAAATCCGGGCCGGAACCTGGCTCCACAACGGGATTGCCGGAGATCACGATGATCGGGGTCAGCGGCCGCTGTCGATGAATCAGCTGCATGGTCTCCAGCCCGTCCATTCCCGGCATGAAGATATCGAGAAACAGCAGATCGAAATCTCCGGCTTCGAATATCGCCAGCCCTTTGCGGCCGTCGCCCGCGACGGCGACGCTGTGGCCGGCCCGTTCCAGCAGAAGCCCGATGGTCGCCTGCACCGCACTGTCATCGTCAACGATCAGGATTTTTGCCACAGCCCATTTCTCCGATCCGAAACTCGAATCAAGTCAACGGCAGGTTGCAGAGGTTTCGCCGAATCCACCTTCCGGCGCAAGCACTTCCCTGCGCGGATGTTTGGCTGATCTCGTCGAACCGCATCTGAGAAGTGGCTCCATGTGCACCATTGCGGGCAGACGCGCGTCCGAATGTCACACGGATGAATTTGATCCGCCGAAATTCTGCAGAGCATCGCGACTCGACTCGCACCTAACTCCGTAGTTTTACGGTCTCGATATTACATCGCGGTCAAAATAGCGCGCCGCGACGTGGACCGAGCTTGGCCAGATCGCCGATCCCGTCTGTGGCACGACCGTCGATCCCGCAACCAGCCGGCACCGCTTCGACTACCGCGGCGAGACCTATCACCTCTGCTCGACTGGTTGCCGAACCACAACCGCGCCGCCGTGGCCGCGGAAAGTCGCCGGGAAGATATTTGGCGCGATGGTGCCGATGAGGCTGTAGACGTAGGCGACGCCCGTGCCCATCGCGATCAGGGACCTCGATCGTTTGGCGGAAGACCGATCCAGCGAACACGTAATATGGAGTGAGGCCAAGGCGCTGATTGCTGAATTCCCTCTCGCGCGTCGAACTTGGACAAATTTTCTCGACCCGTCGGCCGGGTATTTCGCCGCTCGCCCGAGCGACGGGCATTCTTTCGCGTCCGTCACTCGCTGAGATATTCGGGAAAGCGGGCACGAATTTCGGCAAGATATCCAAGTGTCCCCGACAGATGTTTTCGAAGGTGGCGTTGCGCTTCGTCCGGCTGGTTCGCGCTGATCGTTTTCACGATCAGTCGGTGGTGGCGCACGATGTCCTGCGCCTTGCCTGGCGAGGGCAGATGCAGCCGGCGTAGCCGGTCGATATGACCGCTGCGGCTGCGCACCAGATCCCAAAGTCCCTGGTTGCCGGTCGCGGCATAGAGCTGCCGATGGAAGTCGTTGTCGGCGGCCATGAATTTCTCGAAATCCCCGGCCTTGGCGAATTTCTGCTGCAGCACGATAGTGCTGTTCAGCCCGCCGAGCAGTTGCTCGGAATGCTCGAGCGCCAGCTGCTTGACGATCTCCAGCTCCAGCGCCCGACGCAGGAAATGCGCCTGTTGCGCGAGGCCAATGTCGATCCTGCTGACCACGGTGGCGTATTGCGGAAAGACTTCGACCAATCCCTCTTCCTCAAGGCGCATCAGCGCATCGCGGATCGGCGTCGAGCTGACGCCGAACTGCTCAGCCAATGCGTTACGCGACAGGGGCGAGCCGGGCGGCAGCGCCAGCGAGGTAATCAGCCTCCGCAGCCGCTCGAACACCTGCGGGGCCGCCTGCCGGTCACGGTCGAGGCGGCCGGCGGATCGGCTCGGCGGACGGCGTAAAACGGCAGGCGAGGAGTTCATTCGGGCCAGTCTCGATGACAAGTCGAATTCCCCGGAGGACCGGCTTGACCTCAGATGCACTAATGTATTAGTGGCTTGCCAAGCGTCGGTCAACAAGAGCGTCGCGGCGGTGGAGGATGGTTTATGAACAGGAAAATCCGAAGCGCCTGCGGTGGGGTGTTTGCGCTGCTCGGCCTGATGGCGACAGCGCCACAGGCGCTTGCACAATCGAAGACCGAAATCTCGCTGTCGCGGCAGCCCGGCATTTTCTACATGCCGACCCACATCATCGAGAAGCAGAAGCTGATCGAGAGGCACGCTGCGGCGCTGGGCCTGCCAGGCATCACCACCAAATGGATCACCTTCTCCGGCGGCGGCGCGCAGACCGATGCGCTCCTGGCCGGCGGCGTCGATATCCTGAACACCGGCACCGGCAATCTCTTGCTGCTGTGGGATCGCACCCGCGGCGGCGTCAAGGGCATCGTCGCCACCTCGGCGCAGCCGATGACGCTGATCAGCCGCGATGCCAACATCAAGTCGCTCAGGGATATCGGGCCCAACGACAAGATCGCGGTGCCGACCGTAAAGATCTCGACGCAGGCGATCGTGCTGCAGATCGCGGCCGCGGAAATGTTCGGCGCCGACCAGTGGTCCAAGCTGGATGCCAACACCGTGCAGCTCGGTCATCCCGATGCTTACGCGGCGCTGTCGAATTCCCAGCACGAGGTCCGCAACCACTTCTCTATACCACCCTTCACCTTCCTTGAACTGAAGAACGTGCCGGGCGCCCATGTGGTTCTGTCGTCACCTGACGTGATGGGTGGGCCGTTGAGCCAGGCGCAGTTTTTCACCACGACGAAATTCGCCGAGGCCAATCCAAAGATCATTCAGGCGGTGCGCGACGCCACCAGAGAGGCGCAGGATCTGATCCGCAACGACACCAAAACCGCGGTGGAAATCTACAAGGAAGTCACCGGCGACAAGACCAGCACTGACGATTTGCTGGCGTGGCTCAAGGAGCCCGGCATGATGGAATGGAATCTGGAGCCGCAGGGCACCATGAAATTCGCCAGCCATCTGTTCAAGACCGGCACCTTGAAGACCCAGCCGAAGGCCTGGACCGACTATTATCTGCCGGTCGCGCACGACCTGAAGGGCAGCTGAGCAAGATGCCCGCGCTCCTCGACGTCAGTGGCGTGACGCTGCGCTACAAGACTTCAAGCGTGGTGGTCACCGCGACCGAGAAGGTAAGCTTTCGCGTCGATCGCTCCGATCGCTTTGTGCTGCTCGGTCCTTCCGGCTGCGGCAAGTCCACGCTTTTGAAGGCCGTCGGGGGTTACATGAAGCCCGGCGAAGGCAAGATGCGGATCAACGGGCGCGAGATCACCGAGCCCGGCGCCGACCGCATGATGATCTTCCAGGAGTTCGACCAGTTGCTGCCGTGGAAGACGGTGCTGGAAAACGTGATGTTTCCGCTGCTGATGACGCGGCGGCTGCCGCGCAAGCAGGCCGAGCAGCGCGCCCGCGCCTATCTCGAGAAGGTCAGCCTCACCCGCGTCGTCGACAGCTATCCGCACACGCTGTCCGGCGGCATGAAGCAGCGCGTCGCGATCGCCCGCGGCATGGCGATGGAGCCAGACATCCTCTTGATGGACGAGCCGTTTGCCGCGCTAGATGCCTTGACGCGGCGGACCTGCCAGGACGAGTTGCTGCAGCTCTGGGAAGAGACCAAATTCACCGTGCTGTTCGTCACCCATTCGATCGCGGAAGCCATCAAGATCGGCAACCGCATCCTGCTGCTATCGCCGCATCCTGGCCGGGTCAAGGCCGAGATTGTCGACGTGGATCAGGTCTCAAGCGAAGACGGCAACGCCGGCCGGCTGGAGAAAGAGATCCACGATCTGCTGTTCACTGAGGCCGCGGCCGCACATTGAAGGAACGCGCAATGGGCGAGGCGAAAATTCTGCTCCGCGGCGACGCCGTCGCCACGCCGGGCGATCGGGCAGAGGTCGAGCGCAAGCTGAGCACGCTTGAGCTATTGTGGAACGACGGTTTCGTCCGCAAGGCTGCGATTATCATTTTTCTGGCGGCGGTGTGGGAAGCCTACGGCACCGTTCTCGACAATCCGCTGCTGTTTCCGACCTTCCACGACACCATCATCACCATGTTCGACAAGATCAGGGACGGCACCATCCCGCTGCGGGCATGGGCGTCCCTCAAGGTGCTGTTCATGGGCTACGGCGCCGGTATCGTGCTCGCCGCCATCTTCACTATCCTCGCCATCTCTACCCGGATCGGCACTGATTTTCTTGAGACGATGACGGCGATGTTCAATCCGCTGCCCGCGATTGCGCTGCTGCCGCTGGCGCTGATCTGGTTCGGCCTCGGCAATGGCAGCCTGGTGTTCGTGCTGGTGCATTCGGTGCTGTGGCCGGTGGCGCTCAACACCCATTCCGGCTTCAAGAGCGTGTCGAACACGCTGCGCATGGTCGGCCGCAATTACGGCCTGCGCGGATTGCCTTACGTCGCGCGAATCCTGATACCCGCGGCGTTCGGATCGATCCTGACGGGATTGAAGATCGGCTGGGCGTTTGCATGGCGCACGCTGATTGCGGCGGAGCTGGTGTTCGGCGTGTCGTCGGGGCAGGGTGGGCTCGGCTGGTTCATCTTCGAGAACCGCAACCTGTTGGACATTCCTGCCGTGTTCGCCGGACTGTTGACCGTGATCGTGATCGGCCTGATCGTCGAAAATCTGATCTTCCGCACCATCGAGCGCAACACCGTCCAGAAATGGGGCACCCAATCATGACCGACAACAAGAAGACCCCCGACCAGCTTCGCAGCGCGCGCTGGTTTGCGCCCGACGATCTCCGCGCCTTTGGCCATCGCTCGCGCGCGATGCAGATGGGTTATGCGCCCGAGGAGTGGAAGGGCCGCCCCGTGATCGCGATCCTCAACACCTGGTCAGACGCGCAGCCCTGCCACATGCATTTCAAGTCGCGGGTCGATGACGTCAAGCGCGGCATCCTCATGGCCGGCGGCTTTCCGATGGAATTGCCGGCGCTGTCGCTGTCGGAGTCCTTCCTGAAGCCGACCACCATGCTCTACCGCAATCTGCTGGCGATGGACGCCGAGGAGTTGTTGCGCGGCCATCCCGTCGATGGCGTGGTGCTGATGGGCGGCTGCGACAAGACCACGCCGGCGCTGCTGCTCGGCGCCACCAGCATGGGCTTGCCTGCGATCTATCTGCCGGCAGGGCCGATGCTGCGCGGCAACTGGAAGGGCAAGACGCTGGGCTCGGGCTCCGACGCCTGGAAATACTGGGACGAGCGCCGGGCGGGAAAAATCTCCGACAAGGACTGGGTCGATGTCGAGGCCGGCATCGCGCGCAGCTACGGCACCTGCATGACGATGGGCACCGCCTCGACCATGACGGCGATCGCCGAATCGATCGGCATGACCTTGCCGGGGGCGTCGTCGATTCCGGCCGCCGACGCCGGCCACATCCGGATGAGTTCGGAAAGTGGCCGCCGCATCGTCGAGATGGTGTGGGAAGATCTGACGCCGAAGAAGATTCAATCCCGCAAGGCTTTTGAAAATGCCATCACGGTGGCGATGGCGATGGGCTGCTCGACCAATGCGATCATTCACCTGATCGCGCAGGCCCGCCGCGCCGGGCAGGATATCGGGCTCGACGATTTTGAAATTGCCAGCCGCAAGGTGCCTGTGATCGCCAATGTGCGGCCGAGTGGCGACAAATACCTGATGGAAGATTTCTTCTATGCCGGTGGATTGCCGGGCCTGATGAGCCGGATCAGGGATCATCTGCATCTCGATGCCATAACGGTGACCGGCAAAACGCTGGGCGAGAACATTGCTGACGCCGAAGTCTATAATGACGATGTCATTCGCACGGTCAAAAATCCGATCTATGCGGAGGGCGCGCTCGCGGTGCTGAAAGGCAATCTCGCGCCGGACGGCTGCGTGATCAAGCCGAGCGCCTGCGAGCCGCGCTTCCTCAGGCACACCGGCCCCCTCGACGTGTCAGCCGATCATGTTTTGATTCTGCGCAACGCTGGTCCGCAGGGCGGTCCGGGCATGCCGGAATGGGGCATGCTGCCGATCCCCACGAAACTCGTAAAACAGGGCGTGCGCGACATGGTGCGGCTGTCGGATGCGCGCATGAGCGGCACCAGCTACGGCGCCTGCATCCTGCATGTCTCGCCGGAATCCTACGTCGGCGGGCCGCTGGCGCTGGTACGCAATGGCGATCGCATCACACTTGATGTTGCCGCACGCACCATCAATCTCGATGTCCCGGAGGCGGAGCTTGCAAAGCGCCGCGCCGAATGGAAGCAGCCCGAAACCCGGTTCGAACGCGGCTATGGCTGGATGTTCACGCGCCACATCAAACAGGCCAATGAGGGCTGCGACTTTGACTTCCTTGAAACATCATTCGGCGCGCCGGTCGGCGAGCCGTCGATTTACTAACGTCGTCATTCCGGGCCCACGCCAAGGAGGCGTGTCAGGGAATGACGAGAGTGAGTTCATTCGTGTCAGAACAATTGAAGAGCAAGCCATGACCAAACTCAGCGACACCACCCGCAACAAGCTCAAGACCATCAGCACGGCAACCGTCGCGACGGCGCTGTTCAAGCGCGGGTTTCGAACCCAGTGCATTCAGGACGTGCATCCGCTCAGCCCACATCAGCCGACGCTGGTGGGTGAGGCCTTCACGCTGCGCTACATGCCGGCGCGCGAGGATCTGAACAAGCTGGAGGTGTTTCGCGACCGCTCGCATCCGCAGCGCAAAGCGGTGGAAGATTGTCCACCCGGCGCGGTGCTTGTCATGGACAGCCGGAAAGATGCCCGCGCAGCATCCGCCGGCGCCATCCTGGTGACGCGGCTGATGCAGCGCGGCGTTGCCGGCGTGATCACCGACGGCGGATTCCGCGATTCCGGTGAAATCGCAAAGCTCGGCTTTCCCGCCTATCACCACCGGCCGAGTGCGCCGACCAATCTCACGCTGCATCAGGCGATCGAGATCAACGGTCCGATCGGCTGCGGCGACGCGCCGGTATTCCCCGGCGATGTCATTCTTGGCGACAGCGACGGCGTGATCGTGATCCCCGGGCATTTCGCCGACGAAATCGCCAACGAAGCCTTCGAGATGACCGCGTTCGAGGATTTTGTGACCGAAGAAGTGCAAAAAGGCCGCTCGATTTTCGGGCTTTACCCCAGACGCTGACCGATTTCGCGGCGTGGCGGAAAGCGAACGGGCGGTGAGCGTCACTTAACCTCTCCCCGCTTGCGGGGAGAGGTCGGATTGCGCAGCAATCCGGGTGAGGGGGTCCCGCGCTCAATAGCATCAGTGGATCTGTTCAACCGGAATGATTGTCGACATTTTGGACCGGGATGATTCCCGACGGTTTGGGTTGAGCGGGCTGTTCGCGCGGGTCGCGGAGCCCCGCAAGAGCGGGGCGAGGGAGAATGGCGGCGCAGGCGGGGCGAGGGAGCAGTTCACACCTCGCTCTGCTCTGCCATTCCCACCGCCCACAATGCAAACGCATAGGCGATCGCGACTTCGTCGAGGCGGTGGAAGCGGCCCGATGCGCCGCCGTGGCCCGCGCCCATGTTGGTGCGCAACAACACCGGGCCGCCGCCGGTCATGGTGGCGCGCAGCCGCGCGATCCATTTCGCCGGTTCCCAATAGGTGACGCGCGGATCGGTCAGCCCGCCCATTGCCAGGATCGCTGGATAGTCGCGCGCCGCGACATTGTCGTAGGGCGAGTACGACAAAATGGTCTTGAAGTCGGCTTCGCTTTCGATCGGGTTGCCCCATTCCGGCCATTCCGGCGGCGTCAGCGGCAGCGTATCGTCGAGCATGGTGTTGAGCACGTCGACGAACGGCACTTCGGCGACGATGCCTGCAAACAACTCGCCGGCGCGATTGGCGACCGCGCCCATCAGCATGCCGCCGGCGCTGCCGCCATGGCCGACGATGCGTTTGGCGCTGGTATATCCGGCGCCGATCAGCGCGCGCCCCGAGGCTGCGAAATCATCAAAGCTGTTGGTCTTCTTCTCGCGCTTGCCGTCGAGATACCAGCCCCAGCCCTTGTCGGCGCCCCCTCGGATATGCGCGATCGCGTAGACAAAGCCGCGGTCGACCAGCGACAGCCGGTTGGCGGAAAACGATGCGGGCATCGCCATGCCGTAGGAGCCGTAGCCGTACAGCAGCAACGGCGCCGATCCGTCGCGCACCAGATCCTTGCGGTGAAGTATAGAGACCGGCACCTGCGCGCCATCATGCGAGGCCGCCATGATGCGGGTGGTGACATAGTCGGCGGGGTTGTGGCCGGAGGGAATTTCCTGGCGCTTGCGCAAAGTGCGCGCGCGGGTGGCCATGTCGTAGTCGTAGACTTCCGATGGCGTCGTCATCGACGAGTAGGAAAAGCGCAAATTGATGGTTTCGAATTCGTAGCCGCCCATGGTGTCCAGCGAATACGCCGTCTCGTCGAACGCGATGGCGTGTTCGTCACTGGTTTTGAGATCGCGGATCACGATCGAGGGCAGGGCGTTGGCGCGCTCCAGCCGCACCAGGTGATTAGCGTAGAGCTCGATATCGATGATATAGACGCCCTCGCGGTACGGGATCAGGTCGCGCCAGTTCGCGCGCTCGGGTGACTTGATCGGCGCGGTGACGATCTTGAAGTCGATCGCGCCGTCGGCATTGGTGAGAATGAACAATTCATCGCCGCGGTCGGCGAGCGAATATTGCACGCCGGTTTCGCGCGCCGCCACCAGCCGCGGCTTTGCTTGCTCATCGGCAAGATCGATCAATCGCTGCTCGGATGTTTCGTGGTCGCCGCCGGCGATCACGCAAAATCTTCCGCTGGCACTTTCATGGATGTGGGTGAACCAGCCGGAATCTTTTTCCTCGTAGACCAGAACATCGTCCGCCTGCTGCGTGCCGAGGCGATGCCGCCAGACCTGCATCGGGCGATGATTGTCGTCGAGCTTCACATAGTAAAATGCCGTCGAGTCCGCGTTCCAGACCACGCTGCCATCGGTCTCCTCGACAAGGTCGGCGCTGTCTTCGCGCGTATTCCAGTCGCGGACCCGGATCGAGAAATATTCCGAGCCCTTGATATCCGCGCTCCAGGCTTCGAGCCGGTGATCCGGCGAATGCCGGCTGCCGCCGAACTTGAAATATTCGTGGTCGGCTGCGAGCTTGTCGCCATCGAGCACGATCTCGATCTCGCCGCCGTCGCGCGGCATGCGGCCGAACATCTCATGCTGACCGCCCTCGCGGAATTTCCGCAAGTAAGCGTAGCGACCATCCGGCGCGGGCACGCTGGAATCGTCTTCCTTGATACGCCCGCGCATTTCCACAACCAGCCTCTTTTGCAAGCCGGCGGTGTGGCCGAGCAGGCTTTCGGTGTAGTCGTTTTCCGCTTCGAGGTATTTTCGGATATCCGCGTTCAGCACGGAGGGATCGCGCAGCACCTCCTGCCAGTTGGCATCCTTCAGCCAGGCATAATCGTCGACAAGGGTGATGCCATGGGTGGTGAAGGAATGCGGCCGGCGCGGCGCGAGCGGTGCTGGCAATGAATTCTTGGTGTTGATCGGTTTTGTCACTTAGGTCCTCGTTCGCGGGCGGACACCGCCGCAGCTCCCAATATCGGTTCGATCCGGTGGATTGCCAGAGGGGTCGTCGTCGCGCCAGCCCGGCGCGAAAGTTCTCTCCTATTCGGCGGCCGGCAATTAAATCGGCAGCCGGTAGCGGATACGCCTCTCCCATAGGGAGAGGTCGGCGCGTAGCGCCGGGTGAGGGGATAAGGACTAACGATAGACCGTAACCCCTCACCCCGACCCTCTCCCACAGGGAGAGGGAGCCGACTGCCGTCGCCGAGACGCATCAACTCAAGTGCGCCGTGATTCAACCGTTGCGCAGCCGCGTGCCGGCATTGGCGCCGAACACCGGGATCTGGTTGACGGCCAGTACCACCGCGAAAGTGATGATCAGCATCGCGATACCCAGCACCGAAATCGCGGCAAGATCGCCGCTTTCGTTGAGATCGTAGATCAGCACACTGAGCACCTTGGTCTGCGATGTGAACAAAACGATCGCTGCGGAAAGCTCGCGCATCACGCCGATGAAAATAAAGCACCACGTCGCGATCACGCCGGTGCGCAGCAGCGGCGCCGTGATCTGGCGCAGCGACTGCAGCCGGGTGGCGCCGAGGATGCGGCTGGCGTCCTCGAGTTCGGGATGGATGGTGGCGAAGGCCGCCTGCAATTGCTGATACGCCGACGGCAGGTTGATGGTGAGGAACGCGATCAGCAGGATCCACAGCGTGCCATAGAGTACGAATGGCGGCCTGGTGTAGCTGAGGAACAAGCCGACCCCGAGCACGATTCCGGGAACCGCGACCGGCGCGGTGGCGAGAAAGCCGAGTATGCGATGGCCTGCGATCACGCGGCGTGTCGTGACATAGGCGATGACCAGCGCGAGAATGGTGCCAATGGTCGCGGTCGCGGTGCCGAGTATAACGGTGTTCTTGAGCGCAAGCTGGGTCGACGATAGCTCGGTAAACACGAATACGGTGTTATGCAGCGTCAACGTCGCCGGCGTCACCAGCGTCGTCGCGTTCGGCGAGAGCGCGCCGTTCAGCAGCGCCAGATACGGCAGGAACACCGGATTGAGCAGCACCACCAGGCAGAACGCCAGCGCCGCCCAGCGCCACTTCTTCATTTCAACGCGGCGCGGCGCGCCGTATTTGCCGCCGACCACCGAATAGCCGCGGCGGCCGAGAATGAATTTCTGCGCCTGCAGCAGCAGGATGGTCAGCAGCAGCAGCGGCACCGCGGCGGCAGCGGCAA
>WNFL01217637.1_pt3 | contig 14727 bp, 14 predicted proteins | sample 5400361 | NCBI WGS metagenome assembly WNFL01 (sample SAMN13153351, study PRJNA577476) | soil metagenome | isolation source: 40 cm soil on Douglas fir-dominated hillslope | place: USA:California | collected 2013-09-17
TGAGGAGGGACACGCGAGTCGCGCCGTCGAGCAGGCGCGCCGCTCGACCAGCGAGCGCCGAATGGCCGAGCAGCGCGACGTTCGCGAGCGTGTGGTCGAGCCGGGGCCCGCCGAGCGCACCGAGAACGGTGATCTCGGTGGCGCCGCCTGTGACGGCGCGTCCGACGGCCAGCTCGAGGTCCGACTCGTCCTTCGCCGGCGACACGAGCTCGACGGGAATCCCGGCCTGCCGAAGCCCCTCGATCGACGCCGCGTCGAGCGAGTCGCCATCGCCGACCCAGTGGTCGATCCGGAGGCCGAGCTTCGCCGCCAGGCGAGCCCCGCCGTCCGCCGCGACGACGAGCCGGACGTCGCGATCCCAGCGGGGCCAGGCCGCGTCGAGGTCGGCCCGATCCGGGCCATCGCCGTCGCCCAGCACGAGCGCGTGGAGCGGCGCCGCGTCGCTCATGCGAGGTGTCCCGCCACCCACGCCGGCACGGAGCTCGAGACCTCGTCGGCGCCGGCCGCGAACAGGTCCTCGCGGGTGCCCAGCGTCGAGACGATGCCGATCGCCCGCGTGCCGACCGCACGGGCCATCCGCATGTCGTCAGGCGCGTCGCCGACGTAGGCGGCGTCGCCGGGCCGGCCGCGGAGCCCGAGATCGGCGAGCGCCAGCAGCAGCGGATCGGGATGCGGCTTGCTGGCGATGTCGTCGGAGCCGCAGACGCGGATCGGGATGAGCGCGGCGAGGCCCAGCCGATCGAGCTGATGCTCGACCACATCCCGGTCGCCGGCGGTGACCAGGCCCAGCACGTGGCCCGACTTCGAGAGCCGATCGAGCGCCTCGTGGACGCCCTCGAACGCCGCCGGCATCGGCGCGGATGCGTACAGGTCACGCCACCTGAGCCCGGCCGCATCGAGGTGCTCGGGCGGGACGCCGAGTCGTTCGGACATGACCCGCCAGTCGGGCACGTAGGCGCGGCGGTAGCGAGCCTCGTCGAACGGCACGTCGTACTCGCGCAGCACCTCTACGTTGGCCCGGAAGATCTCGGGCAACGAGTCGACGAGCGTTCCGTCCCAGTCGAAGATCACGGCGTCCATGGGCTCCGGATGCTAGTAGACTCGCCGCCGTGCCAGCGTCCCCCGACCATGCCGCCGTCAGGCGCGTGATCGACGCGGCCGCCAGGAAGGGCGTGACCCTCGAGGTCGTCGCGTTCGACGAGTCGACGCACACCGCCGCCGAGGCGGCCGCGGCCGTGCAGGCCGAGCTGGGTCAGATCGTGAAGTCGCTCGTGTTCGTCCTGCCGACGGACGATGACGGGGTCGAGCCAGTCGTCGTCCTCGTCTCGGGTCCGAATCGCGTGGACCTCTCGCGGCTTGCCGCGGTCCTCGGGCGGTCGGACGTCCGGCGCGCCAGCGCTCGCGAGGCGAACGACCTTACCGGCTTCGTCATCGGCGGCATCCCGCCGTTCGGCCACAGCCGACGACTGCGGGTGATCATGGATCCCGATCTCGGGCGCTTCGAGACCGTCTGGGCCGCGGCTGGCCTCCCGAATGCGGTGTTCCCGGTCGCACCCTCGACGCTCCGGATGCTCGCCGACGCCCACGTCGCGCCGATCGCGGAGGACCCGCCGGCCGAGCGGGCGTCCTGACGTCGTGGCATCCCCGCATGACCTCACGGTCACGTACCCCGGCGGTCTGCGCGCCCGCTGGCGCTGGGCCGGCTCCGGCCAGGCGGCGGAGGTGTTCGCGCTGTCCGAGGCCGGCGGCGAGCTCGTCGACCACGGCCCGCTCGTCGCCGCGGACCCCGACGCCCGCTGCCGGGCCGAGCTCCGCATCGACGGGCCGGCGGGGCCGTGGACCGCCCGCTTTGCCTCGACGCTCAATGACGAGCCGGCGGCCGTGCTCTGGGACACCGCCGGCCAGCTGGTCGTGAAGTACGGCTTCCACGCCTATGGCCTCGATAGCCGGACCGGTGCCCTGCAGTGGAGCCATCGCTCGGCGACCCCGATCCTCACGGTCATCGCCTCTTCGCGGCTCCGGCACGTGGTCGTCCAGTCGGAGATCGAGACGTTCGCGATCGAGGCGGACGGCACGGTCGCGTGGCGGATCGCCCACTCGGATGTCGTCACCGAGGCGTCGCTCGTCGGTGGCCGCCTCGTCCTGACGAGCTACACGGGGCAGGCCAACGTCCTCGATCCCGCGACGGGCCGCTCGGCGAGCTGACGCCCCGCGGGTGGGAGCCCGCGCCTGTGGACCGGCCGTGGACAACCCGGACATTCGACGGGAATCTCGTGGACAGGTGGCGTTGACCCAGCAGGGGGCGACCCCTACCGTATGTCTCAGCCCGGAGGGGCCGAGCGACACTAACGGCGGCGATCGCATCAAGGCCCACGGGTCGGGTAGGTTCCTCCGGGCCCTTCGATTCCCGGCCCTTCGATTCCCGGGGCCGGCCGATCGCGCGGCCTATCATTCCCGGCCGTGACCCCCCAGCTCGTCATCGCGGTCGGCGCTGCCGTGCTCGTCGTGGGGGCGGCCCTGCTCGAGCGCACCGCTCGTAGCGGTCGCCGAGGCCGGTCGCCTCGCGCGCGCCGGCGAGCAGCGGTACGTCCGCATCGATGGCCGGATCGACAGCGACGCGGAGTTCGAGGACGCCGATCACCAGCCGCTCGTGGTCCGCCGGACGCGATTCGAGAGCCGGTCCGTGGGACCGCTCGGCCGCTGGACGATCTTCGACCAGCAGACCGAGGCCGTGCCGTTCGAGCTGCACGAGGGCCTCGACGTGATCGCGATCGACCGAACCGCGATCGGCGACGGCCTCGTCGTGGTCCCGCGCCGCAGCGTCGGCGTCGTCGGCGACCTCGGCGACCGGGCCCCAACCGGCGAGGCGGCGCTGGACCCCGGCCGGCCGGCGCGGGTCACCATCGAGCAGGTCTCGAGCGTCGAGCACGCGATCGTCCTGGGCTACCCGACCCTCGACCCCGACGGGGCGCCGATCATGACCGCGGGCCGCGGGCGACCACTGGTCCTGACGACGCTCGAGGTCCCGGAGGCGATGCGGATTCTGACCGGCGGCGCGCTCGGAAAGGCGCGGGCGGCAGCGGTGTGCCTCGCCGTCGGGGGAGGCCTGCTGGTCGTCGGTGTCGCCTGGTTGATCGTCGCCACGTGGATCACCCCGGCCGCCGCCCTCGCCGCCTCGCCGCTGCCGTCGATCCTCCCGGGATCCGACACACGGAGCTCCGGCCAGGGCCCGGGCATCGTCGGCGATCCGGCGATCGCGCTCTTCGGCGTCTTCGGGATCGCCCTCGTCGCGATCGTCGCGACGCTGGTCTACGTTCAGCTGACGAAGCCGCCGCGGGAGCCCTGAGCCGCTCGGTTACGTAGGCCCGCGGCTTACCGGTACTTTCGGGTCATTGGCAAGAAATGTGGGGTATTCGACAGTTCGATCTGACCTCACAGTTTGTCAAGCGGGGGCTCAGTGCCGGCCACGACTGCTCTTCGCCCGCGGCCGATCGACGCGACACTCTCCGTCACGAAAGCGGCGGACGTGCTTGGCGTCCATCCGAACACCGTTCGCGCCTGGAGCGATGCGGGCCGGCTCCGCTACTACCGGATCAACCCGCGGGGCGACCGGCGTTACCGCCTGAGCGATCTCCAGCGCTTCCTCGCGACCCTGTCCGGCGCTGAGAGCGTCGACGGGACGGATCCCGATGAGGCACGCAGACCGGTGCGCCGCAGGGTCGGCCTGAGCGGGCCATCCGTCGTCCTGCCGGCCGAATACGGGACGACCGACGCTCTCATGGCCGACGATCAGCACGCGGTCCTCGCGCTGGTCGGCATGCTCGGCGACCTGACCGCCTCCGCGATCCACGATGCGGTCGTCGACGCGAGCGCCCCCCTCCAGAACGCGGTGCGGGCGATCCGTGACGCGACCGGTGCGCTCCAGGTCACGGCGTGGCGCCTCGGCGACGAGCGGCTCAGCCCGATCGCGATCTCGGGACCGGCCGGCCGCGGCCTGGCGTCGCTGCCGATGAGCTACGGCATCCTCGGCCAGGCCCTCGCAGCCGCGCCCGATGTGGTTGACATCGACCCGACCGGCGGCGCCTCGGTCTCGAGCCAGAGCGGCCGCGAGATCGCCTGCGCGATCGCCGGACCCGACGGCCCATGGGGCGTCCTGCTGTGCGTGCGCCGTGGGCTCGATCCCCTGTCCGATGCGGAGCGAACGCAGTACCGGGCCATCAGCCGCAGCGTCGCGAACATCGTGAGCGCTTCCAGCGCTGCGGCCGACGTCGCCCACCAGATCCATCGGGCCGACGCGCTCCGCCGCGTGGCCGGCGACATCGGCAGTCGACTCGACCTCGAGGAGATCCTCGCGGGCCTCGTCGACCACGCCCTCGCGCTGTTCGGCGGCGATCGCGCCGCCGTCTTCCTCTTCGAGACCGACGGGGCTCGCCGGATGGCAGCCTCGAGGGGCCTGTCCGAAGCATGGATCGAAGCCGTCGAGCGGGTCGAGGGCCCGACCCTCGGTGGGGCTGCCATCGCCGCCCGCGGGCCGATCTACTCGGTCGGCTATCCGAACGATCCCCGAGTCGGCGCCCTTCGGGCGGCGGTCATCCAGGAGGGCTTCGATACGGCCTGCATCGTGCCCCTGCTCGACGGCGACGCGCCCGAGGCGCTCGGGATCATCGGCGTCTACCACGACACGCCGCATCCCTGGACGGACGACGAGCTCGACACGATGGCCGCCCTCGCGACCCAGGCGAGCGTTGCGATCAAGGGCGCCCGGAACTTCACCCAGCTCGCGTCGTGGGCGGCCCAGCTCCAGTCGATCCAGCAGCTCGGGACTCGACTGAGCCGGCTCACCAGCGTGCGCGAGATCGGCAACGCGATCGCGACCGAGCTCCGCCAGCTCATCGACTACCACAACGTCCGGGTCTATCGGCTTCGCGAGTCGGACCGCGCCCTGGTTCCCGTAGCCATGCTCGGCCGCGTCGGCGAGTACGTCGACGAGACCCCGGAGCAGCTCCTCGTCCAGTGGGGCGTCGGGATCACCGGCTGGGTCGCCGAGCACCGGCTGGCCCAGCGCCTCGATGACGCCGACGCGGACCCTCGAACGAACACGATCGTCGGCACCGATCCCGACCTGGACGAATCGATGCTCCTCGCGCCGATGCTCTTCGAGGACGAGGTGCTCGGCGTCCTCGTGCTTTCGAAGCTCGGGCTGCGCCAGTTCCGGCAGGACGACCTGCGGCTCCTCGAGATCTACGCGAGCTTCGCCGCCCAGGCGATGGCCAATGCCGACGCGACGGAGCGGCTCCGCGAGAAGTCGGCGGCGCTCGAGCAGAAGGTCCGCGGCCAGCGCGAGCTGCTGCAGCTCACCGAATCGATCCTCACGACCTTCGACGTGTCCGCGCTCCTGTGGGCGATCGCCGATCGCCTGGGCGGGCTCGTCGGGTCGGATAACGTCGCGATCGAGCTCGTCGACAAGGAGACCGGCGCGCTGCTGCCGATGAGCGCCCGCGGCGTCGACGCGGAATGGTTCATGCAGCCATGGGATCCTGGCGAGACGGGGCTGGCGACCTGGGTCGTCCAGCACAACCAGCCGCAGCTCGTGGTCGACGAGTACGACGATGGCCGGGTGGTCATGCGCAAGGGCGAGCGGGCTCATGGGTCGCTGATCTGCGTCCCCCTCCGGGACCGTTCGGGCGCGATCGGGGTCCTGACGATCGAGCGACTCGGCGAGGGCCGTGTCTTCAGCGAGGACGAGTTCGAGCTCGTCCAGCTGTTTGCCGCCCAGGTCTCGGTCGGGCTCCAGAACGCGGAGGCCCTGCGGGCGGTGGAGCGTCGGGCCCAGACCGACGTCCTCACCGGGCTCCTCAATCACGGCACGTTCGGCGAGCAGATGGCCGGCCTCATCGAGGCCGACGAGACCTTCAGCCTCGTCATGCTCGACCTCGACCACTTCGGCGCGGTGAACAACGGCCTCGGCCACCAGGCCGGCGACCGGCTGCTTCGCCAGGTCGCCGACGCGATCGTGACCGCGAGCCGCGAATCGGACTCGGTCTTCCGCTACGGCGGCGACGAGTTCGCCGTCCTCCTGCCGCGAACGTCCAGCTCCGAGGTCGGGCCGATCGCCGAGCGCGTTCGCGCGGCCGTGGCCTCTGTCGTCGGCCCGGGCTCGCACTGGCGAGGCCGGGCGCGCGCGCTCGAGGCCTCGGCCGGGACGTCTTCCTACCCTGCCGACGGCGCGACCGCCGAAGAGGTCCTGCTCGCGGCCGACCGGGCCTGCTTCGTCGCGAAGCGCTCCGGCGGCGGTCGCGTGGCCACCGCGGCTGAAGGTCTCGCCCTTGCCGGCGAGCTCACGCTCCAGACCCCGACGCCGATCGATCCGGTGCCGGCCGGCGCAGGCTGAGGCTCGCGAGCGTCAGAGTCGGGCCATGAGCTTCCGCGAGACCATTCGCTCACCCTGGCTCGCCGCCACGCTGGCGATCATCGCGGTCGCGCTCCTGGTCCTGATCGTGACCCTGCCCCAGATCATCGCCGCGCTCGACGTGACGCCGACCGTGTCGCCCCCGACCGCCGCGCCAACGCCGACGCCGGTCCCGACAAGCGCCGGACCAACGCCTGTCGCGACGTTCGCCCGCCCGACACCGAGCCCCCAGCCGACGTTCATCAGCTACACCGTCCGACCCGGCGACACCCTGACCTCGATCGCGAGGACCTACCGCACGACCGGCCGGAGCATCGCCTGGTGGAACCGTGGCACGTATCCATCGCTGGATCCGGAGTCGGCGACCTACGAGCCGAACCGGATCGAGGTCGGTTGGATCCTGGTCCTGATCCCCGGCAACGTCGTCGACGACACGAACCCACCGACCCCGAGCCCTGGTCCGGCCTCACCCTCGCCGGCCGCGACTCAGGCGGCGATGCTCTCGCTCAACGGATCCCAGGCGTAGACGAGGACCGGCACGAGGACGACCGCGACCAGGGCATTGCCGAGCGCGATCGGCACGTAGGTGTCGACGGCGAGGTTCGCGAAGCTCGTGCCGCCGGTGTTGTGCAGGAAGAGCGCCAGGCCCCCAATCGCCGACCCGACCAGCGCGGCGATGCTGCCGCCCATCGCCCGCCGCGTCAGCGTGCCGCTCACGAGTCGCGGGATGTACCGGCCGGCGAGGCCGGCGACGAGACCGGCGAGCCCGCTCGAGAGCCCATGAGCCCACGAATCGGCCGGCGCGACGCCACCGATGCCCTCGACGATCGCCTGGCCGATGAAGCCCGAGGCGAAGCCGGCCAGCGGCCCGAAGCTGTAGCCGAAGAACGGCACCAGGGCAAATCCGGGCCGGAGCACCAGCGACCCGAGCGGCACGACGAACAGGCCGAGCAGGCCATAGAGCGCCGCGCCGATGAGGGCGTATGTCGCGCTCCGAGCATTCAGGGCCCACGCCGGACCACGGGCTGGCCGCGAATTCATCTCAACTCGGAAGGAGGAACGGCGGGACCCAGACGTTGCTTGTCCCGAGAGTGAAGCCGGCGATCGTGACGGCCAGGAAGAGGGCCGCGAAGAACGCCAGGACGGCGAAGTCCATCCGGTCGTAGCGGAGCTCGCGGAGCCATGACCGCTTGCCCGTCCCGAATCCCCGCAGGTCCATCGCGTCGATCGTGTCCTCGGCGCCGGCAATCGCGTTGATGACGGTCGGAACGATCACCGGGCCCGAGCGTCGGACCCGGCCCAGGAAGCCTCGGGCGCCAGCCGACCAGTCGAATCCCCGGACGCGCTGCGCATCGACCGTCGTCTGGAAGTCGGCCGCGAGCGAGGGCAGGAAGCGGAACGTCAGATCGATCCCGAACGCGAACTTCTCCGGGATGCCGAGCCGTCGGAAAGCGACGCCAAAGTCGGCGGGGGCGATCGCGAATGCCACGGGGAAGCCGATCGTCGCCATCGCGAGATAGCGAAAGAAGAGCGTCACGGCGAGCGTGATCGACTCGGCAGACATCGGCGTCCCGAGCAGAGGCAGGCGGAAGAGCACGTGGGCCTGCGACAAGGGGATGCTCGCGGTCTCCCCACCGGCGACGACGAGGTTCACGAGCACGAGCGACCCGATGAAGAAGAAGACGACCGCCCAGTTTCGCCGGATCTGGGCCCATGGGATGTTCCCGGTTCTGTAGTAGATCACCGAGATCGCGAGGAGCCCGAGGACCAGCCTCACATCCCAGGCCTGCAACACCGTGAAGATGAACAGGGCGACCACGAGGATCAGGACGCGGGGATCGCGGCGGGCAAGCCACGATCCCCGGCCCAGATATCGCGGAGCGATGTTCATGGGCTGTCCCTAGCCCTCGGGGCTATCTACCGAGCTGGGCTTTGAGCGGCTCCCAGGCGTACACGAGGATCGGCACGAGGATGATCGTCCCGATCAGGTCACCGACGATGACTTCGACGTACAGCGTCGTGCTCGCCCCGACCGTGTTGCCGGCCTGGAGGATCACGTCGGTGAACGTGAAGAGGAAGCCGATGAGGACGGCGATCGCGCCGCCGATCGCGCCGCCGATGGCTCGATCCCGGATGCTCCCGCCGGTCCAGCGACCGAGGTACATCGGGGCGAGACCGGCGATCAGGCCCACGAGGCCGTTGGCGATGCTCCAGTTCCAGGACGTCAGTGCACCCCAGCCGGAGATCTGGTCACCGATCGCGTTGCCGACGAGGCCGGTGAAGAACCCGACGATTGGCCCAAAGGCGTAGCCGAAGAACGGAACCAGGGCGAATGCGGGTCGTACGGATACGGTGCTGCCCGGGATCGGAACTTGCGCGACGAGCAGGATCCCGTACAGCGCGGCCCCGATCGCCGAATAGACGATCACTCTCGAGTCGACCGCCCAACGCGAGCTGCTGGTCATGGACATCGACGACATGCCGGGTTACTCCCTCCTAGTGGCCAGGACCCATCGACCGAGGGTCTCCGCATCGAGGAATCGATCGTCCCGACCGCGCCACCGCAAATTGGCGCGCATCAGTGACGTCAACCGCAGATTGCAGCCAGTCCAGCGATCTTCGTCCTCGACAATGTGGCCGGGCGGACCGTCGGCGACGATCTGACCGTCCCGGAACAGCAGGATACGGTCTGCGTGGACCAGCGCAAGGTCCACATCGTGTGTCACGAGGTAGATCGAGTCGAGGCCGGGGATCCCCAGGACTTCCGCCATGAAGCGCCGCGACGTCCGATGATCCTGGCCGGCGCTCGGCTCGTCGAGCAGCAGGGTCGACGGCTCAAGCGAAAGCGCAATCGCGAGCGATAGGCGCTTCTGCTGGCCGAACGACAGCGTGAGTGGTGGCCGGGCCCGGATGTCCTCGAGGCCATCGAGCGATGTGCGCCGCAGCGAATCGGTGACGATGCGATCAAAGTCCGCGACGTCGCGGCCGAGGTTCCGCGGGCCGAAGGTCAGCTCCTCGTCGACGGTCCGCGCGAACAGCATCTGGCTTGGGCTCTGGAAGACGTACCCGAACGTGGTGGCGAGCTGGGCCACGCTGCGATCCTTGATCGACCTGCCGTCGACCTCGATGTCGCCGGCCGATGTCCCGAGCAGCCGCATCGCGGTCCGAAAGAGCGTCGTTTTCCCGGACCCGTTCGGGCCGAGGACGGCCACGACCTCGCGGCGGCCGAGGCTCGCGTCGATCCCGTGCAGAATCTCGCGTTCGCCGTAGCCCGCACGCACCCCGTCGAAGCGCAAGCGCGGCGGCTCGGCGGCCGCGGCCTCCGGTCCACCGGGCCCCTGGCGCCGGGCCGACAGCTCGGGCGGCGCCTGCTGGCGAAGAGCCGCGTCGCCGCGGAGGCGCGCGAGCACGACGTCGAAGGGCAGCTTCACGGCATCGGGATCGGCGATTTCGAGAAAGCCGGCGGGCGGCCCGAGGTAGCGAGTCCGCCCATCCTCCAGGTACAGGACCTGGTCGGGCCGGAGCTCGAGGGCCTCCTCGACCCGATGCTCGACGATGACCACCGCGTGGCCCTCGTCAGCGAGACGTCGAAGCGTCCCGAGGAGTCTCGCCGCGGTCAGTGGGTCGAGATTGGCGAGCGGTTCGTCGACGACGTACAGGCGCGGCCGGAGCATGAGGATCCCGGCCATCGCGAGCAGTTGGCGCTCCCCGCCCGAAAGCGCGGCGGTCTCGCGGCCGAGGAGCGCCTCGATCCCGGCCTCGATGGCGACGCGCTCGATCCGGCTCCGGATCTCGCCACGATCCATGCCCATGTTCTCGGGCCCGAAGGCGAGCTCTGCGTCGACCGTGGCACCGACGATCTGCTTCGCGGGATCCTGGAGGAGGGTGCCGATCGAGAGCCCGATCTCGCGGAGGCGTTGCTCCGTGGTCGGCTTGCCCGCCACCCGCACGACGCCGGTGAGCTCGCCGGGATACGCGTGCGGGATCAGCCCATTGATCGCCCGGATCAGGGTGCTCTTGCCGCAGCCTGACGGGCCCGCCACGAGCAAGACCTCGCCCGGTTCGATGACCAGCGAGATGTCATGGAGGGCCGGCTCGGTGGCCCGCCTGTAGCGGAACGTCAGGCCCTCGACCTCGACGATTGGGTCAGTCACCGGGTCGGGCGCGCGAGATCCGGCCCGGGGCTCAGGCCGGCCGAATCCGCACGGCCCGACCGGCCACGAGGCCGAGCCGAGCGGCGACGTTGCCCTGGTTGTCGGCGTAGGCGAGCAGCCCGAACGAGTCCTCGTAGACGAGCGGGGCGCCCTTCGGGATCTCGCCGAACGTGCGCGCCCAGGGTGCGGTCTCGATGATCGGCTCGCCACCAGCCGCGGCGAACTCGACCGAGAGCTGCCGGCCCGCCAGGTCGCCGAGGGCGGCTTCGAGATCCTGTCGGGCCCCCGCCAGCCTGAGGTTTCCGAACGAGTCGACGTAGACGATCGAGGTGTCGAGGACGCCGTCACCGACGGTTGGCTCCGGGAACTGCAACTGGACGAGCGACGCGGGCTCGATCGCGGTGCCGACATCCTCGAAGGCTCCACCGATACCCAGGTGGGCCGCGATCGGACTGAAGATGTCGCGGCCGTGGAACGTCGACGTGATGTTCTCGAGCATCCAGCCCCGGTTCTCGAGCTGCCGGGCTTCGCGAATGCCGCCGAGGCTCTCGGCCGCCGGCATGAGCAGGCCGTTGTCCGGGCCGATCAGGATGTCGCCCCGCTCGGTCAGGAGCCCGATCGGCCGGCGAGCCGTCCCGACGCCCGGGTCGACGACGGCGACGTGGGCGCCGACCGGCATCCAGCGGAGGGAGATCCAGAGCAGGAACGCGCCGTCGAGGATCGCGTACTTCCGGACGGAGTGGCTGATGTCCACGATCTGGGCATCAGGTGCGATCGAGAGCATCACGCCCCGGCAGATCGCGGCGGCGGAATCCGGCCCGAAGTCCGTGAGGAACGAGATGAACGGTCGCGGCATGGACGGGATGGTAGCGACCCGGACACGCCGAGACGGCGCCCAGAGGGTCGAGGCGCCGTCTCGGGAGCCTGGATGCGAACGAGGGGAGGAGACCCTCGTCGCGGCGGGCGATCAGGTGGTGAGGACCGGCTCGACGTTCCGGACGTGGTCAACGCGTCGCTGGACGATGGCCTCGACCTCGGCGACGGTCCAGCGAATGCCCGCGCTGGGAAGTCCGTGCAGAAATGCGGTCACGTTTGCGGCTTCACCCGACTCCAGTCCCCCCAGGACCAGCGCCTGGTACGTCCCCCGAATCGTGCCCGCCACGAGTTCGTCCATCGGCGCGCTGACACCACCGTCCGGACCGAGGCCCGGCCGGGATGGTCCCTGCCGGTTCGGTGTGGCGATGGTCGGTCCGGTGCGGTGTGGTGACGATGACCCGGCCGTACCGACCCGGCCAGTACTTGCGGCCCGGCTATCCTCGGCCGGTGATCGACGAAGGTCGGGAGCCCGGCAAACGGGATCGGACGGCGCGGCTCGTCCGGGTCACGAGCCTGCTCGCCGGGAATCCCGGCGGGATGCGCCCCGGCGAGATCGCGGAGCGCCTCGGGATGTCGGTCCGCAACGTCTACCGCGACCTCCACGCTCTCGAGGGCGAGGTCGGGCTGCCGACGTGGTCGGAGGACGGCAAGTGGGGCATCCTCGACTCGGCCTTCCTGCCGCCGCTCAAGCTGACGCTCTCGGAGGCCATGGCGGTCTTCCTCGGCGCCCGGCTCATGGTCCGCTACGCCGACAAGTACGACCCCGACCTCGCGTCGGCGTTCGAGAAGCTCGCGGCGGGCCTGCCCGAGACGCTCAAAGAGCACGTCGCCCGGACCCTCGACGTCCTGCAGGACGCGCCGCTCGACGCCAGCTTCATCGAGCACGTCCGGCTGCTGACCCGGGCCTGGGCCGACCGCCGGGTCGTGGAAATCGACTACGAGACCGCGGCGTACGAGGGCCGGCCCGGCGAGCTGACCCATCGGACCGTCCGGCCGTACCTCATCGAGCCGTCGCTCCAGACGCACGCCCTGTACCTCATCGGCTGGGACGAGGACAAGGGCGGGATGCGGACGTTCAAGATCGAGCGGATCAAGGCGGTCACCGTGACGCCGCGGAGCTTCGAACCGCCCGAGGCGAGCACGCTCGAGCGCGACCTCCGCCGCGGCTGGGACATCATCGCGGACCAGGAGCCGGTCGAGGTGGTCGTGCGCTTCTCGCCCGCGGTCGCCGATCGCGTCGCGGAGACCGTCTGGCATCCCGACCAGCGCATGAAGCGCCAGCCCGACGGTTCGCTGGAGTGGCGCACGATCGTGAGCGGGCCGATCGAGATCCGGCTCTGGATCCTGTCGTGGGGCGACGACGCCGAGGTCCTCGCGCCACCGGAGCTCCGGGCGCAGGTCCGCGGAATCCACGAGCGAGCGGCCGCGCGCTACGGCCGCTGAGGTAGTCGGGTTCCCAAGCGGGCCCCGGACGTTCGCCCAATGGACATGATCGCCGGGGAGCGCGTAGGGTGACCGAGATGCTCCGGCGAAGTCGCGCTGCGGTCGGCCGCCTCCTCATCGCGACCGTCCTCGCGGCAACGCTGGGGAGCGGTGCGGTCCCCGGCATCAATCCGCCTGTGGCCCACGCCCTGACGATCGGGTCCGTCGAAGGCCAGTTGCTCAGCAGGATCAACCAGGCCCGAGCAGCCAACGGCCTCGTCCCGCTGCGGGTGGATCCCCGGCTCGTGCAGCTCGCGGAATACCGGGCCGGCGTCATGGCCGCGACGAACACGCTGAGCCACACGATCGCCGGATGCCTCTCGTGCCAGCTGACGGCAAACGGGATCCAGTGGTTCTCGTGGGGCGAGGACATCGCCTGGACCGGCTACGGGATCGACACGGCGGCCGACACGATCTTCAGCGTTTGGCACGACGCCAGCCACTGGGCGACCCTGATGAGCGCAAAGTTCAACTACATCGGTGTTGGGATCGCCTATCGGAGCTCGAACAACAAGACCTGGAGCTCCGCGATCCTGACGGAGTCGCTCGATCACACCGCGCCATGGGCGTCGGTGCGGTACGGAGTCGGGACCGGGACCACCGTGCACTGGGCGTGGACGGGCGGCGACTACCTCCTCCAGACCCACACCGCCGGGCTCAAGAACTACGACGTCCAGTACCGCGTCGGCGTGGGCACCTGGGTGCTCGTGAAGGGCGGCACGACTTCGACCACCATCACGCTCTACAACCGCGTCCACGGCCACTACTACGGCCTCCGGGTACGGTCACGCGACTGGCGCGGGAACGTCTCGCACTGGAGCGCCGAGGTGCGCATCTGGCTGCCCTGACGGGGCGGCCCTGACCTACCGATCGCCCTATCCTGAGGGCGTGGCCCCGGACTCCCGCGCGCGACACCCGTTCGCCGCGGTCAATCTCATCAGTGACCCGATCCACGGCTATGTCGAGCTCACGAAGCGGCTAAGCCGCGACGAGTCGGCGGCCGCGGGCCTGCCCGACGAGGACGCGGCCGAGGACGACCTGCTCGACACGGCCTGGCTCCAACGCCTCCGCCGGATCAGCCAGCTCCAGAGCGCGCGCTGGGTCTTCCCGACCGCGGAGCACTCGCGGTTCACCCACGGGCTCGGCGTCATGCATCTCGCCGGCCAGTGGGCGAGAACGCTCCAGCCATCGCTGCGGAGCGTGCTGCCGATCCTGGCGCCGGGCGGGGCCCTCCCGTCCGAGGGACTCGTCGTCGAGACGCTGCGGGTCGCGGGGCTCCTCCACGATGTCGGTCACGGGCCGTTCGCCCACTTCTTCGACGAGCGCGTGCTCGCCGCCTTCCCCGCCCCCGAGGACGCCCGGCGCGGAGGCGGGAAGCGCCTCTCCCACGAGGACCTGAGCCAGCTGATCATCGAGCGCGAGCTGGGCCCGCTCATCCGGGGCCTGCGACGGACGCCGGGGGCCAGCCCGGAGCGCGACGCGTTCGGCACCGGCGAGGAGATCGACCCGGCGTGGGTCTCGTTCCTCGTCTCGAAACCGGCCCTCACTGACTCAACGATGCCGGCCTGGGTCCGGCTCCTCCAGCCGCTCCTGTCGGGCGTCTTCACGGTCGATAACCTCGACTACGTCCAGCGCGATGCCTTCTTCACGGGCGTACGCGTCGGGATCGATGTCGAGCGGCTCCGACGCTATGCGTTCGTCTCGGAACGGGGGCTGACGCTGTACGAGCCGGGCGTGGCCGCCCTCGAGGGCTTCCTGAACGCCCGGCTCGTGCTCTACCAGGCCGTGTACTTCCATCGAACGGTC
>WNFL01435461.1_pt1 | contig 14722 bp, 20 predicted proteins | sample 5400361 | NCBI WGS metagenome assembly WNFL01 (sample SAMN13153351, study PRJNA577476) | soil metagenome | isolation source: 40 cm soil on Douglas fir-dominated hillslope | place: USA:California | collected 2013-09-17
GCCCGTCGTTGGAGCGGCGCTGCGGCCGAGAGCAACGGCAGCGATTGCTGGGCGATCGTTCGCCACCCAAACCATGCGCAGCTTGCGCAGCTTGACGGAAACACAGTGGCCTTCGATCCGGGTGTCGCCGACGCAGGACAGCTTGTCCGCGGTGGCCTGTGCGCCTGCGACGATGAGTAGTCGGGAGACGACGGCGGCGAACGGTGCTAGGCCCGTGGCTGGGGTCGTCTCGGCGATGGATGCCTCATCGGCGCGTGTGACCGGCGCAGCGAACTTGGGGCGGTCGGCTGCGGTCATCATAGCTGCGCCGACCCCCGCGACGACAAGACACGCCAGCGCCCCTCGTAGCCTGCGATGAAAGCGTGGGATGGGACAGAAAAAGCCGAATTCGGGATGAATGTAATGGGATGCGGGCACGAGGGCGTCTCCAACAAAACCAAGCTTCGATCCCAAGCGCCCCTTGGAGGTACAATGCCCGCTTGTACGGCTGCGGTCTGAGCAAAATCGCTCACTCGGAGGGCGCGCCAGCCAGAACGGGCACACCTTGCGGCGGCAGCACGTGCGACGCGATCTCATTAACCAACTGGCTTGCTGTTCTCACGCTAATTCCCCCCGCCTCAACATCTCCGGTAGCTTGGCGATGTTGGATGCGATCCGTCTCGCTTCATCCATCGTCATTTGCTTTGCCGCCGTGGCTTCGTCTTCGGTCGAGCGGCCATAGACATACGCTACGGCAAAACCATTTGCGTCCCGGACCACGTAGCCGCCGGAAAATTTCTCGGCGCGCCATGGGGGAGGCATGCGGCGCGTCATTTCATTTGCTCATCGCTCACGGCGCATGGACCGAGCCTTGCGATCTCTCTTCGTCTTCGATGGCCCGGTTCATAGCCTCGATCGCGGTCTGCATGTCCAAGAACCTCTCACGGGCCTGTTCGGTCTTGCCGCGCTCGTAAGGACCGGCGAGCACTTTAACAAACGCTCGCCGTTGCTCGATCAATCGCGCTCGCGCCTTTTTGAGATTGTCGGTGTGCTCTTCGCTCATAATTGCCTCTCACGGCCCATCCCTGGGTCGGCTCTCGGACGCAACGATAGCCTATCACGTCGTCGACAAGCTGATGATCGTGCCCAAATTCGGTATTATCTCAGTTTGAATTTTCCGGCCGTAGTCGCATGGATCGGATTGGGGCATAGTCGGCGGGCTGGAGAAGGAAAGTCTGCCTGTGATCTCTGCACTTGTCTTGCTTGCTGCCGTTGGCTTCACGCTCGTGGCCGCGCGTCTGGCGCAACCGCGCCGAGTTCATTCACGGCCGCGAGGCGATTGAGGCGTTTCTCACGCGCAAATGGAATCGCGAGCTCGACTATCGGCTGATTAAGGCAGTGTGGACATGCCGCCCGAGAAATTGGCGTAACGGCCAGCAAGATGGTGCCAGCGAAAAATACCTGGTCCTGCAGGCTGCGCTTCATAGAGACTTATCCCTGCGGACTACCCTCCACAGAGCTCCGTCGCAAGATGAACGAGCCGTGGCAGAGCCTGATCGGGCTGCTCGGCCATCGGTCGCGCGAGATCCTGGATGGCCAGTGTTTCGCGCTGATAGTCCGCCTTGTGGGCAAGGCGATCGGGCAGCTCATCCGTGATGAGCAAGTCGTCCGGTTCGTTCGGCAACGATGCAGCCATGTCACTCCGCGTAGGGCTTCAGTATAAATGAGAAGGCCAGTGCGGAAATCCGACTAAGTCTTGTGTTGCGCCCGTGGCGACACGCCTCAATCTTCTTGCGATATTCATCACCAGCGCTCAAGTCGTAGATGGGACTGACGAGGCTGGGGCCAGTTTGAATAAGGCAAACTCAGATCGCAAAAGATTGCGAGGTGAGCAATTTTATACAGACGCGACTCAGCCATTGGACCTAGCCTGATCGCCCGCTAAAGACGGGTCACTAACTGACGAAGAAGCGCCTCCTAAATGCCAGATGCAGCCTGGGCAATAGGACTATTCGGCGGGATCCCGGCCGCGCTCATTTTTCTCTTCTGGTGGATTCGTAGATGGGACTGACGAGGCCGCCGACTGAGGCGGCCTTATCTTCATCGCCTTGCCGAGACCGGAAGCAGCGGACGCGGCCTTGTGCTGCCTTTAACGCCGCTCAGGAACATTCCACGCTGATATGAGGCGATTCGGTCATAGTACACACAGCCCCCGACGACAGGCGATCTGATGTTTGATGGCGATTGTCGATGGAAGCTTGAGTTTTCTTCCAAACCGATGCGTGCGCACTGCGTACTCCTGTGGCTAAGGGTGGCAGCGGTCCGCGTATTGTAAGCCGCATTGAAGCGTGAAAATTCTTCGTCGCTAAGTCTCGGAATCTTTTTTTGAAGATTCCGCTGTCTTTTTTGCTCCAGCTTGCGCTTGCTCGGCGACCCGCATCACGTGATCCCGATGAGATTGTCCGGGCCAAAAGACCTCATCCGGCATAGCTAACGCAAGAGTAGGGCACCATTCAAACTCCCCCTTCGCGCCCCATTCCGTGCCTTGCAGATCGACGCATCCGGTTGGTGGATCAAACCGCCATCTTCCGGAGGCTGTTTCGAAAACGACAACTGAGCATTTTGGACAAGCGACGGGCGCCATCAATGAATGCCTTCTTGCTCCGGAAGGCTCTCCGGTCCGTTCCTAATACTAGACCTCGCGCCTAGTCCGATTTCTGCTGGCCATTCTTATGATTGTGAAGGAAGCGAGCTATCCGTCCTTTGAGCGGCGTTGTTTGCTGCAGATCACCGATGGCACTGGCGCAGTCGAAGAGCTCCCGTTGGAGCTTCGTGGGAACGGTATTCCAGCGCATAAGCACGGCCGCGCCCAGGCACTTCAAAATTTGCTCTTCTTCCTCGGCAAGGGCAGTACGGTTGTCGTAATTCTTTCTCCGTTGAATCGTCTTATCGATATGGACTGCCATCCACTCTTCGTTTTCCGCAAGCGTCGTGTAGGTCTGCTCGAGATCGCGGAATTCCCTCGTTTCGTTCGGCGAACGCGCTATGCTGGTCCTGAATTCGGCTGCTTTGGCTCGGAATTGCTCCGCAGTGAACATTTGACACGCCCTCAATCTACGGCAGGCGGGAGCACAACAGGTCTCCTCCTTGCCGGCGCCGTGGGTTGCACTGATTGGTCGATCCTCGACGCATATGGGGACGATCGCGCCAATTAGCGAGATCCAGCGGTTGAAACATCCGCTCGCCCTCGGGACGGACCCGCGCCTCCTCTGTTGAGATGGCCAAGCGGCTCGACTGGACTCGAAGCGCTTCCGACGAGCTGCCGCCACGCTGATTGGCGAACTGCGCTACGCCGAGGAGATGCTCAGCCTTTAAATTTTCGACCAGCCATTGCGCTTTGCGCCTCGCACCCCATGTGATCGGATACGAGCAAGCACCGGCTTGTCCGAGAGCTGCCCAAAAAACGCAGACGTACCGAAGTCTCCGTTTCCCTGCAGTGGCAGCCCTGGTGCCGTCGGCAGGCACAATAACACTGCAAATAGAGTTGCGTTCGGATGCGGATGCCGTAAGCACCCCGCATCCGGTGCGTGTCCGCATCGCGGCGCGCTGCTTTGCGCCGGCCATTCCTCATTATGTCAGTGAAGACAGATCCGAGATGCGCGGCATCAAACCCGGATGGTACGCGATAGAGGACGACGGCGACCTCCTCTTCCGGGCCTTTTTCCAGTCACTAGGAATGCGTCACTAGAATCACTCGGCCGACGAACGGGACGATGGCGTCTAAGTTGCAACGAGGGCCGAACTGAAGCACTTCTTCTGCCGACATCCGGCGTTCAGGGCGGCGTCAGGAGGCCTAACCAAAACCGCCCTCTAAGGATGAGTGTCATGAACGAAACCGCTATCGGCGGCACCAAAGCCAAGACAGCGAAACATATGACCGACTGGTTTGGCCTGCCGAAGTACGAGATGCCGAAAATGGAGGTGCCCGCGGAGTTTCGTGAGATGACCGACAAGGGCGTCGCGCGCGCCAGGGACACCTACGCGAAGGCGAAAGTGGCCAGCGACGAAGCAGCCGGTCTGCTCGAGAGCACCTATGCGACCGTTTGCCAAGGGCGCCACAGACTACAATCTCAAGCTTATCGAGATCGCCCGTACCAACACTCGCGCCGCCTTTGACTACGCCGATGAGCTGTTGGGTGTGAAGTCCCCATCGGAATTTATCGAGCTGTCGACCGCGTACATGCGCAACCAATTCGATACCCTTTCCGCGCAGAATAAGGAGCTTTGCGCGCGCGCTCAGGAGCTAGCGACTGAAGCTGCCAAGCCAATCAAGCAGAGCGTCACCAAGGCATTCAATAAGGTCGCCCTCTCTTGAGGCAGAACGGGGGTGGTTCAGCGGCTTGGGCGGCGCAGATTGAGTTCTGCCCGGCCACTGAAGCTCGAACCCGCCGTGGAAGATTGCCGTCCGCTGTGATGACAGGGGGTCAACACTAGGAGCATCGTCAGATGTGGTTCTATGTCCAGACGTGGTTCCCATTATTGACCATCGCTTTAACTGCTGCGATCTGTCTTAGCGTGCTGTCATTCATCATGGGGCAGGCAAAGCCTCAGCGGTAAATCGCGTGGCCCTCGGATCGGGGGTCTTGGTCGCCGTTTCGAGTTGGGCGCGCGGCGTCCCATTTTGTTACGGTCCGCACATCGGAAGAAATTGAGCGGTCGGATTAGGCGGACCTGAGATTGGTCGCGACGCGCAACGGTACACGCAAAAATACTTTGCAGAGTCCCCCTGTCGAAAGACAAAGTAATAGAATTCTTCACGTTTATGAAAATATTTGTGCCGCACGGGTAGTTTTAGCGCGCTCCAGTGCCATATAAACCTTTGTCTCTTGAATGATGACCATTCAAAAGATTTTTTGTCCTATATTTTAGAGGTTCTTACAATGACCAACGTAACTTCGAATCCATCTACTGCCAAACCCGAGACCTCCGCACAAACCAGGCAGATGATTCTCAAGGAAGTCGGAGCGAAGTGGAGCAAGTTCTCCGAACAGGATTTGTCCGCGCTCAAGGGCAAGGACGATCTCGTAACCCAGGTCGTGGCCAAGTACAGCCTCGAGCGGGGTCAGGCTCAGCGTGACGTCGACGCCGTGTTGAAGGGCCGCCAGATCTGACGCGGGCCTCATCATGAAACCTGAGATCGCCCTTTGGGGGCGGTCTCAGCCTTCACCCTCTGCAAGGCAAGGTTCGATTCTGCCAGTAACGGAGACCTGAATGGCGGCGTTCGATTACAGCATCGTGGCTGAGCTGTTTCCCACCAGGAGCGAGGTAAAGTCGGTTCCCTCCAGGAGAAGGCACAGGCGAGCTTCCCCTCTTGGGTATGGACGGTTTGCCAGCGCCGCGGATGCCATCCGTTTCGCAATCGAAGAGCTCCCACCTGAACTTCTTCCGGACGCCTGTCTGGAAATCGATGAAGAGATATTTGACCGGGACGGAATTCGCCGATTGTACGAAAGCGACCAATATCCGCTCGCCCGACGCGCAACGACCGGTACGCGCACGGCAGTTGAATGATTCGTCAGAGCTTAAGGAGATACCGATGAAATTCCGACCGCTTCACGACCGCGTTGTCATCGAGCGAATCGATGCCGAGGCGAAGACCGCTGGTGGCATCATCATTCCCGACACCGCCCAGGAGAAGCCGAGAGCGGCAAGCTCATCCCCATCGACGTCAAGATCGGCAACCGCATCCTGTTCGGCAAATGGTCGGGCACCGAGGTCAAAATCGATGGCGTCGAGTACCTCATCATGAAAGAGAGCGACATTATGGGGGTGCTGGTCGAGGCCGAGGCCAAGAAGAAGGCCGCCTGAGTGCGCTCTCCAAATTCTCGTCCTGGAGGAGACCGTGAAGCGGCCCCCTCGAAGGTGGAGAAAACATCGGATCGATAATCCTCATTGTTGGGGCTCGCCCAACAGCGTTCCCCGAGATGAGGTCGAACAAAAAGGAATACTGAGATGTCTGCCAAGGAAGTGAAATTCTCGGTCGACGCGCGTGACAGAATGTTGCACGGCATCGATACGCTCACCCACGCGGTACGCGTGACGCTCGGCCCCAAGGGCCGCAACGTCCTACTCGACAAGTCGTTTGGCGCACCGCGCATGACCAAGGACGGCGTGACCGTTGCCAAGGAGATCGAGCTCGAGGACAAGTTCGAGAACATGGGCGCGCAGATGGTGCGCGAGGTTGCCTCGAAGACCTCCGACGAGGCCGGTGACGGCACGACCACGGCGACCGTGCTCGCTCACGCGATCGTCAGGGAAGGCGCCAAGGCTGTGGCCGCCGGCATGAACCCGATGGACCTCAAGCGCGGCGTCGATCTTGCGGTCGAGACCATTGTCGCGGACCTCAAGAAGAACTCCAAAAATGTCACCTCGAACGAGGAGATCGCCCAGGTCGGAACTATCTCGGCCAACGGTGATGCAGAGATTGGTCGTTTCATTGCCGATGCGATGAAGAGGGTCGGCAACGAAGGCGTGATCACGGTCGAGGAAGCAAAGTCGCTCGAGACCGAGCTGGAAGTGGTCGAGGGCATGCAGTTCGACCGCGGCTACATCTCGCCCTACTTCGTCACCAATGCCGACAAAATGCGGGTCGAGATGGAGGATCCTTATATCCTGATCTACGAAAAGAAGCTGTCCGGACTGCAGGAGTTGCTGCCGTTGCTGGAAGCGGTGGTGCAAACGAGCAAGCCGTTGCTGATCATTGCCGAGGACATAGAGGGTGAGGCACTAGCCACCCTCGTGGTCAACAAGCTGCGCGGCGGCCTCAAGGTCGCGGCGGTGAAGGCCCCCGGCTTCGGCGATCGCCGCAAGGCAATGCTCGAGGACATTGCGATCCTCACGGGCGGCACCATGGTCTCCGCCGACCTCGGCATTAAGCTCGAGAATGTGACAATCAATATGCTTGGGCGCGCCAAGAAAGTGATGATCGACAAGGAGAACACCACGATCGTCGGCGGCGCGGGCAAGAAGGCCGACATCCAGGCGCGTATTACCCAGATCAAGGCGCAGATCGAGGAAACGACCTCCGACTACGACCGGGAGAAGCTGCAAGAGCGACTTGCCAAGCTCGCCGGCGGCGTCGCGGTGCTCCGCGTCGGCGGCGCGACCGAGATCGAGGTGAAGGAGCGCAAGGACCGCGTCGATGACGCCATGCACGCAACCCGTGCCGCGGTCGAGGAAGGCATCGTGCCGGGCGGGGGCGTGGCGCTGCTGCGCGCAAGCGAGACGCTCAAGAAGATCCGCACCCACAACGACGACCAGAAGACCGGCGTCGAGATCGTGCGCAAGGCGCTTTCCTGGCCCGCACGCCAGATCGCCATCAATGCCGGCGAAGACGGTTCGATCGTGGTCGGCAAGATCTTGGAGAAGGACACCTATGCCTACGGCTATGACGCGCAGGCGGGTGAGTACGGCAATCTCATCTCCAAGGGGATCATCGACCCGACCAAAGTGGTGCGCGCGGCACTGCAGGGTGCGGCATCGGTCGCGGGCTTGCTCATCACGACCGAGGCCATGGTCGCCGAGCTGCCGAAGAAGCAGAGCCCAGCGATGCCGGGCGGGCCCGGCGGAGGCATGGGCGGCATGGACTTCTGAGGCGCTCGATCATTGAAAATAAAGAAGGCCCGAGCACGCTCCGGCCTTCTTGAAACCTGACACTTGTTCCTGCGGCTCAACGATTCTGGCGCCAAGCCGAGCGCTAGCAGCAGACATTGAAAGACATTGCTTTCGGCTGATCTGTCCATCGCGTTCGAGAATTTCGATGATGCGGGCGACATGTGATTTTCTTTCGGTCATACCTATATAAGGTACTCGGGCACAGGAGCGCCCAATGCGCACACACCGGTTCGGACAAAAAATCAAACTTCCTGCGACAATCGCCATCAAACATCAGATCAGAAAGCTGATGTTTGAAGATGCGGTCAAGAAGGCAGAGGCAGGAGCAAGAGCTGAAGCAACTCGCGGACAACTTTGCGAAGAAACACGACCGCTCGTGCAATCGAACTGAGACGTAGTTTGCAGGGCGACCAGATCGGGTGTAGGCTTCGTCTCATCACCGACAGCGGCCCTGTGCCAGGCGCCGGTGGCAGAGAGACCGGTTGTGCTGCCGCCTGAAAATCAGGGAGCCAATGTGTCATGCCACTGCTATTCCAACCACCACCGCCACCGTGCGTTAGGTGCAGCACCACGACTGTCGTAGCCCCCGCATTCGAGGACGGCCAACGGATTTTCGTGGTTCGATGTCCAGCGTGCGGGCGTGCCGGTACGTACTCGCTCAATTATAGTACCCTACGCAAGCGGTGAGCCCGATCACGGGGCCACCTCAGTTTGGCACGGAGAGCATTCTCTCGCTTCTATTTTCATATTCGATCGCGTCAATTAGCGAGATCAGCAGTTGAGACATCCGCTCGCCCTCGGGACGGACCAAAGCGGCTCGATTAAACTCGAACCGCTTCCGACGCCTGCCGCCAATCCAATTGACGAGCTGCATTACGGCATTACGCCAAGAAGGTGCCCAGCGTTTAATTTTTGACCAGCCATTGCGCTTTGCGCCGCGCACCCTATGTGACCAGATACAGGCAAGCAGCGGCTTGTCCGGGAGTTGCCCAAAAAAACGCAGACGTACCGAAGTCTCCGCTTCTTAACAGTGGCAGCCCTGGTGCGCCATCGGCAGGCACAATAACACTCCAAATAGAGTTGCGTTCGGATGTAGGTGCCGTAAGCACCCCGCATCCGGTACGTGTCCGCGCGCTGTGCGGCGCGCGTCCCGCCCATCGAAAGGGCAACATAGAAAACCGGGACGGACCACGCGAGGCTCGCCATTCTCGAGCTCCGAATTTTGACATTGCCAAAGTAGTGCAGAATAGAAATGGAAGCGCACCTGCCCAGCTTCGATCAGTTACGCAACAACGCCGCCGAATGCATTCGATTGGCGGAGGCAGTCCTCACTCCCGCACATAAATCGTTTTTCATCGAAATGGCCGACCGCTGGCTTACGCTCGCCGAGCGTGCCCAGAAGACGCAAGAGAGATAGCTACCCGAGTCCAGGCCCATGGAGGGTTGGAGAGCGGAGACCGAGATGGTCATCTATCCTTTAGAATTTTATCGACAGGTACCTTGTCGGACGCGTCGTTGAACATCATTGGCTGTGCAAGACTTGTGAGTTTAGTTGGACCAGTCGTTTTGATCCGTTGTTGGTTTGACGACATCGCTGTAATGGGATGACAGCAAGAGTGGATGATCTCAATTACGTGACTCAGATTGGGTAAAGTGCGACCATAAGTCGTTCCTCGGCTGATCACCCTTCGCGTTAAATCGCAGGAGGTGAGCATGGGCAAACTAACGGCCGAACAGAAAGTGCGGGAGTACAATCGCGGACAAAAAGCCGCAAGTGAAGGTCGCTCACGTTCCTGGAGCGAGCCTTGGGCATACCCATTCGAATCCGATCAACATTATGAAGAACGCAGAGAGGCATTCAACCAGGGCTATGGAATAATCGACGCGACGCCCTTGTCCGCTCGGCGACCTCCTCCGTAATGACCGTACGTGCTGTGGAAAAAATCCCAAAGACAAAAGACGAGATCCAACGGATGATCATCGCCGAGCTTCGCACCTTCGCGCAATGCGAGAAGGCATGGGGTATCGTTGTCGTCCCAATCGTCGATGACATCGGTGTCGCGACGTGGACGGTCTCCCATTTCCATCGCGGCCAGTCGAGTGCATATGCTTGCGATCGGGCATTGCAACGCATTGTCCCGCACTACCAACGGCTCTACGATCTAGCCCAAAAGCATTAGTGACTTTCCTTGGCCGTTGGGCCGACGGCTGGTCATCGATCAATCCTGTGCATCGCATAGTATTGGTAAGTTAAAACGGCGCCACGTTCGGCGAGAAGGCAGCTAAAACAGTTTCTGTTTGGAAGTTAACATCCGGCTGCTTTGAGTCGTGCAGAACCACGTTCAGTGGCCGTTGCTGACTGGGGTCATGAGTGTGTGCTTGCTGATCAGCGCTCGGCGCGGAAACCTTCGGCAAGGCCTCACTTTGGACTTGCGAGAGGGTGGTGGGTCAGTTTGATTGTGGCGGCCCGCCCCGTTCTCGATCCAGCGCCTCGGTCACTCTTGCTAACTCTCGCCATTGCACGGCTGCCTCGGCAAAAGAACGTTTGGCGTCGAGGTCTTTGACCTGCGAAGCCATGTGGTCGCAATGCGCGGCCCTTTGACGAAATTGCTCCGCTCGGGAACTCACGCGATCTTCCTTCGCTTCTCGAAGGCATCGATCATTTCCATTACGTCACTCATTCCCAAAGACGGCTAGTGACCTCGACCGCCATACAGGAAATGCAGCGCCATCGCATGGGCATGTTAACCAAGCTATTTCCATACCCGTCGCGCTGTCTCGCACACCCTCTCGAGCTTACGTCTTTGGTCGTCGATGGAAAGGCCGTTCCCAAGGATCGAGGAGGCAAAGCCGCACTGAGTGCTGAGCGCCAAGCGTTCCAGCGGCACAAAGCGGCTTGCTAGCGTGATGCGACGCATGAGGTCTTCCGGCGCCTCCATTTGCGCCCGCTTGGTGCTGATCAATCCGAGCACCACCATCTTGTCGTCGGGGACGTGCCGGAGCGGTGCAAACGAGCCCGACCGATCGTCGTCGTATTCGAGGAGAAGCCGCGTTGCTCCGATGCGCTGGAAAATCGGCCGGGCAATCGGCTCATAGTCGCCTTCGACAAGCCAACGGCCTTCTTGGTTGCCACGACAGAGGTGGATGGCGAACGTCACGTCGGAAAATCCCGCCATGACGGCGTTGTCGAGCTCGATCCCGCGGCCCAGCCACTGATCAAGCGTCCAGCCTCGCGATTCATAAAAGGTCCGAGTCTCAGGCGCGAGGAGCAGGGCGTAGTGAGGTGCGTCGACCTGTATATAGGTAGCACCGAGGCGAACGAGCTCCGCGACCTCATCACGGAGGATCGCGACGACGTCGGCGAGGAAGTGCTCGAGGCTTGCATACGCCGATTGGGAGCGCTCGGGCGACCAGAAATTCACGAACAGGCTGGGGCTGGGCAGGGTTACCTTTGCGACACGGCTTGTGCGGCCACGCAGATAGACGAACTCCTCGGCGGCAAGGTGCCGTTTGCGCACGAGCCTGCTGACCACGCCGAGATTGACCGGCCGCTCGCGGCGTCGCTCCCCGATGCCGTCATCGCCATGCCAATGGCCCCACAAGAATGCATCGATATCCCAGGCGCCAAAGCCGTCGACGGCCTCGGTCATCTGGCTCTGGAAGGAGAGCCGCCGCATTTCACCGTCGGTCACGATATCAAGGCCCGCTGCCTCCTGCAGGGAGATGGCCTCATCGACGGCGCGATCCTCTATGGACTTGAATTGCGCGTGACTGAGACGCCCGGCCACCCAGTCGTCGCGCGCTTTGCGCAACGCGACCGGCCGGAGAAGGCTGCCGACAACGTCGGTATGTGCCGTAGTCATCGCAGGCCCGGGCGATCAGATCGAACAAACCGCATCGATGCAATATGGACGCTGCCCGTGTTCGCCGGGAAAAGTCGGCGGGTCGCAAGTTGAGCTAATGTGGATGGCTCGGCGGACCAGGTTGGAACTCATGAACCCACCGGAGGAATCATGAAAACCGCAACCACTGCTGTATCCACCCAGCGCGAACCGGAACTGCTCGGCCAGACCGTGGTCGTCATCGGCGGCAGCGCCGGCATTGGGCTGGAAACCGCCCGGCGAGCCCGCGCGGAGGGCGCGAGCGTCATCCTCACCGGGCGCAATCCCGAACGGCTCAAGCGAGCAGCGCTCGAACTCGGCGCGCAGCGCACCGCGGCCTTCGATGCCAACGATCCGGCTTCCCTGCAGTCGTTCTTCCAGGATCTCCCAACGCCTATCGACCACGTGATGGTCACCGCCGGTGCTCCCCACTATGGGCCTCCCCTCGAAATGGCGCCAGATGAGGCACGACGCGGCCTCACCGAGCACCTGTTGCTGGCGCTTGAGGTCGCACGCGGCGCCGCCGGCAAGGTTAGGTCGCCCGGCTCTCTGGTATTCATGGGCGGCACGGGCGCACGCCGCCCACGAGCTGGCCTCGCAATCGCCTCGGCGGCCACCGCCGCCTTCCCCACCCTCATCGCCAACCTCGCGCTCGAACTCGCGCCGATCCGCGTCAACTTGATCGCCGCAGGCTTCGTCGACACACCGCTCTCGGCATCACTCCTCGGCGACGAGCTCGACAAGCGGCGCGACGAGCTTCGCGCGACGCTACCCATCCGGCGCGTCGTCGGACCGGCTGATGTCGCCGCACTAGCCGTTCACATCATGAGCAACACAGCACTCACGGGCGCGACATACGACATCGACGGCGGCCAGCAGCTCGTCTCCTGATGACGCACGAGGCCGGCCGGAGGTTGAGATGGAGCAAGGACGGGTACGAGGGCCGTCCGCTGTTCCGCCGACAAGGACGCAGCTCGATGCCAATGGCTCTCGATCTTGCGTCCTACACCGACGTGCATGTGCCCGGGACTGTAAGGCGAAGCCGACTATTATTTGCGATTTTTCTGACGCGGATCGTCGTCAGGATTCAAGTAGTCGAGGCCCAACGGACCGATGGCCGTCACCTGGGTGATGTACTCACCGGATTTTGCCCAATGGAAATGAGACGTATCGCCGGGCAGAACAATGACACTACCGGGTGGATACGCCTTGACCTTATCTGCGTCGAACCGATCGCCAAGGCCGATATAGAAGACACCGGACATGACCGTGTAAATACGGTCCTCGGGGTGTCTGTGCGGCATGAGCTTCACGCCTGAGGGCACCTTGACCCTGATCACGTAAGGTCCCGCTTGAGTGGGCTCTCCAACAAGCACGGCCAGTCGAACCGACGGCGGGAACGCTGGGAACGGCTTCCATTCGACGTCTTCCGGCAGGATCGATCTGAAGGCGGTTTGGCCTGGTTGGTGCGTTCGAGACATTGCGGCCCTCCCTGATCTGGGCGTCTTGCATCGAGGGAGCCAACTGACGCCTCAGATCAACTTAGCGTCCAACGTGACTGCGGCGTTGAGAACCTTTGAGACCGGACAATTCTTCTCGGCGTCTCTTGCCATTTCGGCGAATGTAGTTTCGTCCAGGTTCGGCACTTGGGCACGCAGAGTCAAAGCGGACCGACTGATCCGGAAACCTTTGCCTTCGGGTTCGAGCGTGACCGCGGCCTCGGTCGTGAGCTCGGTCGGGGTGTAGCCCCCGCCCTGCAGGCCAAATGCGAGCGCCATGGTGAAGCAGCCGGCGTGCGCCGCGGCGATGAGCTCTTCGGGATTGCTGCCCTTCTCGTTCTCGAAGCGTGTCTTGAAAGAATACGGAGTGTTTGCGAGCACGCCGGAATCGGTGGAAAGATTGCCATTGCCGGCGCGCCCGGTGCCGCGCCAAACCGCCTTCGCCTTGCGGATCATGTCAGTTCTCCTTGCTAGTGTGACCAACGCTGCTAGCACGCACCGACAACGTGATTTCGCCGAACGCTGGGCTTTTATGTGCGAGCGAACTATAGACGAGAAACTCGCACACTTTGCACTGACACCGTTCGAACGGACGCCCCTGAGTTTGACTTTCAAATGGTGGCGCAGGAGGGAGCGATGACGAGAGGTCCATCCTCGGTGATTGTGATCATTGCCGTGTTGGCGGCCGCCTTGGCAAGCATGGCCCTTGCGGCGCAGGACAAGTATACTTTGAAAGTGCCGAACGGGCTCGCGTTTTCTGAGTTCAGGGGATATGAAAACTGGCAGGATGTTGCTGTGAGTCAGGCCGAAAACGGGATCAAGGTGATCGTCGCCAATCCCGCGATGATCAACGCCTACAGGAGCGGCATTCCCGGTAACAGCAAGCATTTCCCCGACGGCTCCAAGGTTGCGAAGATCGAGTGGACATCGAAAAAGAATCCGGAGTCCCCCTATTTCGTGATGGTACCAGATACCCTGAAATCGGTTTCCTTCATCGAGAAGGATGCCAAAAGATTCCCCGACACGAACGGATGGGCGTACGCCCAGTTTCTATATGATGCCGCCTCCGACACGTTTATGCCTAATGGGAGCGACGCCAAGTGCGGGTACGCGTGCCACGCGACGGTGGCGGCAAAAGATTACATTTTCACGGCGTACCCGAAGCGGTGAACGGATCGTGTGGCTCCGACCGCGTCGGTCGTGCATGACCCCGAGCGGCGTCTAATTTGTATCTTTGACGTCGGTCTCCGGACGATCGCGACCAGCGGCTGTCTCGGTGTGCCAGCGGCCGTTCTCGTCTTCGTATTCGATGACCTCCGTGTGGCCCGGCACGCGCTGCTCGGCCGCGGCGGCGCGGGCCGCCGCGAGGGCCTCAGCATGGGTCGGATAAGGCTCCGAGAATACACCGTTCACCGTGTACGCCCAGCCGTCGTCGTGCCGGACGATTTGATACGTGACATGCGCCATCGAATTCACCTCCAGTAACAATATAGCACATATACCGGAGCAGCGGGTTGTTCCACGTGAGCAGGATTGTTTTCATAAGTTCAATGCGCCGTGCAGGAAACGATGCGAGCCTATTCAGATGCTCGCACCGCGGGCGTTGATCGGCCACAGCGCCTCCACGCGCCCGTTTCGCACACCGACATACCAATCGTGCAGATTGACCGTCGGATCGCAGTGTCCGGG
>WNFL01146246.1_pt1 | contig 14720 bp, 17 predicted proteins | sample 5400361 | NCBI WGS metagenome assembly WNFL01 (sample SAMN13153351, study PRJNA577476) | soil metagenome | isolation source: 40 cm soil on Douglas fir-dominated hillslope | place: USA:California | collected 2013-09-17
ATTCGCCAAACACATTAAGGCGTTAACCGCCGAGGAAGCAAAATCTAAATTGTTAAAGGAGATCGGGTCGGCGGGCTCGAATGTTAATATAGAGAGTGTATTCATACAAAATCCAAAAAAGAGCAATAAACGATTTGGTTAATATGGTAAAGAAAAAGCGTAAACCTAGAGTATTTAATTGGGTGGTCAGGGGTTATAAGGATGCTTTAGCTGGCACTCCATATAAGCACGCACCCATCAAAAATATTGAAAATATTGACCGAACAACCTGGACTCCAGAAATGGAACAATACTGGGATGGATATTCGTCAGCTTTAAAGGATGTACAGGAAGGCAAAGTTGAAGCGAAGAATAGCTAAAATTCACTGGTGGCGAGCCAAGAATATGTGGAGTGTGGTTTTCTCTGACCACTGTGAACACTACAAAAAATTGATAATTAAAGCCCCTTTGGAATCCTTCCTGCAAGAAGAATCTCCAAAAGCGTATTTCAAAGGAAGAATTATAGTTAAATCTCATGGTGATTGGGCGGAAATTATTTAAACCTAAAAAGGACTTATAAAGATGAGCGCTAAAATCTTAAAAATGAATAAAGTTGACTTGGGTAAAACCAAGGCTTTTTTCACTGTAGCTGTTGGGGGTTTTGAAATTGAAGGTCTCAAGTTAGTTGAAGGCAATAAAGGATTTTTTGTGGGAATGCCGTCACGAAGTTATAACTCTCCAAGAGACGGTACTAAACAATATATCGACATCGTAAAGGTTACTGATAAAGTCGTGTATGGAGAAATTCTCGAAGCTGCAAAGGCTGAATATGCCAGAAGGGGGGAAACTACAGTTAAAGCGAACACATCTAATTTAACACTAGACGAAGACGACGACTCAGACGACCTCCCATTTTAGAATAGAAAGGTATATGTATAACAATGGAACTGGCCTCTCAAATTTTATCAGATGTAATTGTATTTTCAAAATATAGTCGGTTTATTGAAGACCTGAATCGAAGAGAAACGTGGGAAGAGGTGGTTAATAGAAATAAGACTATGCACCTAAATAAGTTCCCACAGTTAAAGAATGAAATTGAAAAAGCCTATGAATTTGTCTTAAGGAAGGACGTTCTACCTTCCATGCGGAGTTTACAATTTGGGGGGAAAGCCATAGAATTAAATAATACACGTTTATATAATTGTTCTTATTTACCTATTGATGACTGGGAAGCATTTCACGAAGTAATGTTTTTATTGTTAAGCGGGTGTGGAGTTGGGTACTCAGTCCAAAAACACCACGTCGAGTCTTTACAAGAAATTACGAAACCTACTAAAACTAAAAGGTACGTAATACAAGACTCTATTATTGGGTGGGCCGATTCAGTTAAAGCTTTGATGAAAGCCTATTTTCAAGGACGAGCCAAACCAGAATTTGATTTCTCTGATATCCGGCCGAAAGGTGCCCGATTAAAAACTTCAGGAGGAATAGCTCCTGGTCCAGAACCATTACGAGATTGTTTATACCAATTAGAAAAAATCCTAACTCGGAAAGAAACTGGAGACCGGCTGACTACTCAAGAAGTTCATGACGTATGTTGTTTTATAGCGGATTGTGTATTAGCTGGCGGAATTCGTAGAGCTGCTATGATTAGTTTATTTAGTTTAGACGACGAAGACCTTTTAACGTCTAAGTTTGGAGAGTGGTATGAACTGAACAGCCAAAGAGCGAGAGCAAATAATAGTGCTGTTTTACTAAGACACCGTATCACCGAAGCAGATTTTTTTGCGTTGTGGGAAAAAATGCGGTTTAGTAACAGTGGGGAACCAGGATTCGCTATGTCGAATGACCAGAATTATGGAACCAACCCTTGTGGAGAAATAGCTTTACGACCATTCGAATTTTGTAATTTGGTTGAAATTAATGCCATGACTGTGCAAACTCAGGAAGACTTAGACGCAAGAGCTAAAGTCGCCGCATTTATTGCTACACTCCAAGCTAGTTATACTGATTTTCATTATTTAAGAGACATCTGGAAAAAAACTACCGAAAAAGACGCTTTAATCGGAGTAGGGTTAACCGGAATTGCAACAGGAACCTTAGATAAATTAGATTTAACCAAGGCCGCTAAACTCGTGAAAGACGAAAACGTCCTAACTGCGAATCTGATCGGTATTAATCCAGCAGCGAGGTGTACGACTGTGAAACCTAGTGGGACTGCTTCCCTAGTATTAGGATGTTCGAGTGGGATTCACGCGTGGCATAGTCAATATTACCTTAGACGCTTACGAATTAATAAAGCAGAACCAATTTATACTTATTTAATTAAAAAAATCCCACAACTTATAGAAGACGATTATTTCAAACCCAAAACGGAAGCCGTATTAGCGGTTCCTCAAAAAGCTCCGGACAATTGTATTACCCGAGAAGAACCAGCTTTAGATTTATTAAAAAGAGTTCGGTTTATTTATGAGACGTGGGTGGTTCCTGGTCATCGTCAGGGTCACAATAAAAATAACGTCAGTACCACTGTAACCATTAAGCCCTCTGAATGGGACGAAGTTAAAAATTGGATGTGGACAAACCGTGATAGTTATGGAGCTTTATCAGTTTTACCTTACGATTACGGAACCTATAAACAGCCACCTTTTTCTGAAATTACCGAAGAAGAATATAATAGGTTAGTTGTATTTCTTAAAGAAATTGATTTAAAGGAAGTGAAGGAATTTGAAGATACCACCACTAGATCCCAAGAACCAGCTTGTGCAGGATCAACCTGCGAAATTTTCACGGCCTGAAGTATTATCTATTCGTGAACAAAAAGCTATTGATACCTTAATAAATATAGGTCTCTTAATAGAGAAACGGTTAGATAGTCAAAACCTTTCTCTTAAGTTTTATGACACTAAGGGTGAACTTTTACTTATTAAAAAAATGACTTCATGGAAAGCTCTTCAATATGAGGTATACAAAGTTGGTAAATCCGAATTTACGGACGACTTGAATTATGATCAGGTACCTAAATTATTTGTCGCAACCACGACAGATTTACGTATAAACATTGAACACTATATACCAGGAGCTTGGGAAACCCGTTTAGCCAAGCTCGCGGAAGGGAAGCATAATGGCGAAAGTGAAAGAATCCCCAAAATCCAAAGATCCCCTCGAACTCCTAAGAGACAGTCTCCAAGATAGATTTGGCATAGATTTTGTAACTATAAGTAGTGAAGTGAAAGCGATTCCTAGAATTTCAACTGGGATTATAGCACTAGACAAAGCTTTAGGGGGAGGAGTAGCAGTAGGTCGTTTTTCTGAGCTTTTTGGGAAAGCGTCTTCTGGAAAAAGTACTATTGTATTAGCAATTATGGTGCAGGCTCAAAAAGCGTTTCCAGATAGAGAAGTTTTATATGTGGACGCAGAACATGCGCTGGATTTAGAGTGGGCTGCTAAATTAGGCATTAACATGGATAAATTTAACTACGCCCGGCCAGAAACTGCCGAACAAGGATTTTTAGTTATAGAAGAATTTCTCAAAACCGATAAAACCTCTGTTATTGCTTTAGATTCGGTTCCGGCCAGTGTTCCGAAAGTGGCCTTAGAAGGAGAAATAGGAGAAGCGAATATCGGGCTTCAAGCACGTATTATCGCTCAGTGTCTCCCTAGAATAGGCACTCGAATGGCTCAACTAAAAGACCCTCCAGCTTTGCTTTTAATTAATCAAAAAAGAGCTAATCTACAGAGCCGTGGGGGGTTCCAAGGTTACGAACCAGTTAAGTCTACTGGGGGAATGGCTTTACCGTTCTATATGACCACTCGACTGGATGTGGCTAGAATCGGGACTATCAAAGACTCTTTAGATGATGAAATCGGGCAAGAGGTTCTAGTACATGTAGTTAAACACAAAATTACTCCAGGCCCTGGTGCTAAAATAACATTTCGTATAGATAATCGTATTGGGATTGACACCCTCCAGGAGCTCTTAGACCTAGGTCTGGCTGATGGGAGTATCACTAAGTCAGGATCGTGGTTTATAGTGTCTTCTGGTGAAAAATTGCAGGGTGAAGAGAAGACCAAAAAATGGATTGCGGAACACCGAAAGGAATAAATGGACCGGGTAAATAAGCAGCTGTGGATTGGAGATTTTGCTGACGCGGCGGATTATACAACTCTTAAGAAAAACGGCATAGAAGCTGTAGTGAATTTAACAAATTCCGATTATACTTGGCCTATTTACCCCTCAATCAAATATGTTCTAAAATTGGGGCAAGACGACGGAGAACCAATTCCTATGGCTAAGATTCGGCTCTACTTAGACCATATGGTAAAATATCAAAAGGAGAATCTAAAAGTATTGGTTCATTGTGGAGCTGGAGTTTCCAGAGCACCGAGTTTTGTTATTGCGTGGTTATTATGGCCTCATACAGCAGAGTTTTTGGCAACTAAAGACTTACTGTTACGAAGGCTTCAGGTAGGAGAACTGTGGAATGAATATGAAGACCAACTCAGAAAAATCAGACCTATCATTAATCCGCACTTTCTACTAAAGACTTCCATCATCCAGTACTTCGTACAACCTTTAGACGGGAGTTAAATGAAACTAATTAGACTCAATAAACTTAGAGAATTTACAGACCAATGGGGAGCCTGGGTAGTTTGTTCGGACCCACATCATAAGGAATGGACCCTCCCCAAAACAGTTTTTGAGCAGTTTAAATACTTAGGATTACCTACTATAGACGAGAGTATGGAAGCAGAATTTCATAAACTACTTGGAGGGAGACATTATCCGGAAATACCTAAGGCAAATAGGCATCATTTAATTAAACAATTACTGGAAATTTGCACTCAAGAACCAATAGAGTTCTTATTTCCTAATATCTAAAACTCAGAGCCCCCGACCTTAACTGGTTGGGGGCTCTTTTGTATTTTTATGTTTTAAACTTGAGCGTTTATAGCTCTTAAAGCTTTTCGGAGATGACACATTCGTTTAGTCCAATTCCTTCCAAAAACCTCGAAATTATGTAGGCCCGCGTAGTATGCCATTCTCGCCCATATCGCATCTGCTATAGAAGCATTTCCAGCAATAAATCCTTGTACCACCTCAGGTTTATGTTGCACATAAGAATCAAATAAAAATAGTTGCCAAACTTGAGGCATTGGGTCTAAGTGGTAAGCATCCCAATAGTCTCGTTTATAAATTTCAGCAGCCTGAATTTTAGTTAGATGCTTGATATCCACTCCTGGATACATTCTTTTAGAAATACCCATATTAGTTTCTCCACCTGGATCGCGTGGATCAAGAATATAACCCCCTTCTTCAACCAAAACGAAAGTAAGCGCATCATCAAAATTAGACATTTTTAATTAGAAACTGTAATTGTAATGCCCGCACTGATAGTGCTGTTGCCAGCCGAATCACGAGCCGCTGCAGTAAGGGTATAAGTTCCATTTGCTACGGTTCTAGAATCCCACACCAAATTGTACTTCGTAAATCTATCATAATTTTGCACACTCTTAAGTGAGAAAGCGTAAGGAGTAGGAATTGTTGCCTCTGCTCCAATAGCTGCCCCATTCAATTTAAATTGGACTCCAACTACTGCACGATCATCTACCGCAGTTGCAATTAAGGTAGTTGTTCCTGTTAATGTGGCCGACCCAATAAGTCCTGGTTGGAACATTGAACAGATGGGAGGGTGAATATCTGTTTGTAGATAAGGGTGTGCTGCCTGCCACGCAGCTACCGCTGTGTTCCAGCGATCTAAAGCAGCCTGGCCTGTAAGTACGACCCAACCTGTAGGAATAGCTTCTCCAGGTGGTCCTGCACTGTCTGCCAACCAACACAACACATTATTAGAGGCATCTAGTTGTTTCCCTGGCCAAGGAAACAAAGACATATTAATTGAAGGTCCTTCTTGAGATACTGAATCTGCACGGAAAACATTATTATACAATTTTAATTGGGGGGCATCTGAAGCCCATTTCCAAAAGCCATTATGATTTGGAATTGGTCCAGAAAATGCCGCATCCATTGGTTGTAGTCTAACCAAACAATTACTCATTGTTACTACTTTGGCTGAACCATTTGGGGGACTTGCATATTGTTGACAACTTACTCCATCATACACACCATCAAAGAAGCAATTATCAATAGTACCTGCGGCGTAGAAATCATTTTCTAAACCATCATCACGACTATATTTAATCAAACTATCTCTTACTAAGAACCCATCATTCCCAAGAGAATCAAAACTAACAGAGTCTCCATAATCAAAGAACAGCGCATTTTCCACAATCAGATTAGTGGTTCCTTTAAGTATAAATGCATACATATCATGCATTGTACTCCAGCTAGTATTCGGAGGAGTAGAGCCGAGAATTTCTCCAGCTCTCCAATTATTGAACGAACCTCCAGCTAAAGTTACTGGTAGCAACACAGACGTAGGACACCTAAATTGGCAATTTGAAGCATCAATAATTTGACTAGTACCTAAACTTGTATTACTATATGAAGTAGTGCGAGGATGACCAGTTAAAGTTATAGTTGCACCCCCGCTAGATTGAAAAAAATCGGACATGCTTTTGGCAGTAGCAGCCGCACCTGGGAAATTAGTTAATCCTAACGCTTCCATCATAGTTCTCAACAAAGACTGGAACTGATAAGTTATACCAGATTGAAATGCAGTCTTAACTTTTGGACCTACTAATACACAAGTAATGCGGCCCCCACCTAATGTATTATCACTAGCGGATTCATCAAATACTATAATTAAGAGACCGTCTTGTTTAAATTGAGCACTTTGAACTAAGGGATCTATATTGGTTTTAAGCCAATTATCAGCTGTTGTTAAGGAACAATCATGAGCATCATTACACAAATTAGGAGCAATAAAAGAGAAATTCGGGAGATTGTTATTAGCTAAGTCTGTGACAAATTGTGTAAAGGGCACCATATTCATCGCTTGACCAGTTGGATCATTAGCTACATCAGAAAGCAAGGCTATTGTATTATGTTTACGTGCATATTGACCAGTATCCCCACCTAAATAACCTTGAGATGGAATACTTTCTGCGTAAGATTTCCAAGTTTTTCCCGCAGAATTGATGTGTCTAATAATATTATCTACCGTTACTATAGTGGAAAAACTATCATTATTAGTGATAACTTGCCCACAAATCATAAAGAAATAATTTCCAATAGAAGGATGGGTATTTGCATAGAATTGAGTAGCTAAACCCCATTGATTTGCTAAAGACATCATATAAGGCATATTAGCTACAGCATCTGTATAATCATGATTTTCTTCTACAACAACATATACATGATTAGTTTGAGGAATGGTTCCAGAACTTATAACTGGTTGTGAGACAGCAACCCCAGAAGACCCACTTACAGAACCCACTGTGGCAGTAATAGTAGAATTACCGGGAGCTACTGTTGTTACGAGTCCAGTACTATTCACTGTCGCTACTCCGGTATTAGAACTAGACCAGACTACAGTTTGACCTATCATCACATTATTATTTTGATCTCTAACAGTAGCAGTTAATTGTGTAGTTTGGCCCAATGTTATCGAAACAGATGTTGGAGCTACTGTTACAATTGTCACAACTGGAGGAGCTGAGACGGTTAGACTTGCAGTTCCTTGTACACTTCCTACTATCGCAATAATACTACCAGAACCATTAACCACCGCCGTTACCAACCCAGTACTATCAACAGTTACGACAGCACTATTAGAACTAGACCACGTTACTACTTGTCCAGTCATAATATTACCGTTTTGATCCTTCACAACTGCTGTAAATCTAGAAGTTTGCCCTGGTTGTAAGGTTAAGCTTGGGGGCGTAATTTGAATTGTAGTTACTACAGGCGTTACTATCCCAACGGTAATAGCAGCAGATCCTGCTATACCACCACTATCAGCTTTAATTGTAGTAGTACCATTCCCAACTCCTGTCACTAATCCAGTACTATTCACAGTGGCTACAGCACTATTAGAACTAGACCAAACTATTGGTGAACCACTTGGTGGTGTACTATTAATAATTCCCCCACCAGAGTCTTTTAAGGTCGCTACCAACTGAACAGTTCCTCCAGCACCAATAGTAGCACTAGCTGGAGTTACTGTAGTTGAGAAGATAATATAAACAGATGAAACACCAGTTTTAGTTTCACTAGTTGCGGTAATTGTAGCATGTCCAGTACTTTTTCCTGTTATGAGTCCTGTAGAACTCACTGTTAAATTACCATTACTAGTAGACCAAGTAACTAAGCGGTCTGTTAAAATATTACCGCCAGCATCCTTTAGTATAGCTGTTAATTGAACAGTGCCTCCAACTTTAGTTGCAATCAAATTGGGAGAAACTGTTACAGTAGCTACTGGAGCTATTGAGCCACCTGTAGTAACTGTAATTGTAACAGAACTGGTTGTTGGATTTCCAGTACTATCCTGAACTATACCTTGTAAGATGTAGTCAGGCATTTATGGAGCCACGCAGTCAAATACGTTTGGTTGGCCAGCGCGGGGGGTAATTACAAACCCAGAACCAGTGGGAGCCATTAAAGCAAACGTGAGAGTATCACCAACAGCAACTGTTACACTGGATTGAATCAAATTTCCAGCGGTATCAGTCACATTACCAGTCAAAGTCCAAGACCTATTATCTGGATCATGTGCGACGATAGTTACAACAAAAGCGCCTTTTGGGGCAACAGAAGCCGGAGTTGCTGTCATCGAATCAATAATTGGAGCTGCCATATAATTTAATTTCCTTTTTTATTTAGAAGTTGTAACTTGTGCTGCTGGAATAAACTTGTCGCCTACAAATCCGCCCCCAAATAGGGCGAATGCAGTATAAATTTTTTCCATATCCAGTGGAGTTTTTGAATGCCAGGATCTAATTAGTTCATAAATTATAGTTCCAAAAGCCACAGCATGCATCCCACTCGTAGGATCTGTAAATTGTTCTCTAACCCATTGAACAAACTCTTTAGCTTTAGAAATAAAAGTCGCTTTTACTTTAGCATTCATAATTATTCAAAGGCATCATTTGAGGTAAGGAGGATAGCGTTTTGTTCTATCACATTATTAAAACTGGTAGTAATTTGGGCTACGACATTATATAATACCCCTTCAGTTCCACTTTGGATCATCTGAAAAATTTGTGTTCCCTGAATATTAGGACTACCAATAATCATCTGTATCGGTGCTGGAGCATTGAAAGGTCTTATTGCAGCAATATACCAAAATCCGGATAAGATGGATTCACCAGAGTTTAATACATTAATAAAATCAAATCCATAAGTCAGTCTTTCCGCTATTCGTTTGGGAGAGAATGACAACACTGGTGGATCTTGGAGTGTCCAAGCAGCCGGCATATTGATTTTCCTTTCTCTTATAAGTCCCTTTTACTTAGAGCTTTTTAGGTTTTGCAAGTACAAACAAGCGTATTATGCGCTTAAAATTACCGAATAAGGTTTTTCTGGTAGGTACGATCAAAAGTCTTATTTCCGCAGTTGTAACTACAAAATCTCCAGGGAAGGCAAATAGGGGAGCTCCGGCCGTTATAGTTCCTTGAAGAATGAGGTTTGCCGTAACCATACTATTTAACGAACGGGCAATGTTTAACTGGCCAATAACTACACAACCTGCCGGGATTAAAGTACTACCATTTTGAGTTAAAACTGTAATTGGAATAATAACACAAGAATTGACAATCGTACCTTGTAAAGCTACAGCATTAGTCAAAGACCCAGTAATGATACTAACTATCACTATGGTTGCATTATTACCAGTAACTACATTTCCTGCCCCACTTTCAAGAAGAATAATGTTACTAACTAAAGTATGATTAACTCCTAAATCCATAGTAGTAATTGTGGAAATTAAACTAATACCCCCATTATCTAATGGGTGTTGAGTATTACCATTTCCAGTTAATTGACTACTCTCTACAACAAGACTTTCTAGTGTGTGATTAACTCCAAGATCTCCAGTAATGGTTCCAACATTACCTATAGTTCCACCCCCACCAGATGCTCCTCCCAATCCCGCAGTAATTCCAGTTGAACAGTTAATACTTCCACTTAAACTTCGAGTTAAGGTTAGGGTTCCAGTAATTTCAACATCACACAAAATACCAGAGGCTTGATCTAAATCACAATAACAATCTAGAATTCCTTGTAAAGTGTGACTAACATTCAAATCCCCAGTGATATTTAAAACATCAGTAATACTACCCTGAAGTGTGTGGCTTAAAGCTAAATCCGATACCATTATGGTGGTGACGTCATTAATGCCCCCATTATCTAATGGGTGTTGAGCATCATTATTTCCACTTACTCCACAAGACCCAATCACAATACTTTGTAAAGTGTGATCAACGCCCAAATTACCGACTACCCCACCATTAATAAGAATTAGATTATTCGATGGAAAGTCACCGGTTATTCCTAAGGAAGTAGTAATATTCCCTTGTAAGGTATGAGCAACCGTAAAGAACCTATCGGTAAAACCAGAAGACCCGTTAATTCCCCCATTGTCTAAGGTATGAGCTACAGCAAAACTATCACTAAACCCAAGGATAGTAATAACAGGACCGGTAAGCGTATGGTTAACATTCAGAAATCCACTGAAAACGTTAACGTCTGCTATACCGGTCTGTGAGGCTTCATTAAGATTATTATTTCCTGTGAAGGAAGAATTAATATCAATAGAACTTAATAAAGTATGAGCAACATTTAGATTAGAAGTGTCATTTAAGACCCCACCAAATGGCGAGAATATTAAAGCATCTATTATGTTGCCTTGTAAAGTATGGGCTACTGCTAATTGAGCCGAAAGTACAGCCAAACACGCCACAGAGCTTTGAGTCGTAATAGCTAAATTACTACCACCGGTTATATTAACTTGAGTAACTATATTACTTGTAGCTGTATGTGCGACATTTAAATTAGAACTATCTAAAAGTTGACCTCCAGAAGTATATGTAAAAATCAATAAATCTATAATATTTCCTTGTAAGATATGAGCAACATTTAGGTTAGAACTATCATTTAATATACCCCCAGAATTTGGTGTGAATATTAAATTCAGAATAACTGATCCTTGTAAAGTATGAGTAATGGTAAGCGGAGAAGTATCATTTGGTATAGCATTAGCATCATAACTGAATTGTAAATTACAAGCAATGGTTCCGGCTAAAGCCTGCGTTTGCCCTTGTTGTACAACAACTTGAGCGTTACGTATATATACGTGATGGGAAGGAAAACTTCTACCGGAAATAGGCATTTAGTTTACCAAAATTTTGATCGTTTAATAGTTTGATTTGTAATTAAAGTAGTAGGTCTCGGACCAACAGCTGACCCTATAGCCCAAAACAAAATTTCAGAAGCAGTTCCACTATTCGTAGTCCAATTTACATTCATATTGGTGCCTACGAAACTGACGTCCGCTTCTGCTTGAGTAACATTTGGAGTAGTCCCAATGGTAATAGCTTTATTTTGTAGGCGCCTAGAAAGAGACGAGCTAGTACTTACTACGTCTTTTGATATAAACCAAGTATTAGCGTGTCTGGTGCCGTCTGCGTAACCCCAACTAATAACACTATCAGCCTGTAGAGCTGTCGAACTTACTTTACCATCAGTAGCAAAAAATGCGGCTAATGGACTAAAACCAACATTAATAATATCAATCACAGGGGCGGTGGCTGTACTTTTATTAAAAGAATCAACCCGACACGCTGGGCCTTTAATGGCTACGTATCCTATTAATACACTTCGAGTGCCACTAGTGGTAATATTGATTGTGAAACCATCCGAATCCATTGACACAAACTGAGCATCGGAATCTACAGTCCCAGTAACATTACCAGAAATAAAACACCGATCTGTACGCTGAATAGTTTTAGCTACACTATTTTGTAACGCTCCCGAAGTGCCGATGGCCCATTGTTTTCGACCATCCGCTGCTCCACCACACCCAATAATAAAGGTTAAATTCGAACCAGTAGTTGGAGTTGATCTCCAAGCGCCCCAAGATAACAATACTAAATCAGGCCTAAAACCTATTCCTGTAATTTGTTGAAGACCTAGATTTGCATTAGCCGCAAATCCACTCATATTTGTTTTAACTAAATCTGAGCCCCCTACAGCCAAATACTCGAATGGTGTTAATGCGGCAGGAGCACCACCCCCAACAATTGACATAGTAAAGGTTGTTGGATTAAGTGTGACTTGTTCATATTCAAAATCTGTCCCAGCAGTTGTAGTTTGAGTTTCTTCAAAAGAATCTGTGTCTCCAATAACATTCCAACCAGCAAATAAAGCAGCACAGTTTGACCCTGTTAAACCACTATTACAATGAATCGAAGTAGTGCCCATAATAATACCGTTGGATTGACCAGCGGTAAGTACTGCATTTCCTTTATAACCTAAGGCAGTTTGGTTATTCCCTAGAAAAAATATCAACCCAGGTAGAAATCCTAATCCAGAAACTACCGTATTTCCAGCAGTAGCCAAAGTACCACTACCAACTTGTGCTAATAACGCCATTCTACGCTCCAAAAGAAAAAGCCTGGGGATGCAATCTAAGCACCTACCCAGGCTCCCCTTAAAATCAATATGAGTTTTTCATTACGAACTTAACCTAACCCCCACCTTCGCTGTACTCAAGATAGCCACGAACATTAACTACTTGTTGAGCTGTGCATCGTAACCCAAATCCTTTAATTAGACCTAAACTAGAAGTAGATAATAATTCTCTATTTAGCGGAGACTGCATTACTAAAAGACCCCCATTAGGAGTAACTAACCATTCCTTTATTACAGTAATTACTGTCGGCTCAGCAGTAAAATTCACAAATCCAGACGCAATGGTCGTAGCCGTGGATTCTCCATAAGTTTGTTGTGGAGTAGCGATAGTTCTTGTGCCGAAAGTAGCTCCACTCCAAACTATTAACTCAACTAATACAGGAATGTTGGTGGCTGTAACTCCATCAAACCCTTGAGCCCATTCTACATTACGTAAAGGAACCGAAGCTCCAGCCGTAATTAAAATTGTAGTTTTTGGAGCTCCTGCCGCTAAAGCCACTCCAGAACCCAGTACAACCGCAAACCCGGCCATAAATTAATCCTTAACTTAACGTGATTGTAATGGCGTTTATGGCAAATGAAGCTGTGTCGCCAGAACTAATAGTTTTGGGGGTAGTCAAAGCTCCGAATCCAACCACACTCCCTGTGGCCACAGCTGAAGTGTCAGCCATAAAGAAGTAGGTTACGGTCCCCCAGTTAGTAGTGCATTGGGCAAAGTTAATAGCTACAGCATTTTGCTTCTGGCCAATTTGATTTACAATTGTAGCCGCTGGCCAATTAGTGTTATTATTTGTAAAAGACACTCTGGCATAAGCTGTATTAACTGTTGTGGGCTCCACAACGGTAATTCCAGTATCAGCCGTTTGGATAGTAGCCGTGGCTAAGCCAACGAAATAAGTTCCAGATACTGTGAAGGTCGTATTACTCCAAATCAGATCTAGAACCTTTTTCTCCATGAAGTTAGAAAACGAAATATAAGTACCCTCCTAAGATTGAGAAGAAATATATTCTTCTACAGTTTTGTTATTTTTGCTACAATTACAATTCTTGCAAGAACAACAAAGATTATCAGGCCAATTTGAACCACCTCTAGAGAGTGGGATTTTATGATCTATTTCAAATTTTCCATGTAACTCTTTGTCACAATAAAAACATTTACCGTTTTGAATTATATATATCTTCTCAATATCTTCCAATGTAAAGAACCCATCGGCTTTAAGCTTTCTAGCTCTATATCGTTGGGATATAACAGAAGCTCTTTTAAGATTATTTCGACGCCATCTATCACAACGCTTCTTAATTCTAATCTTGTGTTTCTTGTAGTGTTGTCTAAAATACTCAAGAATCTTGTCTTTATTTTCTTCGTAATCTTTTTGGTGATATTCTTTTTGATATTTTAAATATGGTTCTCTGTTTATAATTTGTTGTCTGACTTTAGTTTGGGCAAGAATAATTATTTTATGCGTATTATAGTATTCTTTAAGTTTTTGTGGATATTTATACTTAGCTTTACAATCTCTACAATAATATTGCAAACCATCTTTGGTAGTTTTATTATTATTAAATTCTACTAAGTCCTTATTTTGATTACATTTAGAACAATATTTCATAATTTTACGATATGTGGTTATATATTATAAGTACCTTTAAGATAAGCCTTTATATTATTCTGATCCTACGGAAGACATATACCCAGAACTTTGTCCAATTACGCGCTTATAAGTGGAATATCTGACTACAATCAAGGTAGGAGCGGAAGAACAAATTCCAGGTTGTGGGGTAATAGGGAAAGTAGCAGGTAAGGGTCCAAATCCAAAACCTACCTTTTGCCATCCAAATTGAGCATTAAAGTTTGTATTTCTACCAAAAAAATGCCATCCACTAGAAAAGGTAGTCACTGTTGGGGCTTGAGTCCCATAAATAATTGATACCCAATAAATCTTTCCTGCTTCTAAAGTCAAAACAGGATTTATAGTAGTTAATTTGGCTCCATTACTTGTTGTCGCTACATCCCCCGAGTCAAATAATAAGCCTCCCGGAGCTAGGTTACTAGGGCCTTCACTTGTATAAATTCCATATCTTACTAATGCTGCAGGATTCGTTCCACTAGCAGTAACATTAATTCCAATTTGATCTATAGTTCCAAGAT
>WNFL01385980.1_pt1 | contig 14719 bp, 16 predicted proteins | sample 5400361 | NCBI WGS metagenome assembly WNFL01 (sample SAMN13153351, study PRJNA577476) | soil metagenome | isolation source: 40 cm soil on Douglas fir-dominated hillslope | place: USA:California | collected 2013-09-17
TGCAGCAGGCTCTCGTACGCGCCTTCGACGCCCAATTTGCCGATGAGCGTGGTACCCGCATACGCCGCTGAATCGATGTGCTTGAGGTCCTGTTCGCTGATTGCGGCCACGTAGCCGAGCGCATGCACGGCCATTGGACCGAAGGGATAGTGCCTGGACAAGCGAGTACGAATATCCACACCGGTGAATTCGTAGCGATGCACCGCGAAGCGGGCCATTTCCTCGTCGTCGAGCTGCAGCTTGACCGGCACGCTTTCGTAGACGTGATGCGACAGGATGGTGCGTTTGATGCTGTTGATGTCCTCGACATCGAGCAGTCCGATGGCCACCAGGTGCGCCAGAGTGGCGTCGATCTCCGCTGCGCCGCCGACTTGTTCACGCACCAATTCCAGCTGAAAGGCCGGCAGATTCTCGGCCATCACCACGCCATGCCGATCGATGATGAGGCCGCGGCTGGGCGGGATCGGATCGGTGCGCACCCGATTGCCCTGCGAGAGGTCCGCGTAGTAGTCGTGCCTCAGCACCTGCAGAAAGAACAGGCGCGACGCGACGGTCAGGAGCAGCACAGCCACGCATACGGCGGCGACGATGCTGCGGATCGTGAAGATCCGCTGCTCACCCCAGTGGTCTTTGATGCGGACGCGGCGAACCACGCTACTTCCTCCGAAAGGCGTCAGCGTTCATGCAGACGGCTCAAGGTGCCGGCCAGCAGCGGCCAGAGCAATGCGCCGATGACGGGCGCGAGCCAGCGGCCGAATGTCGTCACGGGATTGCCGGTGGCGCCGTCGACCCAGAACAGAATGAACTGGTAGCCGGTCAACAAGGCGAATACGGTCAGGCATTGCGAAAGAATCGAGAATACCCGCAGCCGCAGCCGCAGGTGCGTCGCCCACGCGGCCATCAGGGTGAGCGCGAGCGCGTGCTGTCCGAGTACCACACCCTGGATCACATCGAGCGCGAGGCCCGCCACGAACGCCAGCGTGAGGCCGCCGGCGCGGGGCGACTCGATGGACCAGTAAAAAACCACCAGCACCAAAAAGTCCGGACGAAAGGCTTGCAGAACTGCCGGCAGAGGCAGCACCGCCAGCGCCAACGCCACGAGCGCCGACAGCGCCATGGGCAATCGACGGATGCGAGTGTCGCGCATCATTCGTCATTCGCTCCCGCAGGCGGTGGTGTCTTTGTTGGCGGCGGCGGCTTGGTGGGCGGCGGCGCCTTCGCGGGCGGTGGCGCCTTCGCGGGGGTCAGCGTGCTTGCGGGCGCGACGGCGACGCTCGGCGACTGCGTCGGCACCTGCGTCGGCGCGACATGCGGGGCGGATGCGGCCGGCGAGGCGGGGGCCGCCTGCGGCCTCAACCAGACGAACATGAGCTCGCGCGAGCGATCGAGCGCGGCAGCGGGTTTTACGAGTCGCGCTTGACCTCCGCGACGGTGCCGACCGGGTAGCCCGCCGGAAATCCACCGCCGAGCCCGGAGGTCACCAACAAGTCCCCGGCGACTATATCGGCGCTGGTCGGGAGGTAGGGCAGCTTGAGCCGGCCCATATCGCCCGTGCCGACGGCAATGGTGCGCAATCCATTGCGATTGATCTGCACCGGTATCGCGTGAGTCGCGTCGCTGACCAGAATGACCTCGGCGGTGAGTTGACCGACGCGCGCGACCTGCCCGAATACCCCGCCGGCGTCCAATACGGCTTGGCCGACGAAAACCCCGTCCTGCGCGCCTTTGTCGACCAGCACGCGCTCGCGGAACGCGTCCAAATCGACGTCCATGACGTCGCCGACGACGAATCGGTCCGTGAGTCCCGCGGTGCTGTTTCGCAGCGCACGCAGGCGCTGGCTCTCAGCTTCCAAGGCCTCGTAGCGCTGCAGACGGAATTGCGCCAGGCGCAGCTCCGCCTCGAGCTTGGCCTTGTCGGCCCGCAAGACATCACGGGTCGTGACGCTTTGACGAAACCAGTCCCACCCCTCGAAGGGGCTGGCAACGGCGATTTGCACGGGGTAGGCCACGATCGAAAGCATGCGCCGAATCTTGCCGAGGTGGTCGTAGCGCTTGTCCACGATGATGAGCGCCAAGGCCACCAGGGAATACAGCACGCAGCGGAGCAGAAGTCCCGTCGTTCGACCGGATGTGTCGGTGCTACGAAAGGCGACCATGGGGGGAGCCTGGTTGACTCATGTGCGCCTGCTGCGGCCGCTTCTCATCGGCATCTTTCTGCGATCGTTTCCCTTACATAGTGCCCACTATGCGCGTGAAACGATCGTAGAAATCTGCTCGATGAGAAGCGCCCTCGCGACGGCGCCCATGAATCAGCCAGGCTCCTAGTCGCTTGCATTACTCCAGTCCGAAAATGCCCGGACCATGTTCCTCGGTGAGTTCGAGGATCCGGCCGCCGCCGCGCGCGACGCAGGTCAGCGGATCATCCGCAACCACCACAGGCAGGCCGGTTTCTTCCATCAGCAATTTATCGACGTCGCGCAACAGGGCGCCGCCGCCGGTGAGCACGATGCCGCGTTCGGCGACGTCGGCGCCGAGCTCGGGCGGAGTTTGTTCGAGCGCCTGTTTGACCGCGCCCACGATGCCTTGCAGCGGTTCCTGCAGGGCCTCCAATATTTCATTGGAGTTCAAGGTGAAGCTGCGGGGTACGCCTTCCGACAAATTGCGCCCCTTGACCGAAATTTCGCGCACGGTTTGGCCCGGATAGGCCGAGCCGATTTCCAACTTGATGCGTTCCGCTGTCGCTTCGCCGATCAAGATGCCGTAATTGCGCCGCACGTAGTTGGTGATCGCCTCGTCGAACTTGTCGCCGCCGATGCGAACGCTCGCCGCATAGACGATGCCGTTCAGCGAGATGACCGCCACCTCGGAGGTGCCGCCGCCGATGTCGAGCACCATCGAGCCGCGCGCCTCCTGAACCGGAAGACCGGCACCGACCGCGGCGGCCATGGGTTCCGGGACGATATCCACACTGCGCGCGCCGGCGCCCTCGGCCGATTCTTTGATGGCGCGCCGTTCCACCTGGGTGGAGCCAAACGGGACGCACACCAGAACCCGCGGGCTGGGGCTCAGAAATCGATTGCCGTGCACCTTCTTGATGAAGTACTGCAGCATTTTTTCCGTATAGGTGAAGTCCGCAATGACCCCATCCTTCATCGGCCGAACCGCCGTGATATGGCCCGGGGTGCGGCCCAGCATGTTTTTGGCTTCCACACCCACCGCGACGATGATCTTGCCGCCCCGGGTCGGTTCGTCCTGCACCGCGACGACCGATGGTTCGTTGAGCACAATACCGCGCTCGCGAACGTAAATCAGCGTGTTGGCGGTTCCAAGATCGATTGAGAGGTCATTGGAGAAATAACCTCTAAGGCGTTTGAACATGGGGTATTTTTACTTGCGAAAGGGGGTGAAAAAAGTTGCGCTAATGTAACAACCGACACGACATTCAGCAAGGCAACGTGTATCATTCGTCAGGCCTATTTTGCGTGAGATGGCACGCACTTTTGGCCAAATCTATGAGCTTAACCCGTCAAGACGTCGAAAAGATCGCGCACCTCGCGCGCCTCTCGATCACCGAACGAGAGATGCCGGTCTACGTGACCAGCTTGTCGAGCATCGTCAATTTCGTCGACGAATTATCGCGAGCGCAAACCGGCAACGTGGAACCCATGGCGCATCCGCTCGATGGCCAGCACCAACGCTTGCGGGCCGACGTCGTGTCGGAGACGGACAACCACGAAAAGTACCAGGCCAATGCGCCGGCCGTACAAGCCGGCTTGTATGTCGTGCCCCGAGTAATCGAGTAGGGTCCGCGATTCGGTTCGGGCCTGCTATTCTTAAGCGACGATGCTTCACACCTTATCCATCGGCGAGCTTGGCCGCAGCTTGAGTTCGGGGCAGATTTCCAGTGTCGAACTCACGCGGCATTTCCTGGGCCGGATCGAGCGCCTGAATCCCGGCTTGAATGCCTTGATCACGCTTACGGCCGAACAGGCGCTCGTCGCCGCGGCCGCGGCCGATCGTCGCCGCGCCGCCGGCGAGTCGGGACCGCTCCTCGGCATCCCCCTCATTCATAAAGATATTTTCTGTACGGATGGGGTGCGGACCAGCTGCGGTTCGCGCATGCTGGACAACTTTATCGCGCCTTACGATGCCACCGTCGTGACGCGGCTCAAGGGGGCCGGCGCCGTCATGTTGGGCAAAGCCAACATGGACGAATTCGCCATGGGCTCCTCCAACGAGACCAGCTTCTACGGACCCGTCAAAAATCCCTGGGATATCACCAAAGTTCCGGGTGGATCGTCCGGCGGGTCGGCGGCCGCGACGGCCGCGCGCCTGGCGCCGTTCGCCACCGGCACGGATACCGGCGGTTCGATTCGCCAGCCCGCCGCGTTGACAGGTGTGACCGGCGTCAAACCGACCTATGGACGCGTGTCGCGCTACGGGATGATCGCCTTCGCATCGAGCCTCGACCAGGCCGGCGTCTTTGCTCACAGCGCCGCAGACGCAGCCATCGTCCTCAAGACCATGGCGGGGTTCGATCCTCGGGATTCGACCAGCGTCGATGCCCCCGTTCCAGATTACCCGGCCACCCTGGGAGAGCCGCTCACGGGCCTGAAAATCGGCCTTTTGCGGGAGTTTTTCGATGGCTTGGAGGCCCGTAATACGGCATTGATCCAGGACGCGTTGAAGGTCTATCGGGGCCTCGGGGCGGAAACCGTCGAAGTCAGCTTGCCGCACCTGCCGTTGTCGGTGCCCACCTATTATGTGGTCGCGCCGGCCGAGTGCTCCTCCAACCTATCGCGTTTCGACGGCGTGCGCTTCGGCCATCGCTGCGAGAATCCGGCGGACTTGTTGGATCTCTACAAGCGATCGCGAGGCGAGGGTTTCGGCGCCGAAGTCAAGCGCCGCATCATGATCGGCACCTACGTGCTGTCGGCCGGGTATTTCGATGCCTACTATTTAAAGGCTCAGAAAGTCCGCCGCTTGATCACCGACGATTTTCGCGCCGCCTTCGCTCAGGTGGATCTTTTGATCGGACCCACCACGCCCACCCCGGCCTTCGCCATCGGCGCGAAAATCGACGATCCGGTCACCATGTATTTGAATGACATCTACACCATCGGAGCCAATCTTGCGGGATTACCCGGGTTGTCGCTGCCCTGCGGATTCGTCGACGGGTTGCCGATGGGCTTGCAGTTGATCGGGCCGCATTTCTCCGAAGCCAAACTCCTGAATGCGGCGCATCGATTCCAAGAAGCAACCGATTGGCACCGCCAAGCGCCGCGCGGGTACGAGTGATGGACTGGGAAACTGTCATCGGGCTGGAGATCCATGCGCAGCTCGCGACCAAGTCGAAGATTTTCTCCGGAAGCGCGACGGCGTATGGCGCGCCGCCGAACACCCAAGCCAACTTGGTTGATCTGGCGTATCCCGGCGTGCTGCCCGTGCTGAATGCGGAAGCCGTGCGCATGGCGGTCAAATTTGGGCTCAGCATCGGCGCCGAGGTGGCGCGCCGTTCGGTATTCGCCCGCAAGAATTACTTTTATCCGGATTTGCCGAAGGGCTATCAGATCAGCCAATACGAGCTGCCGGTGGTCAAGCGGGGCAAGCTGACGGTCATGCTGGACGACGGCAGGGCGATGACCATCGGCGTCACCCGCGCGCATCTCGAGGAGGATGCCGGCAAGTCGCTGCATGAGGGCCTGGGGTCCGCCAGCGGGATCGATTTGAATCGAGCCGGCACGCCGCTGCTCGAAATCGTCTCCGAGCCGGACATGCGCTCGGCTAAGGAGGCGGTGGCGTACATGAAGAAGATCCACACCCTGGTACGCTATCTCGAGATCTGCGACGGCAACATGCAAGAGGGGTCGTTTCGCTGCGACGCCAACGTTTCGGTGCGGCCGCGCGGCCGGGACAAATTCGGCACCCGCGCCGAGATCAAGAATTTGAACTCCTTTCGATTCGTCGAGAAAGCGATCAACTTCGAGGTTGCGCGGCAGATCGAGTTGCTCGAGAGCGGCGGCACGGTGGTGCAGGAGACGCGGCTGTACGATTCGGACAAGGACGAAACGCGCCCGATGCGCTCCAAGGAAGAGGCCAACGATTATCGGTATTTCCCGGATCCCGACCTCTTGCCGGTGCACATCGACGAATCATTCATCGAGACCGTGCGGGCGACGCTTCCGGAGCTCCCCGACGAGAAGGCAGCGCGTTTCGCGCGGGAATTCGGCCTGTCGGCGTACGATGCGGGCGTGTTGAGCGCGAGCCGCGAGCTGGGCGCCTATTTCGAGGCGCTCGCGGCCGAGCTGGGCGCGGGGACGGCGCACGACCATGCGACGCATGCGAAGCTGGCCGCGAACTGGGTCATGGGTGAACTATCGAGCGCGCTGAACCGCGACAACGCCGAGATTACGGCCTCGCGCATCACGCCGGCGCAATTGAGCGGCCTGTTGGCGCGGATCGTCGATCAGACCATCTCGGGCAAGATGGCCAAGGAAGTATTCGAGGCGATGTGGGCCGAGGGCCAGTCCGCGGACGCCATCATCGAGGCGAAGGGCCTGAAGCAGATCACCGACTCCGGCGCCATCGAGGGAGTGATCGATGCCGTGATCGCCGCCAACCCGAAGCAACTCGCCGATTACCGTTCCGGCAAGGATAAATTATTCGGCTTCTTCGTCGGACAGGTGATGAAGGCAACGGCAGGCAAGGCGAATCCGGCGCAACTCAACGAATTGCTCAAGCTGAAGCTAGGTGGTGGCGCACAAGATGCATGACCGCGACTGCCTGCATCGCTTCATGTTCGAGCGATACCCGATTCGCGGGCACTTGGTACATCTGGACGCGGCCTGGCGCGCGTTGATCGAGCATCGCGAGTATCCGGCGGCGATCCGCAATACCTTGGGCGAGACCGTGGCGGCCTCCCTGCTGTTGGCGGCGACGGTCAAGTTCGAGGGCGTACTATCCCTGCAGTTGCAGGGCGACGGCCCGGTGCATCTCTTGCTGGCGCAATGTACCGGCGGCCTCGGGGTCCGAGGACTGGCACGATACCGGGAAGCCGCCGATGCGGACGCGGGCAGCGGCGCGGCCGGCAGACAGGATCGGATCGTCGATCTCATCGGCGCCGGCAATCTCACCGTAACCCTGGAAACCGACGACGGCGCGCAACGCTATCAAGGTATCGTGCCCATTGCGGGCGGGCGACTGGCCGAATCACTGCAAGTCTACTTCGAGAATTCCGAGCAATTGCCGACGCGGCTGTGGCTGCACGCCGACGCATCCGGAGTGTCGGGAATGCTGCTGCAAAAGCTTCCCGTTGCGGACGCGCCGCCGGGCGCGGACGCGGCGGCTGTCGAGGACGCGTGGCGGCGCGTGCAGCTGATCGGCGAGACGCTCACGCCGGAGGAGCTGCGGACCCTGGCCGACGCGGAAATTCTGCACCGGCTGTTCAACGAGGATGACGTCCGGTTGTTTGAGCCGGCGCCGGTTTATTTTCGCTGCCGATGTTCGCGCGAGCGGGTCAGCCGCATGTTGCAGGGTCTGGGCGACGCGGAGACTCATTCGGTGCTCGCCGAACGCGGGGAGGTCGAAGTGCGCTGCGACTTTTGCAATCGCGCCTATGTGTTCGATGCGGTGGACGTAGCGCAATTGTTCAATACGGGCGCGGCGAACGGCAGCGGCAGCTCCGTGCACTGAGGCGTCTCATCAGGCGCACATCCCGAACCCCGACGCAGGTCCTTGGGGTAGCGCTCGTTGGGTTCGCGGCCGGCGGTGTTCGCGGCACGGCCGCCGACGCGCCCTTCTATGCCAACAGCTTCGAGAAGATACCCTCCGCGGCGGCGCTGACGGAGATCGGCCGCGCGCTGTTCTTCGATGCGTCCTTGTCGGCCTCGGGCCAATTGGCCTGCCGCAGCTGCCACGAACCGCGGCGAGCGTTCGGACCGCCGAACGAGTTGCCGGTGCAGCGCGGCGGCAGCGACGGGCGGCGCCCGGGCGTGCGCGCCGTGCCCTCGTTGAGATACACCCAAAACATTCCGCCCTTCACGGAACATTACTTCGACGATGAAGGGGACGACGGCATCGATCAGGGCCCGGCCGGCGGCCGCACCTGGGACGGCCGCGTGCAATCTGGGCACGATCAAGCGCGGCTGCCGTTGTTCTCGCCGTTCGAGATGGCGAACGCCAATATGGAGTCCGTGGTCGCCAAGGTGCGGGGCGCGCCCTATGCAGCGAAGATTCGCGCAACATTCGGCGATGAGGTGTTCGATGACCAGGCCTTGGCGTTCAAGGCGGTGCTGATGGCGCTGGAGACATTTCAACAAAGCCCGGCGGAGTTCTACCCCTACAGCAGCAAGTACGACGCCTGGCTGCGGCATGAAGTATCGATGAGCGGCGACGAACTGCGGGGCTTGGCCGCGTTCAATGATCCGGCGAAGGGTAATTGCGCGCGCTGTCATCCCAGCGGCATGCGCCAGGGCGCCTTTCCGCAATTCACGGATTTTGGTTACGCCGCCGTCGGTGCGCCGCGCAACATGAATATCCCCGCCAATGCGAAGCGGGAATATTACGACCTCGGCTTGTGCGGGCCGCTGCGCATCGACTTGGCGGACAGAAGGGAATACTGCGGCCTCTTCCGCACCCCCACGCTGCGCAATGCCGCGACTCGCCGCGTGTTCTTTCACAACGGCGTCTTGCACCGCTTGGACGATGTGGTGCGCTTTTACGCCGAGCGCGACACCCAGCCGCAGAAGTGGTACCCGCGGGGGACGAATGGCGTCACACTGAAATTCGACGATTTGCCGGAACAGTATCGGGACAATGTCGACACCCAAGCTCCCTTCGATCGACACCGCGGCGATCAGTCCGCGTTGAGCGAGGCCGACATCGCGGACATCGTGGCGTTTTTGAATACGCTGACGGACGGCTACGTGCCGAAGTGATCGACACCGGGCACCGAACCGACACGTCCACACCCCCGCATATTTGTTTACACTTCCGCGCATGAAGCACCCCGAGAGTATCGCCGTTGGTTCGCCGATCGACACGGAACCCAGGCGCTGGTACGTGCTGTTCCTGCTCACGGCCGTCTATGCGCTCAACATCGCGGATCGCTTCGTCATCTCGACATTGATAGAGCCGATCAAAGCGGATCTGCACATATCGGACTCCGCGGTCGGATTTCTAACCGGGGCGTCGCTTGCCATTTTCTACGTCGCGGCCGGCCTGCCGCTGTCCGTGCTCGCGCGGCGAGAAGGCGATGCAGCCGATGCCTTCATCCTCCAGCACGGCCAACAGGCCATTCTCCACCCATCGATTGAGCATGGAATAGGACGGCTGATGAATCACGAACGGAACCTTCATTTCGCGCAGCAGCGCGGCGGCCGCGCGGGTCTTTTGGGGCCCATAAGACGAGATCCCGACATAGAGCGCCCTGCCGCTGCGGACGGCAGTCTCGAGGGCGCTCATGGTCTCTTCCAGCGGCGTGTCCGGGTCGTAGCGGTGCGAATAAAAGATGTCGACGTAGTCCAGCTGCATGCGCTTCAGGCTCTGGTCCAGGCTGGCGAGAAGATATTTTCGAGAACCCAGCCGGCCTTGGTCGAGACGATGATTTCGTCGCGATGCTCCGCCAGATCGCCGCCGAGAATGCGGCCGAACTGTTCCTCCGCGGACCCCGGCGGCGGCCCGTAATCATTGGCCAGGTCGAAATGCGTGATGCCGCGGTCGAAGGATCCCAGCACCATCTCGCGGGCATTCTCGAACGGCGTGCTGCCGCCGAAATTCTGCCATAGGCCGAGCGATATTCGCGGCAGTTGCAGCCCGCTGCGGCCGCAGCGGGCGTAGGGAATGCGTTCGTAGCGGTTGGACGCGGGTTGGTGCATAAATGGTCTATCCGTTGTCTCTCGATTCTGTAGGCCGGTGTTTCAGCCCGCTTCCAGCGCAAGTGTCTTGATGTCGTTGAACATCACTTGCGGTTGAAAGAAGGCCAGCGTGTAAATTTCCCGTACTTCGCCCTGGGCGTCTATCAGGAACATCTTCAGCATGTGATGCAAAGCGCGCGTCGCGCGCCCATGCTCGTCGATGTCCACGCTGACATCCTGCCCGAAGTCGTCGAGAACGGGTAGCAGCTCAGGCACGCGGCGCGCCGTCAAGAAGCGCCACTCGAATTGCGGATCGACAGTGAATCCCCGGCTGTAGCTCGCGACGGCCGCGGGCGTATCGTGGGTCGGATCCAAGCTGACGCTCACGAAACGCACCCGTCCCGCGAGCGCGCGGTCGCGGGTCACGCGATCGCGCAAATCGGCCAGCGTAGTGTGCGCGAAGGGGCAACCCAAGGGATCGACGCAGTACGTGTAAAAGAAGGTCAGCAAAGTGATCTTGCCCTGGGTGAGCGCCGAGAGTCTGACCGCATGCCCGGCGCCATCGAGAAAAACGGCGTCGGATACCGGCTGGATCCTCTGGAGCTTGTAGCTGCCCGCCGGCGGCGGGATGAATTCCATGCGCGGCGCCGCCGCCTTGCCGGGGTCTTCGGTGCCGCCCGCAACGCCGGCGGCGAGGGACAGTATGGCGCCGGCCATTGCGGCGCCGGCCGCCACGGCGCGACGCATCAGCGTGTGGACGCGGCCGTCAGCGAGACCAAACGCTGAGGGTTTGCGGTGAATTTCATGTGATGGGGACGGCCGAGTTGTTCCTTGGTGAAGTCGACCTCGAAGGCCGGCGTGAGTTCATGGCCGTCCCAATGAAATGCGCGCAGGAATTGCTCGTTGTCCTTGCCCGTCTTGTCCCATTTCGACAGCAAGCTCGAGGTGATGTAGACGCGGTGGCCGTCCCAGCTCTGCGACACCATGTTCGCTTGGCTGCCGGTGTGCTTGGTGTAGGTCTGCCGCGGATGCTCGGGATCGGTGAGATCGAAATAACGCGTGGTGCCGTCCATGAAGGTGTTGACCCACAAGCCCTTCGCGTCGGCCGTGATCGAAATGTCCACGGGCAGAGGAATCTTGGCCGGATCGCCGATCGCGGCGACGTCCTTCGCCTGCCAACGGCCTTGACCGTCGCGCTTGATCAGCCACAGCTGCGAAGTCAGCGCCGCTGCCGTGATCGCCCAATTCTGACCCGCGGGCAGCGCCCAGCGAATCTCCAGCGGCGCGCCCGGTACCGCGAGAATCTGTTCCGGCTCCATGGTCTTCAAATTCCACACCACCATGGTATTGCCGAAATGCTTCATCGCCTCGGGGTCCTTCACGACTTCGCCGAGACTGCGCATGTAATTGTTCCAACCGGTGAAACTCGAGGTCAATAGGGTGTTCTTCGCGGGATTCACCGCAATGTCGTAACCGTAGCCATCGCCCTTGATGTCCCGGATCGCGGAGGTGGGCATGTCGTACTTGGCGACGAAGTCGCCCTTGTTGTTGTAGACCGCCATGCCGGTCACGCCGCCCTTGTCCGCGACGTTCGATAAATTGCCGATCAGCATGCGGCCGGGCAGAGCGTAAAATGTGTGCGGTCCCGCGTAGCGGGTCTGCGCCGGCAAATTGTCGATCGTTTTGACGAGCTTCGGGTGAGATGGGATGGTGCCCACATCGAAGACGTAGATCTTGCTGTCGTCGAGACCGCCGGCCCAGAGATACTTGCGATCGTCCGTGAACCCCATGTGATGCGCTTCACCCATGCCGCCGACGGAAACCTTGTCGATCACTTTCCCATAGGTTTTCGATGCGGGATTCGCATCGATGGTGACCAGCTTGTCCGATCCATCGCCCATGCCCGGCACGCCCAGCGTCCATACGTGCACGAAATCTTCCTGGCCCTTGATCAGCCCGGACATGTACGGCGAATTGCAGGTCTCGTCCGAGTACGACTCGGTCGCGGCGACACTCATGATTGCGGCAACGCCAAAGCTCAAGATCAGTCGGCGATCGATTCGCATGTTGACTCTCCCTAACGGACCGTTGATCGACTAGCGTCTGCGTAAATTGCGGCCATCCAACGTGAAAAGCAAGCCGAATAAGGCGTCAAATCTTGTCCAGCGGCGTGTTGCCGCCGGTGAATTGCGAGCGCGCCTGCGCCAGCCGGTACCTGTGCTCGGCCCGCCAGCGCCGCCACTCGCGCAGGCCGCTGATGGCATAGACCAGCTTGAATACCTTCAGGCGCCAGAGCACCTTGGGCGTGTCGAACAGGTCGCCGGCAAGCATGGAGATCACTCCTTGCTCCAGCTGCCAGGTATTGCGCGGCTGGCGGAACATCTGCTGCATCACCGGACCATTGAAGCGATAGATGAAGAACGAAAAACGCGCCATGCCGGCGCGCTGCCGCTTTTCCAGCTTGCGCAACAGCGCCGCCTCGCGGGCCGGTTCGCGCAGCGCCGCATCCACCGCGTCCACCGCCTGCTCCGCGCCGCTCATCGCCAGATACACGCCGGAGGAGAACACCGGGTCGAGGAACGCGAATGCATCGCCCACCAGCACCCAGCCCGGGCCGCCCATGCGCGTGGAGTCGTAGGAATAATTGCCGGTGACGCGCACCTCGTCGCCGATCAGCGCGGCGTGTTCGAGGCGCCGCCACAGCGCGGGGCTGCGCTTTAGCGTGTCCAGCAGGAAATCCACGGTGCGGCCCTTGCGCTGCTTGAGGTAATCGGGACGGCAAACGGCGCCGACGCTCATCACGCCGCCGGGCAGCGGTATCATCCACATCCAGCCATGCTCGAAGCTGTAAATGCTGATGTTGCCCGCGTCCTTGCCGGGCCGCCGTTCGGCATCGCGGAAGTGACCGAAGATGGCCGCGCTTTGATGCTGGTCGTTCTTGCGCCGAAGTCGCTTCTTGGCGGAGACGAATGCATCGCGGCCGCTGGCATCGACCAGGTAACGCGACTGAATGCAGTAGCTGCGGCCGTCATCGGCGCGCACATCGAGCCGAGTTTCGCGCGGACCCAGCTGCTCCACCGCCACTACCTCGTGGCCTTCGCGAGCATCCGCACCGCAATCGCGCGCATGATCGTACAGCATCTTGTCGAAGTCCTGCCGCCATACCTGGAATGCGTGCGGCGGGCTGTTGCCGATCGCGCGTGCGAACTCGTAGGTGTTGTAGCCGCGCTCGTTGTCCGCCTCGAAATCCGCGCCCGGCTTGAATACGCCGAGCGCGCGCACCTTATCCAGAACGCCGAGCCGCTCGAACACCGGCAGATTCATCGGCAGCAGCGATTCGCCGATATGAAACCGGGGGTGACGGGCCTTCTCCAGCGCAATCACTTTGTAGCCGCGCCGCACCAACAGCGTCGCCGCGGTGCTGCCGGCGGGGCCGCCGCCGATCACCGCCACGTCGCACTGCTCGGTCGCCCCTCCTGCCGGATTCGTCATCGCTTCTCCCGATCGGTTTGCCGAACGCAGCACTGTAGGATATGTCTGGTGCCGGAAATCAGCGGATTCTCATTATAAGCCGCAGGCAACCGCGTCAATCTGCAGCGTGGGCTGATTTTAACATCCACCTCACGCGGGAGGATACGACGCATATGAACAATCAAATACGACGATTGGCGGTTGTCACCGGGGCATCGACCGGCATCGGATTCGAACTCGCGCAGCTCTGCGTGAAGGCGAACTACGATCTCATCGTTGCGGCGGACGAGCCGGAAATCGAGGAGGCGGCCGCCGACCTATCCTACGGATCGCTGGTGGTTCCCGTGCAGTGCGACCTGTCGACCACCGAGGGGGTGGAGAGATTGGTCGAGCAAATACAGGCGGCTGGTCGTCCGGTGGACGCGTTGCTCGCCAATGCGGGACGCGGACTCGGCAAGGGATTTCTCGATCAGGACATTCGCGAGGCGATCAAAGTCGCGCATACCAACATCGACGGCACATTGTGTCTCGTCCACGAAGTGGGCCGGATAATGCGCGCACGTAGGCGAGGGCGCATTCTCATTACGGGATCGATTGCCGGACTGATGCCGGGAACGTTTCAAGCCGTCTATAACGGCACGAAGGCCTTTCTGGATTCGTTCTCCGTCGCGCTGGGCAACGAACTCAAGGACACCGGCGTCACAGTGACATGTTTGATGCCCGGCCCGACGGACACGGCGTTCTTCGAACGCGCCGACATGATGGACACCAAGCTCGGCGCCAGCGAGGGCAAGGCGGACGCCGCCCAAGTCGCAAGACTGGGTTTCGAGGCGATGCTGCAAGGCAAATCGAGCGTCGTGGCCGGGTTCTCCAATAAAGTACGAGCGGCGATGGCGCACGTGCTTCCCGATTCGATGCTCGCCGAACAACATCGCAAGCAGGCCGCGCCGGGTACTGCGAACCAGTAGCCCCGCCCGCAGCGCGTCCTCGGCGCGCTCAATGACGCTCAATGAATGGCCAGCGATTGGATCTTGCCGTTGGCGAGCACGAATGTGTAACGAAGCTCGGCCGGGCTGCCGGGGAAGTTGCCGGTCAAGCGCGCGTGCAGCTTGACGTTCCTCTCGGTGACGGCGACGTCGAGCGGTTCTACGGTGTAGTCGTACTTGGCGGAGGTTTGTTCCTTCCACGATCGTATGGAATCGTGGCCTTGATACTGGCGGCTTTCGTCGTGCACTTGTGCATCGTTCGTGAAGCACTGGCAGAGCTTGTCCAAGTCCTGTGCTTTGTCCGCGGCCAGGTAGGCAGTCACCACCGCGGGTAGTTTGCTTGTCATGGCGTTCCCGTAAATACATAAAGTGGATGATTTCTTTCTATTGAGCGCTCATGATAAAGAC
>WNFL01306903.1_pt1 | contig 14718 bp, 13 predicted proteins | sample 5400361 | NCBI WGS metagenome assembly WNFL01 (sample SAMN13153351, study PRJNA577476) | soil metagenome | isolation source: 40 cm soil on Douglas fir-dominated hillslope | place: USA:California | collected 2013-09-17
GGTCCTCCGGGGATTGGCTAAAGCTTCGACAACTTCAGCTTCCTCGCTCAGGACCGGAGGGACAACCCCCTGAAAGCTCACACCTAGAGCGCGATGGGGCGCGGTTAGAATGGCCGACATCCCGACGGTCTGCTCGTCCAAAACGGTTGCTTTCACGCTCTGGTCCTCGTCTCAGGCCAGCGCATATTTAATTTGGATTAAATCCTTGCAGGGTCATTCGGCCCGGCGCCTGATCACATGAAGCCGCCACGGCGCTCATCGCCGAGAACTCAGCGACAGATTACGCCGTGGCGACAAACTCAGACGATATGGAAGTTCGATGCGTGCAGGGCGGCCAATTGCACGTCGTGAAGCGTCACCACGTCCGACTCATCATGCGCAATCACGACGTCTGATCCCACCTGCTGGGCGACGCTCCGAGCTGCATTGGCATCGGCAAATATCGAATGATCGAATTGGAGTTCGTCCGTTCCCGGCGTGAAATTGTTGACGGTGTTTGCACCGAAGTCCGGCCGGAACACGAACGTGTCGGCGCTGCTGCCCCCACTGAGGATATCGTTAGGGCCGCCGATCAGCGTCGTGGGACTGCTGCCAGCGGCGAGCGTCTGACCGCCCGAGCTTCCATCCAGCACGATGCCCTGGTAACCGTCGCCGTTGAGATCCTGATGGAGTCTGGTCTCGATTGATTGCAGCGCGGCGCTCGATCCCGATACGCTGGTCAGAGCATTCGACAGATAGTTGCCGTTATTGTCGGTAAGCCACACTGAATACTGATCGACGCCTGGCGGCTTCCAGACGACCTCGTATCCGTTCGCCGTCTGCTCGGCAGCAATCGGCGTTATCGAGCCAAATTGGCCGTCCACATAGTCCGCGCCCTGATATTTGAGCGATGGGCCGGTGCCGCTGCTATCGTAGAGATAAAAGAGAGTGCCAACCTCCGTCAGGCTGGTCGATCCGAAGTTCTCGACCACTGTTGGGGAAAGCGCGGCAGCAGGGCCAATCGTGCCGTCGCCATTGAGATCCTGATGGAAGCTGGTCTCAATCGATTGCAGCGCGCCGCTTGCTCCCGACACGCTGGTTAGCGTATTCGAGCGGTAGTTGCCGTTATTGTCGGCAAGCCACACCGAATACTGATCGGCACCCGGCAGCTTCCAGGCGACCTCGTATCCGTTCGCTGTCTGCTCGGCAGCAATCGGTGTTATCGAGCCAAATTGACCGTCCACATAGTCGACGCCCTGATATTTGAGCGATGGGCCGGTGCCGCTGCTGTCGTAAAGATAGAAATGCGTGCCAACCTCGGTCAGGCTCGTCGATCCGAAGCTCTCGACCACTGTGGGGCCGGACGGCGCAGGAGGGCCAATCGTCCCGTCGCCATTCAGATCCTGATGGAAGCTGGTCTCGATCGATTGCAGCGCGCCGCGGCGCAGGTGAATGAGCATCCTCGGGAAAACGGCGCCGAATCTGGGAGTCGCGAAAATATGACGCAGTGAGATTAAATGGCGCTGTACAAAGCTGCTCCGGCGCTGCTCCGGGAATTCGCGAGCATTCTCAGGTGCATCGTTCCAATTTGGCGGCGCACCGACAATTAACCAACATTCATTTAATTTACATCGCGCCATTTTTATGGGATATATCTATTAAAAAGGCGAGGGCTTCGGCCGGGGCCTCTTTATTTAATTGGTCCTGCCCGTTTGTCATGTTGTCGACGCGGGCGGTCGCCCGACGAGATCAACAAGCGGCGCGAGCGAACACCCGTCGATGACGTCGACGATGCCGGCAGCAGCGTTCGGGGCAAACGAATCAGTGAGCGACGAATTCCTCAGGTCGCAGTCGACGATGATGACCTTCTTGCCGGCATGCGCGATGAGTTGGGCAAGCGAGGCCGCGATTGTGGTTTTGCCCTCATTGGGCAGAGCTGATGTGATGCCGATAACCTGATTGGAGGTCTTGCCGGGACTGAGGTCGATCGCCAGCTTGATCGAACGTACGGACTCGGCAAAACGCGATAGGGGCATATTGACGACGGCCTCGTGAACAGCCGAACGGGTCGAAACAATTCGTCGCAAATCATTAGACGATGCTGGCCGCGGTAGCGAGTACGGCGGTGAGGACAATCACCAAATACTGGACTATCTCCCTCGGCTCGATTGCTCTGCGATACGCCGATGAACGGCGCGTCGGTTCCTTCGGTTTGCAGCATATTTCTCTGAAGCACCGCACGCTCGAGGAAACGGTTTGAGATTTGCGAAGACCGATCTAATGGTGCTGCCGGCCGTTCTGCAGGAACGCCTGTTCCACACCAGTGAGATCCTTGCCGCTGAGGTAACGCGCAATCTATTCGATCGATTGCGGGCCACGTATGACTAGGTCATCGTCGATCTTCCGCCTTTGGCACCTTTGGTCGACGTTCGCGTGACCTCACCGCTGATCGATTGCTATATTCTGGTCGTGGAATGGGGACGAACCAAAGTCGATGTTGCCCAGCACGCACTGCACACGGCGCCAAGCATCCACGAGAACCTGATCGGTGTCGTGTTAAACAAGACCGACATCAAATCCATGCTGCGCTATGACGGTCAGCGGAGTGATTATTACAGCGACACTCATTACGCGCGTTACGGCCTTAACGATTCCGATTAGGTTAGAGGAGCTGCCGAGCCAAGCGAAGCGGATCTCAATTCGCAGGCAAAGCGTCGTTCCGAGCGTTAGCTGATCGATCCGGAGTCTCTCTGCGGTCGCGGTCTGGATGCCTCATCGCTTTCGCTCGTCGCAAGGAAGACGATGGTTCGGCGGTACGCTCGGCTCTCAACGTGACCGGCGGCTGCTCTAGTCCTTTGAAGCAACGCCAGGACGCAACGAGCTGCTTGTGCGCGACGCCTCCTGACGTTGTTCCGTCGAACTCTTGAAATCTAATGACCTTTTCCCGCCGCGCTTAAGGCCCTCATTAACGACCGCTTTCCGTGTCGTCGTCTGCCAATACCTGTACGTGACCCTATACAGCAACGGCTCCGGTTTGCGCCACGAACCAAAATGAAGATGGACACCGTGGTTCCCGAAGCGATACCAATCCTTTGGGTCGCAGACATCCTCGGGAAACAGTACGTTCACCTGGTCGCGAGCGCCCGGATACTCTGCCAGTGTCCGGGACACCAGGCCAGGTCCTGACGTATCGAGTACAAAGTACTTGGAGCGGAACATGCGGGGGACCGACTTCAGCATTGCTTCCGACCACTCGGGATACCGCTGGGCCCGGACAACGTTCTTGATGACTGCTTCGAGGAACGGATGGCCCGCCGCCGCGCCAAAGGCATAGTTGCCAATTTCCCAATCCATGCCGTACTGCTCGCTCAGGAAGCGCTGAACGCTCAGGTGCTCGAACGGGAACACGCAGCCAAATTCAAGCAGATTGTCGAGGCGGGATGCCAAGAACACATCGGTGTCGAAATAGAACCCGCCGAAATGATAGACGGCAAGATATCGAAAGAAATCGTAGCGCTGAATTCGTTCGGAGAACGAGTCGAACACAGGTCGGTATTGAGGAAACTCGGCATCAACGAGTTGATCGATTCCGGAATCGTCGAACAGCAGGTACTCGAAGTCAGGATTCAGCAAACGCAGATTTGCAGCCGACGCCTTGGCAAAGAGCGGCAGGCCTGCGGTCTTGTCCGTCGTGGAGTCCGGGCTCGACAGCGTGCCCCATACCTGAATGATGCGTCTTGGAATCTTGTCTGTCATCCGCATGATAACCTGCCGGTCTGATCGCGCCGTCGCCAACTCCAGCTAGGCTCTCGTGCCATGGTCGCTGCAGCATTAGCATCGAACAATTCATCAAACTGATTTGTGAGTCGCTGCCTGTTTCTCGTCAGGATCACGGCCATGCGGCTCTTGATATCTTCAGCGTTGGCGATCATCGATGCAAATCTGTCGGTCAGAAGATTCAAATCGAAATTCCGGATGTCCACGCAATAATGCGACAGCCCAAGGTCCGCCATCAAATCGCTGACCTTCGGGTGATGGGCTATTGCAAGAACGGGCTTGTTCAACAAATGCGCGAAGATCACCCCGTGAAACCTGCATGTAACGACAAAGTCCATCCGAGCCATTGTCGCCAACAGATCGTGCACCGAAACGGTGGAGCGGTTGACGCTGTATAATGTGGAATTGATGCCGAGTTGATTGGCCAGAACCGTCTGGAAGTCTTTGACGGCCATCGGATCAACGCCGGTGTCGGTGCCAAAAACCGTGAGGGCATACGATTGACCAAGCAGCCACGACGCGAAGCCGGCAAGCTTTCCGATGAAAGCGTCATAGACAATCTGATCCTCTTCTGCAGCGTGCACGCGTGGACCAGGATAGGGAAGCGGCGCGAAGCCGACGATCGGTTGAGACCGTCTTTCGAGCGGGATTACATTCGAAGGAAGTGCGAACTGAAGGCCGTAAGCACTGTCAGGATACACTAGGCACTTGCCTTTGAACCCGACCTCATCAAGAAGGTCTCGGGACTTCTGATCGCGTAAAGAGACATATTGCGCGGCAGCCAAAGCCCGCCGCACAAAAAACTTGCTCAGCGGGCCAGTCAGCGGTCCGGCGCCGACGTTCAGAAACATGCATCTTACGCCCGCCCATCTCGCGAGTACGATCCACTTGAAGATAGTATAGGGGAATCCCCAGGGTCCATCCCTCTCGGTGAGCTGTCCGCCGCCACTTACGATCAAGAGGTCAAGGGACTTGATGTGATGATGCGATGACGTCAGGAAATGCAGCTCGCGAAATATCCCAGTTGTCAGGCGAGCAACTGCGCTGCTTGCTTTGAGCAGATAGAAGAGCGGCGGGCAATTGCGCACAAGCGCCTTCACGCTTGCTTTGAAAGTCGCATCTGTTTCCGCAGGCGTGTACCCGACGCTCCAGCCGGTCCGCCGGACAGGATGAGATACGATCCCATGCCGCGTGTTGGTGTCATCGGGGTTCATCGAGAACGCGATTATTTCTGCCGTCGGCCATCGCCGCTTTATGCTTTCCGCGACCGACTCCAAGGTCGCCTCGTCGCCGAGGTTGCCGCCGCCGATATGGTGGAGAAGACCAATCCTTGTATTCGTCCGCGACATGCGATCCCCCTTACTTCAGATGTATTTGGAGCAATGAGCCGGTGTGGTTTCCGGAAAACAAGACTCCGGGCCGCCGCGATCTTCAGGTCGAAGTGTCTCTCTTTCGAGCAAACGACGGGCTCGCGGAATTGAAAGACGCCAGCCGAAGATGTTGCACTTCGGAAATCTCAAGGCAGCTTTCCGTCTCTAACCGGTCGCTTTGTGATACAAGCTCCGCAAGCTTCTTGAGACGTTGTTTCCTTTCGACCACGCCTTGCATGGGTTCAAGACCTGCAGCTTTGAGGACCGCTTCCCACCGATAGACCCAGTCATGTCGCATCAAGGATTGGACCACGCCGGTTCGCCGTATTGCCTCCTGTCGTTCGCGATCTCGGTCGAGACGCCTGATAACAACATCTATATCTTCCGAATCATAAGGCAGGTGGGTCATAGCGTCGGGCCAATCGAATAGCTTCCCGAATTCCTCATTCGCCGGACGCTCTCCGATCATGATGGCTCCGGAGGCTGCGCCTTCAAAGTACCTGTTGCCGATCTCGAACTGATTGCCTCTTTTTTCTGGTCGATCGATCAGCCCGGGATTGACGATAAAATATCGGCTCCTCTTGGCAGTGTTTGCGAAAAGCGCCCTGTGCTGGCTTGAATTGATTGCCTCATGCCCGCCGATGCTGTCGTAAAGATAGAACAGGCCGTTTTCCCGGACCATTCTCAGAAGCCGTTGGTGGGTTCTCTCCGATCGACGCCCTATGCTGTAGACGTCCACGACTCTCTGCGGCGGAGTCGGATAAGGACAAAATGCAATTGTATCTATGCCGATCGGCAAGAAAATGCATTTGCGGCCGATTTGCTCGGCGAGCGGTTTCACCGTCTGACTGTAGTACAGCATGACGATATCGAACTTCTCGAGGACGCGCAGAAAATGACGATGCCTGTGCATCTGCTTGACCCAGAGTTCGTCGATGATACACACCGACGTTCTGCACATGTCTTTCGCCTTGCTGACGGCATCAATCATCAGAAAATCGAGCGGAAAGGCCAGCCCTCCGCAGACAGCAACAAACAGATCGTAATGTGTTCTTGCGGGTCTTGCGAGTTTCGCTCGAATGCCTGGATTTAGCGTGATGGGAGCATGGTAGGCCAATCGCATGGCAAGCATTGTGCGCGCGCTATGAGGGTCCAGCTTTGGCGCCTGCATCTCGACAGAATCAATCTCGCGGATGATGTCTTCGAATTCAAAATGAGGACACCTGAAGACAGCATTCCCGAAAATATTTCGCAGCGAATAGAGAAGCACGCGCGGCGGCTTTTTAACTAGGGCGTCCATGGAAATCTCACTTATCATTACCAAACCCGATTACCGTCACACCAAATGAACGACTTCGTCCGCCCTTCCGATCGCTTCTGAGCTCGGCGTTGCATTTTAGCCGTGCCGAGCCGAGGAAGGCTTTCAGCATCGAACGATCGCTTGGTGCGCTGGCTTCCAGAATGCGAAGCCATCTCGAAAGTTCATGATCTCGATTATGCGACCCCCAGTTGTCTCTGGGAACCTTGGTCGCGGACGTCTTCGCTTCTTTTCCATCGGCACCGCCGAGCGCACGCCAATGAACGTCAAGGCGAATACCTGGTCCAGAGCTTGGAAGTGCGGCATCCAGCCCAATTTCGATCTCATGTGGGTGCGCTCCCGGCATGGCATCGACAGCCGATCTCCACGTCCAGCGAGTTCAAGCGCCTTCATGCGCTTACCGCGGCTGCAACATTCTGGTTCGGCTGCCATGGCGTATCGCCACGTTCAATCATCTCCTCGAGGACCTGTCTGTCCCTGAGGGTGTCCATGGCGCGCCAAAATCCTTCGTAGCGGTACGCCATAAGCTCGCCACGCTCGATGAGGCGCTTGAAGGGCTCCACCACCAGCTCGTCCCCTTCCTGAATGTAGTCGAATATCTCCTTGCGGAAAATGAAATACCCGCCATTGATCCATATGTCGGATTCATGGCTCGCGCTCATTCGGCGCACGACGCCCTTCTCGTCGAAGTCAGCCAGATGAAAGGTGATTGGCGGGTGGATGGCTATGAAACACGCGATTTTGCCGCTTTTCTTGAAGCTATCAATCATCTCCGGCAGCGGAGCGTCGGTCAGGCCATCGCTGTAATTGGCAAGGAATATTTCCTCGTCTTGGACGAGATGACGAACAGCTAATAGACGCTGACCAATGTTGCGCCATATTCCCGTGTCTACGAGTGAAACCCGCCAATCTACGGGTCGCTCGCCCAGCAATTCGACTTTCTTGCCAAAATGCGAGATTGTGCAGTCGCTATTGGCGGCTTGCTTATAGTTCAGAAAGTAATCCTTCACGACATTCGCCTTGTAACCAAGGCATAGAACAAAGTCCCGATGTCCGTACTGGCTGTAATATTGCATGACATGCCAGAGGATGGGCTGATGGCCGATCAGTATCATCGGCTTCGGAACCGCCTCGGAATACTCACGTATCCGCGTACCAAGTCCTCCGCAGAACAGCACAACCTTCATGGCTCAAACCCCTGCAAATTAATAATGTGCATATTGCCTAACGGTATCATCATACTGTAATCTCAATGACTGCCGTGGGAGCGCGTGATTAAAAATTTAATTCAACGGCGCTCCAATGGCAGGATGACCTTAGAACTAAAGCGCAACTCTCGGGCACGGGCATTAACTTGGCGCCTACAACAGCTTAGAGCCTGCTCATTTATTTTACTCTAAGATTATAATTGATATTTCGGATGAAATCAATATTCCGCTTTATCGTCATAATCAATTATGGCATTAAATAATTAATTCGTTCACATTAAAAGGCGTGCAATTCTTTTTTCAAGGCGTAGTATGCGCATTGTGAGGCGATGGCGGCGATGCTTTTTACAGAGACCCGAGTGGTAGGCGCCTGGATCGTCGATCCCAGCCCCCGTCACGATGAGCGTGGCCGCTTTATGCGTGCATGGTGCGGACGGGAATTCGAAGAACAGGGGATCCACTTTTTGCCTGTGCAGGCCAATATGCAGTTCAGTCCCCGCAAGGGAACGCTTCGCGGATTGCACCTGCAGATAGCGCCGGCGCTTGAGGCAAAATTAGTGCGCTGCACGCGGGGTGCAATCTTTGACCTCGCGCTCGACCTCCGGCCGGACTCCGCTTCCTTCGGGCAATGGTGCGGCGTGGAGCTGACCCCGGAAAACGGGCGTATGCTGTACGTCCCCGAGCAATGTGCGCACGGATTTCAATGCATCGAAGAGAACTCCGAGGTGATGTACATGACCTCCGCGTTCTACGCACCGGAATCGTGCCGGGGAGCACGATTTGACGATCCAGCTTTCAACATTCAATGGCCGTTGCCGGTTTCGGCGATCTCGGAGCAGGACCGCAGCTGGCCCTTGATGCACGGGCAGAGCAACACGCCGAGGCAGAACAACACTACGAAAGAGAGGTTCCTATGAACGTCGATGTCGCTCTGCTGCAACGCGAGTCTACCGGCAACCCAATCCGCATCGGACTAGTAGGAGCTGGCGTGACCGGCCGGGCCATTGCTCTGCAACTGGGAACGCCGGCGCCGGGCATGCGTCTGGTGGCCATCGCAAACCGAACTCTCGAGCATGGCGAAAAGGCTTTCCGCGAAGCTGGCTTTCAGGAATGGCGCCGGGTCACGTCGGCGCGAGCGGCGGAAACATCGATCAAGTCAGGCATTCCGGCGTTAACAGACGATCCCTCGGTGCTCACGACTTGCCCGGCGATTGACATACTGGTCGAAGCGACGGGAACGATCGAGAATGCGGCGGGCGTGGTTTTGCAGGCCTTCGAACACGGCAAGCATGTCGTCCTGGTAAACGCAGAGCTGGACTCGTTGTTGGGACCAATTCTCAAGGCGCGGGCGGACAGTGCGGGAGTGGTGGTCACGCACACGGACGGCGACGAGCCGGGGGTGGCTATGACGCTCCTGCGCTACCTGCGCTCCCTCGGCCTTCGTCCTGTGGCCGCAGGCAACATCAAAGGGATGGTGGATCACTACCGGACCCCGGAAACCCAGCGTGAGTTTGCTGCGAAGTATGGCCAGGATGTGCGCAAGGTCACTTCCTTCGCCGATTCGACCAAGCTGTCGATGGAAACCACGGTCCTGGCCAACGCGACCGGCTTCCATGTCGGCCGCCGCGGCATGCACGGCCCGTCCTGCTCGTATGTGAGGGAGCTGGCGAAACTGCTGCCGGCCGAACAGATGCTCAAGACCGGCATCGTGGATTATTCTGTGGGCGCAATGCCGATGACCGGCGCTTGGGTCGTTGTTCATGAGGAAGCGCCGCTCAAGCAAGCGCAATTGAGCTATTACAAGCTGGGCGACGGTCCGTTCTACGTTTTCTACACACCGTTCCACCTGCCGCACGTGCAGATCCCCTCAACGATCGGCCGAGCGGTGATTCATCAGGATCCGACCGTGGCGCCGCTTGCGGGGCCGGTCTGCGAGGTGCTCACCATTGCCAAGCGCGACCTCAAAGCCGGCGAGCGCCTGGATGGCGTCGGGGGCTTCTGTTCTTATGGCTTGATCGACAATCGCGCGGCGGCGAGAGCGGTTGACGCGTTGCCGATCGGCTTGTCCGAAGGTTGCGTGCTGCGGCGGGACATCGCGAAGGATGCGGTCATTTCCTTCAACGATGTCGAGTCACCGCGCGGCCGGTTGGCGGAAAAGCTTTGGCGGGAGCAGAACCAGCGCTGGCCATTGGAGACGACTCCCTCGCGCTCGCAATTTACGCAAGCGCCGCTCGGATCGGAGCAGAAAGAGACGCACCTTTCCCCCATTTGAGCCAAGCGCGATCCAGGAATTCAGGAAAGGGCTCGACTAATGGCAAACAGAAGAGCGCCAGGCCCCGATTGCGCCATCCAAAACGATGCCGACTGGCTGACGAGCTTTTTGGCGAAGGATTAATGGCGAGCCCATCGAATAGTCGCAGGGGATGAACTGGCGATGACGCGTATTACGATTCTGGGTACGGGAATGGCGGGTTTCGGTGCTGCGTATGCCGCGCACGCGGCAGGCGCACCACGCCCCGTGATGTACGACATGCACGATTACATCGGCGGCCATACCGCGTCGCACGAGTTTCCGGGCGGCTGGGTCTTCGATGAGGGGCCGCACGTGTCTTTCACTGATGATGTCCGCATCAAGGATCTGCTCGCGGCCAATATCGGCGGCAAATACGAAAGCGCCCCGACGCGGATCAACAACTATTGGAGGGGGCACTGGATCAAGCATCCAGCTCAGGTCAACCTGCACGGTTTGCCGGCTGACCTGGTCACCAAAATCCTGCTGGAATTCGTCGAAGTGGCGCAGCGCACCGAAACGGCGCCAATTCGCAACTACGAGGACTGGCTGCGAGCAAGCTACGGCAAGACCTTTTCGGAAACGTTTCCGATGGAATACACGTGGAAGTATCACACCACGACGGCGGCCAACCTGAATACAGAGTGGATTGGCCCGCGAATGTATCGCCCGAAGCTTGATGAAGTTTTCCGCGGCGCCCTGGAGCCGAGCACGGCCAATGTGAACTACAACAGCGGTTTTCGCTATCCAAGTCGCGGCGGCTTTGTCAGCTACCTCGAGCCGTTCCAGAAAATGGCCGAAATCAAGCTCGGTCACAAGGTCGTGCGTATCGATCCGAAGGCACGCTTGCTGCACTTCAAGAACGGCGCGACGGCATCATACGACGCCCTGATTTCGTCGATCCCGCTCCCTGAGCTGATATCAATGATCGAAGGAGCACCGCCAGACATTCTCGAGACGGCAGCACGGCTTGCCTGCAGCGAAGTCGTCATCGTCAACCTCGGCATCGATCGGCCGGACCTCATCGACGCTCATTGGACCTACTTCTACGATCGCGACATCTTCTTCAGCCGTCTCAGCACGCCGCATCTGCAATCTCCGCACAACGTTCCTCCCGGATGCGGGAGCCTGCAGGCGGAGTGCTACTACTCCAGAAAGTACCGGCCGCTCGACCGGAGGCCCGAGGATTGCATCGAGCCCGTCATCGCCGGTCTCAAGCAGTGCGGCATATTGCGCGAGGACGATCGCATCCTGTACCGCGGCGCCATGCACATTCCCTATGCCAACGTGATCTTCGACCTGGAGGCGGCGGCCTCCACGGCAGCGGTTCACGGCTTCCTCGACGATATCGGCATCTCATATTGCGGCCGCTATGGGAATTGGGCCTACCTTTGGACCGACCAATCCTTCGTCAGCGGCGAAAAAGCGCTCAACAAGGCGCTTTCCAGAACCAACTGGTGATTTTCTCTAACGCGCAGGCGGAGACGATGCTGCGATTCAAGCCTGACCTGCCTGCAGACGGCACGATCCTCTGCCTCGGCGCCCATTGCGACGACATTGAGATCGGATGCGGCGGGGAGCGCCATCCTCGATTGCGGTTCGTTTGGGTGCTTTTCTCCGGGGATGACGTGCGCGAGCCCGAGACACGCGCAGCAGCCGAGTCGCTGCTGGGTGCGGCAGGGGCTAATATCGACGTGCATGTCTACAAGTTTCGCGGCAGCTACTTCCCCTCCTGCGTGGCCGACATCAAGGACGCGTTCGAGGAGATGCGCGCGCGCGTCGTACCGGACCTTATCATGACCCACTACCTCACCGATCGGCATCAGGATCATCGCGTCATTTCGGAGCTGACGTGGAATACGTTCCGCAATCACGCGATCTGGGAATACGAGATCCCGAAATATGAAGGGGATCTGACACATCCGGGAGTGTTTTGTCCGTTGTCGGAGGCGACAGTCGACAAGAAAGTGGCGACGCTGCTGAAAAGCTTTCCGTCACAGATCAATCATCAGTGGTTCGACGCGGACTTGTTCCGCGGTCACATGCGCCTTCGCGGTGTCGAGTGCAACTCGCCAACGCGCTACGCCGAGGCTTTCCATGCGCGAAAGCTCGTTCTCTAAGTTCAATGATGGAATCTTCGGATATGCATAAGCACAGACAGTTGATTGAGTTGCAGGAGCTCCTAGATGAAGACCTGGATGTGATCTGTGCGGATCTAGCAGCCGAATTCGGCGCCATGTCTGGCGGACGGCTATTGGTGACGGGCGGCGGCGGATTCCTGGGATATTACCTCGTTCAATCCGTCCTGCACTGGAATGATACGCGCGCGGCCGGCGGCAAGATCAATGTCGCGGTGTACGATAATTACGCGCGCGGTGTGCCCGAATGGCTCGAAGCTCTACGCGGGCGCGCAGACCTGGAATTGCGGCGTCATGATATGATCGAGCCGCTGCCGGGCGACATCGGACATTTCGATTATGTCGTCCACGCGGCGGGCATCGCTTCGCCCATTTTTTATCGCGCCCAGCCGCTCAAGTGCATCGACGCGAACGTCAACGGCCTGCGCAACCTGCTGGACTATGCCGTGGCCGAGCGAAACAAGGGCCAGCCGCTGCGCGGGTTTCTGTTCTATTCGTCGAGCGAGATCTACGGCGACCCTGTATCGACGGCCATACCGACGCCCGAGGACTACCGGGGCCATGTTTCCTGCACGGGCCCTCGGGCCTGCTATGACGAGACCAAGCGCTTCGGCGAGACGATGTGCGCCGTTTACGCCAAGCAGGAGGGAATTCCAGTGCGTATGGCGCGGCCGTTCAACAACTACGGCCCCGGATTGAAGATTACTGACGGCCGCGTGATATCGGACTTTGCGAAGGATATTTTCGCGGGGCGCGATATCGTCATGCTCTCCGACGGCAGCCCGACGCGGACCTTCTGCTACGCGACCGATGCGATTACCGGTTACTTCAAGGTTCTGGTGCGCGGCGGAGCCGGAGAGCCCTACAACATCGGCATCGACCGCCCGGAAATATCCATCGCTAATTTGGCGGAGCTCACTGTCAAGGCGGCTGCCGACATATGCGGGTACCGTGGCAAGGTGGTGTTGGGCAAGAGCAACGAAGCGGACTATTTGATCGACAATCCGAACCGCCGTTGTCCTGCCATCGACAAGGCGCACCATGAACTCGGCTTCGCCCCCAAGGTCCTGATCGAGGACGGCATCTATCGATCGTTGATCTGGTACAACCACAACCGGAATGCGGCGGCGCAATGAAGGTTTCAATCATCGGCGCGGGCTACGTGGGTTTGGTGACGGGCGCTTGCCTCGCTGAGTGTGGGCACGACGTCACCTGTGTGGATGTCGATCCCGGCAAAGTCGAGATGATCAACTCGGCACGGTCGCCGATTTTCGAGAAAGGCTTGCCGGAGCTTATGGAGCGCCATGTAGGCCGGCGCTTGCGGGCATCCACGGATTTGGCCGCAGCGGTCGCGGCGACGGACGTGACGTTCATTGCGGTCGGGACGCCTGCCGCCGACGGCAAGATAGATCTTTCCTATGTCGAGGCGGCCGCCTCCGAGATCGGTGGTGCGCTTCGGCACAAGACCGGCTACAGCACCGTGATCGTCAAAAGCACGGTCATACCCGGAACAACTGTCGGTGTTGTGCGAGCAGCGCTCGAACGAGCATCCGGCAAGATTGCGGGGCAGGGGTTCGGACTGGGTATGAACCCGGAGTTTCTGACCGAGGGCACCGCGGTCTCTGACTTCTCCTATCGATGCCCGTACGCATGATGTCCTGCGCGAACTCTACTCCGGCGTCGACGAAGCGGTGCCGCGCATCGTGACGAATCCGACGACTGCGGAGATGATCAAGTACGCGTCGAACGCCGTGCTGGCTACCATGATCTCGTTCTCGAACGAGATTGCGCGCTTGTGCAGGGCGGTTGGCAATGTGGACGCAACCGACGTGATGCGCGGCGTGCATCAAGCCGCATATTTCACAACGCGAATTGGCGACGAGAGAGTGGCCGCGCCCATTGTCAGCTTCCTGGAGCCTGGCTGCGGGTTCGGCGGGAGCTGCTTGCCCAAGGACGTCACAGCATTGATAGGCCAGGGGCGCGAAAAGGGCCTGACGCTGAATCTTCTGCAGAGCGTTCTCGACATTAACAAGGGACAGATCGACGAGATAATGTGTTTGATCCGGCGCCATTTCGCTTCGCTGCGGGATGTGCCGGTCACCATACTCGGAATCGCATTCAAGCCCGATACGGATGACGTGCGCGAATCCCCGGCTTTTCCGATCATTCGCAAACTCAAGATAGAAGGCGCGCGTCTGACGGCCTATGACCCTGTCGCGCGCCCGAATGGACACAAGGATCTGATGGGCGTGGATCTGGCGGAATCCTTGCCGGAGGCGGTCGCCAACGCGCAGGTCGTTATTCTAGTCACGCGGTGGACAGAATTCTCACAGCTCGCTGGCTTGCTAAAAGAGCTTGGCAGACGTCCTCTCGTCGTCGATGGGCGCCGCATTCTCGATCCCGAGGCTTTCGCGCACTACGAGGGCATCGGGCGTTAGTGGCGCTTAACCTCGGATCAAGGAAGGAATCTATCGCATTTGGCGGGTCGAAAATCGACCTCGGCTTCTAGTCGTTTCCGTCGTTGACCTCAAAGAATGCCGCATATCGCCTACGCCAATCGCGCTTGCTGGGATTTAGTGGCTCAAGACCCCACCACTTCCAGGGCCAGTCGTTTCGGACGCAAGGATCTCCATCATGG
>WNFL01340844.1_pt1 | contig 14714 bp, 10 predicted proteins | sample 5400361 | NCBI WGS metagenome assembly WNFL01 (sample SAMN13153351, study PRJNA577476) | soil metagenome | isolation source: 40 cm soil on Douglas fir-dominated hillslope | place: USA:California | collected 2013-09-17
ATCAGACGAAAACAAAACCGAACTCGAATCGACCGCCACCAACAAGAACTTCAATTATCGTGCGAACCTCAATCATCGACGGTACGGTAAATTATCCGGTACATTTGGGCTGTCCGGGTTTACGCGCGACTACAAATCGATTGGCAAGGAGGCTCCAGCGCCTAACACGGGGCAACATTCTCTTGCCGTTTTTGGTTTGGAACGAGTTGACTTCGAGCGCCTTGGTTTTCAATTTGGCGGACGCATCGAGCAGAACGGCTACAACCCTGAGGGTAACTTCCGCAAGCGCAACTTTGTGGGATTCTCTGGCAGCGCGGGTGTCCGCGTACCCATCTGGATGGGTGGTTCGATCATCGCTAACTACCAACACTCTTTCCGCGCTCCGGCTCTCGAAGAGCTTTACAACAATGGTCCGCATCCTGGCATTCTGGTTTTCGATATCGGTAACCCGAATTTGAACCCGGAGCAGGGCGACGGCATTGATTTCTCGTTGCGTCACAACACAGATCGAGTGCGCCTGGAGGCCGGCGTTTATTACTACAACCTTCGCAATTTTGTTTACCCGGCGTTTACTGGTGCAACTGATCCGGGATCAAATTTGCCCATCATTAACTATGCGCAAGCGAACAGTCGTTTCGTTGGGACAGAGGCGCGCATAGAAGCGAAGGTCGCTGCCACTCTTTGGCTGAATGCCAAAGTAGACTATGTGCGAGCGGAACTTACCGAACTGAACAAACCGTTGCCGCGAATCCCACCTCTGCGCGGGATGCTGGGAGTCGAGTGGCGCTACAAGGCTTTCAGTGTGCGCCCGGAAATGATTTGGGTGAACCGGCAAAACCGTGTCTTCGATAACGAGACACCTACGGGTGGTTATGGTCTGCTCAATCTCAACGCTTCGTACACGTTTGTGACCAGTCGAGTCGCGCACATTGTCTCACTGAGCGGACAGAACCTAACCGACAAGCTGTATCGCAATCATCTATCATTCATCAAAGGGATAGCACCGGAGATGGGTCGCAGCGTGCGCCTCAATTATGCTCTGCGATTTTGACGAATGTCCCGGCATGGAAAGGGAGGCTGCTTTGATAGAGTGAGGCCGTCTCAAGACCTGATTTTTTCCATTGCGATATCAGACGACTCGAAGCCAATCCTTTTCCAAAAGCCGCCACTACCGCGACCCGCCCGCAGCACCCACGTAATTCTGTCGTCATCATTGGTCAGCCGATGAACGAGTTCGCGACCGATGCCCCGTTTGCGCTGATCCAGCGCCACGGCCACCATCGAGATATAACCATTGGAAACTTCATCGCATAAAGCTCTGGCAAATCCAATAATGCGTGCTCCCTCGACCGCGACAACAGAGCGGCTGGTATTCTCCATCATCTTGTTGAACTGTTCCGCATCGGAGACCCGATGCTGCCAGCCTACATCGGACAGAAACTGCCGGAGCGGTTCATAATCGGTCGGAGTCACGGGTCTAAATTCCATCTTTGAATCTCGATGAACCGTTCAGTGGTGGTTGTGCTCGCTCTCAACCGGAAGTCCCGCGTCAATCCAATCCTGTTTGCCTTCGGCATAGTCCCGCACGTTCGTGTATCCCAGCGACGCCAATTCACGGGCGGCGTTCTCTGAAGCCTTTCAAGTAGGATTGGCGCAGTAAACGACAATCTCCGCACCTTGATCTGGAAGGAGCTGACCGGCCAGCGTCGTCACGCTGTCGAGCGGCAGATTAATTGCTCCGGGCAGGTGATTGTGATGATAAGCCGTGGCCGGCAGAGTCTCAACCAGGAGAAAGTCGTCCTTTCGATCGAGCTTCTGTTTCAATTCCTCTCTTGAAATTGTTTTTGGCATTGTGGTTCCCTCGTTTCATCCATTCAAAGTATGTCTTAAATGCTGCTGACGAGGACGTCACTATATAGTTAACCTGTCTACCTCCGCTATCAAAATAACTCGCACGGATTCTGCGATCTCGCGTGCGCGACACTTGCGACAGCGCGGCTGAGTTGGCCTGAAAATAAAAAGCGCCGCCACCCGGCAGCGCTTTACAATCGTCACGGGTAAAGTAGTGAGTTCAGCCGCCCGCCTGGCCGATGAACACGTTTTTATCGATCTGCTGCGGATTGCCGAGGACCACAAAGCGAATGTTGCGCATGTACTTTTGCGCCACGCGTTGCACGTCCGCCGGGGTAACGGCGCGCAGCTTCTCCAAAAACGTCAACGAGTTGCGCCAGCCGCCGCCGATTAATTCATACTGGGCCAACTCGGCTGCCTGGGCGGCGTTCGTTTCCTCGCCGATGTAATAACTCGTCAGAAACTGCGCGATCACCGCATTGATGTCATCCCGGCCAATCGGCTCGCGCTGCAAGCGGGCAATTTCGTTGAGCATGACGCGCACGGCTTGATTAGCATCGACCGCGGTGACATATAGACCGCCGATGTTCGCGCTCTGGTTGCGCAGAAAAGCATCGGGCGCGTACGAGAGATTTCGCTTCACCCGCACTTCCTCAAACACCCGATCCCGCAACAGCGAAGACGCAACCCGCATGGGATAAATATCTGGCGAAGTGATCGACGGCGCGGTGAACAAGCCTTGAATATAATTCGTGGGTAACTCGCGACTGGTGACATCAACGGTCGATGAGGTGAAGGTAAGCGGTGGGAGCGGCTGTGGCTTGTAATCTCCGCGCGGCAGTTTTCCAAATGATGCCGTGATGCGCGTTTTCAGTTGCGCCGGATCGAGATCTCCGACAATGACCAGCAACAAACGCGAAGTCTGCATGATTTTCTGGTGATAGGCACGCAGGTCTTCGGCAGTCAGGCGACGAATGTTATCAGCCGTACCCTCGGGCCGATTCAAGTAGGGATGGCCCGCGTAAGCCGCGCGATCCTGCAAACGCTGCAAGTAAGCATCCGGCTCGTCGGTCTCACCCTGCAAGCCGGCCAGAATTCGTGACTGCACCAGCGTCACATCTTCTTTGGTGAACGACGGGTGCAGCGCGACGTCTGTGAAGATCTCCCACGACCGATCGAAGTTCGCGCGCGTGGCGGCCATCGAGAGCGCCGAATAATCGTAGTTGACGCCATCACTAATCACCGTTCCCATACGCGCTGTTTCTTTGCGCATCCGATCGCGGGGAAAGTTGGCGCTGGCTTCGCTGGCCACGTTGAGCATGAACGCTTCCACGCCGGCATTGCTGGCGCTGATATTCTCGACCCCGCCGCGAATAAAGAGTCCGGCCGCGATCGTCTGGCTGCCCTCGCGCCGCTTCACCAGAACTTTTAGTCCGTTGATCTCGAACTCTGTTACCAAAGACGCCTGGCGCGCGATGACGCTTTGAAAGTCCGGCGGTGCTGCCGTTGTCGTCTGTCCATATGTGACTGGCGCGATTAAAAGAGCGAGCAGCAAGCAGCAGGCAGCGATCAATGGAAAGCTTTTGGTAAGTCGTGCGTCGTAAAGTTGATTCTTCATGTGTCTTTCGTCGTTCCGCGTTTTCGGTAAACTGAGCCCTTCCTCACAGTCGGGCTATTGCCCGGGACTGCAGCACCGCCGGCGATTGCCGCGTTGCTAATGTCCGACAAGATCCTCGGGGGTAATCTTCGCCTGTTGCTGGCCCGGTTCTGAGATCATGGCCAGACCGACGTGCGGCTTGCCCTGGATGTAGGTCGTGACATAGCGGCTGATGTCGCCGCGCGAAGTGCGACGGAGATTCCCAAGGTAACCACGAAAGTAATCGATGCCGGTCGATGACCACCAGAAGCCGAGCGTTTTTGCGTACTCGTCAAACTTTTCGCGCGAGTAGAGATCGTCTGCCTCCAGCAAAGCTTTCGCGCTTTCGAGCTGTTCGTCTGTGTAATAGTCCTTGTCGTTGAAATGCGAAATTTCCGCGTAAATAGCTTTGAGCGCGGCCTGCGCCTTTTCCGGTGTCGTCTGCGCCACGATCGAAATTGGGCCCGTGTTGCGCTGGGTGTAATAGCCGATGCCGACGCCGTTGACCAGTCCGGTGTCCACCAGGTCGCGTTGAAAACGCGAGTCCGGCTGGGCCATGATGAAAGAAAAAGTATCCGCGGCATAGGTGGCGGCATCATCCTTGCCGATGGACGGACCTTGCCAGCCGATTTCGAGAAACACGTTCGCGATCGGCTGTTTGATGACCACACCTTCATTTTTCGGGAGGGGCGGGTGTTGGACCAAAGGGAACTCGGCAAAAGGATCCAATCGCCAAAGAATTCCTGCGCCATCTTGTAAATATCTTCGGCCTGCACGTCGCCGGTGATCACCAGGGCGGAATTATTTGGCACGTAATAGCGGCCCTGAATCAGCCGCATCATGGCGGTGGTGGCGCCGGCCACTGTCTTCCGATCGCCGAGGGGTTGCTTGCGGCTGGGATACTTGTAGAAGAGCCGCTCATTCATCTCTTTATTGAGATAGTAACCGGGTGTTGATTCGTTGCGATCAATTTCGCCGATCACCACCTGCCGTTCGCGCTCGAACTCGGATTCGTCAAACAGTGGATAACGCGTTGCGTCGCGCATGAAGTTCATGGCGGCGCGCAGATTTGGGGAAGTCGTGGTGAAATAGTACTCGACAACTTCCTCGCGCGTTTCGCCGTTGTAGGCAATGCCCAACTGGCCAATCCTTTGCAGATATTGTTCGGCATTTGCGATGGCCCGGTTGGCTTTGAAGAACATGTGTTCGTAGAGGTGCGACAGCCCGTTGAGTTCGGGCGGCTCGGTAAAAGATCCGTTGCGCACTGCCAGCTCGATAGTCACAATGGGCACCGAATGATCTTCCAGCACGACAACCTCCAGGCCATTCGGCAGGACCTTGGCGGCAATATCCGAGGCCGGCTTGGCGATCGTAGTTCTGGCCGGCGCTGCTGCCTTTGATTGCCGCAGGGACAATAAGGACGTGGGCACCGGCCGCGCCACGAGCGGCGCGATCATCGAAAAGATAAGCGTAAGAACTAAAAGAATTCGTTTCACGGTCACTCCGCTTTTTTTAGACGAAGGCTACTGACTTCGCTCTCGTCTCAATCGTGGGCGAGCCGTAGCCCGCCACTACACCAGTTAAGATTCAATTCCACCGCGGGCATCGCCCGCCTGCCAAAAAACCATCGCCATCAAATCTACCACAAAGATCGCGCGTCGCAGAACGCTCTACTTTTTTGGATTGTCTTACGATTGTGCGTAGCTGCGCGTTTCTCTTTCTACTCGAGGTTCAAGCGAAGCGGTTCGATGTCGAGTTGGGAAAAATGGATGTCAGTGTGACCAAGGTTAAGCCCGAGGTGTAGCGGCTTTGCCGCCTGATGTGCGGAAAGGATCTGCCTTTCCGTTGAGTCAAATTGGTAAGGAGATGCCACGCTTCGAACCGGGGATCGGGAGCCGAGTCTTGAATTGAAGGGAGAATTTACCGGAAAGGCTGAGCCCTTCTGCGCATCTGACGGCAAAGCCGGCTGAAGAATCAGTCATTGCTTTGACGGAGACGTCCATGGCAGCTCGTAATCAGCGGACTGTTCGCATGGCTTGAACAAGATTTCCTTTTTTGACGCTTCGGCTTCACTGATAACCCGCGCGCGGAGATCGGATTCCTGCCTGATCGGTTGTACTTTAGCCGGATCCTCATCATCCGCGGCTCGAGCAATGATTCGGTAACGACCGGGCCTGATATTGTCGATGGCGAAAGTGGCATCACTTTGCACGGGGGCTTCGAAGAAGCTGAGGACGTTCCCGGCGTTCTCGCGCTCAGCGGGCACGAGATAGACGCGCAATCCGGCGGGCACTCGTTTACCTTCCGCGGCAGAAATATGACCAGCCAGACGGGCTGCGCCTTCGGTGATAGTTACGGTGAGATCTGAAACCTTCTCGCCCGATTTAAGCATCAGGCCATCGCGAGGTATGTTCGGCTCAGAAGGCTTCGACGTTGTGATGGGCGTTCCAATCGCGATCGATCGAAGGTACCACCCAGCTCCCGGCAGTTGCGAGTCGATGCGATAGAGGCCCCGCCGAAGATTGCGCAACAGGAAATCACCTTTTAGATCGGGAACACTGTCCGCCGCTTGATTCCAGGCTACCAAAGGAATCCCGGGTGTTGGGTCACTCTTTGCCGACTGCCCGGTTGTCGGCTTTGTCTCTGATTTAGAGCGACGCGCATTTATTATGGTTTCCGGCAAAGCGAAGGATCGGCGCTTAACGCAATCAGCCGGCGGATTGCTTTCGAGCACCACTCGCCCAGTGATCGAAGCCAGTGGAGCAAGGCTCAAGCTGATGCCGGTAACATCCGCCCCCTGGACTTTGACGCGGCGCGCTTCAGATGCGAAAGCGTCGCGGCTTTGAAGATATTGCTGGGCTGCTACTTCATACTCGCCGTCCGGTAGGCCATAGAATCTGAACGTGTTATTCGTGAACGAATTGGCTCCCACCGACATGACTACGATACGACTGCGCACGTCGGTCAAAGTAACGGTCGCGGTGGCTACGCCCATGCTCAGGGAAGAGGTTTGCACCAGGCCAGCCAGGCTACCGCTGATGACCTGGCCGGGCTCACCGTGATATTGAATGTCGGCGGTAATCTCTTCGCCGCCGTGCACCAACACTTCCATCGCGGTGTCGCGAGTGGACGAAGGCGCGTAAGTTGGGACGTCCTTTTCGTAAGCCCCGGAGTTTGGTCCCATGTAAGAGCCGGTCTGGCCGCCGGCCGAAATCACGTAAGTACCCGATGGCAATCCATAGAAGCGATAGACCCCGCGATCATCCGTTTGACGCTCGCGCGCCGCCTGCAACACGTTCGGCTCAGCTTGCCCATTTAAATCTTTGATCCGGAATGCGCGGACTGGCGCGGCGACCACGGGCGCATTGGTTGCTGCGGTCACCGTTCCAGTGATCACCCCGCCCTTAATCAAGGTCAGCATTACGGAATCGCCGGCGTGATAGTACCGGCGCGATTCTTCCGGGGAAGCAGGCGGCGCAGATACAAACCCGGGCAGATAGGCCGAGACGGAATAGACTCCCGCGTCCAAACCGTCAAACTTAAAGCTGCCGCTGCTATCGACCGCCGTGCTGCGAGGTTGTCTTGCGACGCCCACCGTCGAGGCAAATGCCGTGGCGCCAGTCATGGTCTCGCCTCCCTGACCGACAACGGTCCCGGTAATGGTATTCGATGGCTTGGCCGAAGAGATTTTTCCGGTAGAAGATTCCTGGGCGCGGGACACTGTAACCGAAAACAATGCGACACCAATCAGGGCTGGGATGATTCGCCGGATTTTTTGTTGACGAGTCGGAATCACGGGCCACCTTCCTTTGGTACCGTGAAGTTGACCTCAACCTCGGCGTCGTTAACCACGGTTACGAGTTGTTTCAGAGGCGGTCGCGGGCGTGGAGGTGGCTGCACGGTTGGGCCGTAGAAGCCCATGTTCAAGGTAACTTCGTAATTGCCCGGCGGGATTTCAGTGATAATGAAACGTCCGCGAGTATCAACAGTCGCCCCTCGATCGACGGGCCCTTCGTTGCGGTGGATGCCCACGTAGATGCGCGCGTCCGTTGGCGGATTTCCATTTTCAAATTTCACTGCGCCCCGTATGACGCCGGTGCCATAGCTCACAAAAACGCGGAGATTAGTAACGGATAGGCCGGCTTGCAGATCGATGCCCTGCGTTTGGTCGACGCCATCGCTCTCGACGCGTATCAGCGAAAAGCGCCGAGAGTTCGGGCTGTTCGGCGAGAAGAGGTAAAGAAAGGCCTTGCCCGGCGCCATTCCTTTGATGCTAAAGCTGCCGTCAGCCGCAACTATAGCCGCTGAATTGTTGTTGGGCGTGTGCGTGTCGGTCCTCACGCTGGCGGTTATCCTCAACCCACTCAGCTGACTCGACGCGTTCCTGGCGGACTCGCTATCCGGTACCACTACACCGCTGAGGGTCAGTCCTCGCAAGGCCTTGAGTTCAAGATTGGTCACGTCGCGGTCGACGACGTCGAAAACGATCGGCTCGCTATAAAGATCTCCTCCGTCAAAACGCGAAGACACATAGATGGTGTAATGGCCGGGTTCTAATCCGTCAAACCGGAACTGGCCTTGCGGGTTCGTAGGCTGTCCGTAAATAAAAATGCCCGATCCGGCATTAGTCGGTGACACGCGGCCGTACCCGGGCCGCAAGCCGCCGATTGGTTCACCCTTTTCAGAATCAACCACGCGGCCCGCGACGCTGAAAGTCGACGAGCGATGACCCAGCCGAATGTCGATGTTGGACGCTTCGATCCCCTCGCTCAGTTCGATGATGGTGGCCTTCGCGGTATCATTCGTGTCCCCATAGAATGTCTGAGTAAAGTGCCCCCGCCCGCCCGTGCCTGAAAAGGCGCCGGCCTCGGTTCCGGCGCTGATTTTGTACCGGCCCGCAGATAGTCCGTAGATCCGGTAAATGCCGCGATCGTCGGTCTGATATATTGAGGTGTCCATTGAGAAAGAAGTTATCTGTAGCGCCTGGCTTCCTGCCGGCGAGACTAATTCGAGATTCATGCGCTCTTCGATTACCGGCTTACCTTCTTCATCAGTAATGCGTCCGGTGATCACAGCGCCGCGCGCCAGCTTGAAATCTACATCCTCGGCAGCTTCTGCTGCTGACAATAGGACCATTTTTCCGGAACCATAGGGACTGGAAATTGTTTCGGCCGCGACGAGGCTGGGCGTCAAAGCCGTCACGTGATATGTGCCTGGCGCCAGACCGAAGAGTCGATAGCGTCCTTCATTATCTGTCGCTGCTGTGTGCGCACCGGCCTGGTTGGGATAAGAGTCGCTGCCAACCGCCCCGATCGTAATACCGAACGCGGCTTTGCCGCCGACAGTGACCTTGCCTGAAATCGATCCAGCGCCTTTTAGCTGTGCCTCAGATGTTTGACCGTGGGTCTTTCCAGGGATCCAAAACAGGACCGCGGCAGCCAAAATCACAGCGCAACAAGATAGGCGTGAAAGGCGGGTCATGTGGGAATCCTCCGATCAACAGTCGCAGTTCAGCCGGGTGCCGTGGGCGACATCATCGCACCGGACTCGCCCCAGGGCAAGAGGTACGCGGGGCTCTGACAGTAAACGATCCTCAGGGAAAAATGCTGCTGGCTGAAATGGTAGTTACCTTGTAGAATCAACGTCCGATCATATTCTTGAAGATTCATCGTATCAGTAGTCAGTCTTTTCAAAATCTGTATGGCCCAACTGAAAGTCACCGACGCCAGCGGACGCCAGGCGCAGCATCCACTGAACGCAAACACCGCGTGCATGATTGGACGTGCGCCCGATAATCAGATTGTGCTTGACGACCCGCGCGCCTCCCGGCACCACGCGCACGTTAAAACCGATAACGATGGTTCGTTCATGATTATCGACGGCGTCGTCGTCAACGGTCAGATCAAACGAAGCGCGAACAAAGTCTTTGTCAATGGCGAGCAAAAGTTCGAGCATCTGTTGAAAGACGGGGATCGCATTACGATCGGGGCCAGCACGCTGCGTTTTGAACAGCCGAAGGAAGAACGCACGGCCGATCTCAGCTTTGACGACAAGCCGCTGGGCCATACTCAGCTTTTGATGTCGGCGAAGGACGTGCTGACGACCGTACTGCGTCAGGCCGACTCCACCACGTCTCCGGGCGCGCCCCGCGACAAAGTACTCGAATCGCTGCAACGTAAGGCCAACATCCTGAGCGAGCTTTACGAAATGAGCAAAGCACTCGGCTCGGGGTTCGATCTTGATCGGATTTTCAAGATGGCCACCGACATCATCTTTCGTTCGACGCCCGCCGATCGGGTGATTGCCCTTTTGGCCGAAGGTCTGGTCACCGAACAAAATGCCGACGACGCAAAGTTGTTCCCGATTGCCACGCGCGCTCGAGATGAAAAATTGGAAGCCTACGCGCGCAAGATGACGATTGGCCGGACCATCACGCGCAAAGTGATGAAGGATCGCGTGGCCCTGCTGTCACAGGATGCAGCCGCGGACGAGCAATTCGCGGGCGTCGAATCGATCGTTTCGCAGGGAGTGCGCTCGACCATTTGCGCTCCGCTGTTTACCGAGGCCGGAGTGCACGGCGCGCTTTATGCCGACAGGCTTGATCCTTTTTCCGCTTTCAAGCCTGACGATTTGGAATTGATTAGCGCCGTCGCAGCGCAGACCGCGATCGCGGTCGAGAATGTCCGTTCGCACGAACGCCTCGCTAAAGAAGAAGTCGCGCGCGCTAACTACAGCCGGTTCCTGCCGGAATATGTCGTCAAGCAGATGCTCGAGAATCCCGAGTCTTTCAAACTAGGTGGCGTGCTGCAGACGATTACCGTGCTATTTGCCGACATCCGCGGTTTTACCCGAATCTCAGAACATGCGCCGCCGGAAAAAATCGTGCAGTTACTCAATCGCTACTTTTCGGCAATGACCGACATCATCTTTGCGCACGGCGGGACGCTGGACAAATATCTCGGTGATGGATTGATGGCGCTGTTTGGTGCGCCTACTGTCACGCCCAAAGACGCGGCAAATGCTATTGCGGCGGCCGTGGCGATGCAGCGCCGCATGCTGAGCATTAACGACGAGTTGCGTGAAGAAGGCTTTCCGGAAATCGGTATCGGCATCGGTTTGCATACCGGCGAAGTCACGGTTGGGTACATCGGCTCCGAGCGGCGATCGGAATACACAGCCATCGGTGACGCGGTCAATACCGCATCGCGCCTGGAATCAAATGCCAAAGCCGGAGAAATTCTGGTAAGCGAAGTCACCGCCAAAGCCGCGCACTCGCGTTATCAACTGGCAGCACGAGAACCCATCAGCGTCAAGAACCGCGAGCAACCGGTGCCGCTGTTTGAAGTTGAGTGGCAGCACGCTACCAGCAACGCGTAAGGGGCAGTAGCCCGACCGTGAGGGAGGCCTTGATCGGGAACCTCTGGCGCCTGGTAAGCGTCTTACAATTGCGTTCGGAGTCCCGCCTTCAGGCGGAATTTGTTTCGCAAAGATAATCTCCGCCTAAAGGTGGAACTCCAGAGCGCCTTTACCTTTCTTAGATGTCCGCCAACTCCACTGGATTTTTCAAACGCCAAATATTAGTCGCGCGGGTTTATGGGATTCCTGTGCGCATCGACTATCGCTGGTTCATTGTGTTCGCTTTGAGCGTCGCCCTGATTGCCGCGAACGTGCGCAAGCACCCAATCCAATTATTTGCTTACCACCTGCCGGCCACGGGAGAACTTACGGCCTGGCTCCTGGGGATCGCCACTACTCTTGGCCTCTTCCTCTCTGTCTTTGGTCATGAACTGTCACACGCCTTGATGGGGCGGACAGAGGGAATCGAGATCGAAGAGATCGTGCTGCATCCGTTTGGCGGTTTGGCGCGCTTGCGCACGCAACCCGAGAACCCGGGCGCGGAGTTTCGCATTGCTGTGGCTGGGCCGGCGGCGAGTTTTATCTTCGGGCTGATCGCGTTCGGCGGAATGATGTTGACCGCGCTTTTGCAGTTCAATTTTGGTACGGCATTTTTCTTCTTCATCGGCGCGGGAAACTTGCTGCTGGCGGTTTTCAATCTCTTCCCCGGTTATCCCCTCGACGGCGGCCGCGTGCTGCGGGCCATAATCTGGAAACGAAGCGGCAGCATGCGAGACGCAACCCGCATTGCCGGCTTCTGCGGTCAACTGATGGCCCTGGTGCTGATCCTCTTCGGAATATACATGGTGCTGGCGCCCACCTTTCGCGCGTACTTTATGGGCTTGTGGTCTGTACTGGTCGGCGTGTTTCTTTTGAGCGCTGCCACCAGCGTGGTGAGAAGCGTTCGCGAGCCTGGGGTGGTGAGAGAAGCGATGTCTCCGGCAATCTCAGTTGAGCCGGACTTATTAATCAGCCGCTTTGTGGATGAGATCTTGCCGCTGCACCGCTATTCGAGTTTTCCGGTAGCGCACGGTAAAAGCCTGCTGGGGATTCTCACGCTGGAAGACCTGAAGAAACTTCCGCGCGAGCAGTGGCGCGTCCGTCGCGTGCGCGACGTAATGCGGCCCGTGAATTCGTCAATGTTCGTTAAGTCGTCAACCAACACAGATCTCGCGAATGAATTAATTCAGAGCAATGGCGTTGACGCGGTGGCTGTAATTGAAGAGTCAGGAGAACTGGTTGGATTTCTGCGACGCGGTCGGGTCAAAGGGAAGAAGAAATAATCCGAGGAGCAGATTTCGCTCCGTTAGGAGCGAGATGTTTATAGTACTCCCGGCTCTTTAATCTCTCATAGCTCCTTTAGGAGCGGAATGTGAAGTTTTAGGAGCGGAATGTGAAGTTTCATGGCAAACACCTACTCACAAATCTACATCAAACCGTGTTCGCAGATGATGGCCGTCTCTCGTTAATCCGACCAGAATTCAAAGAAGAGTTGTACAAGTACATGACCGGGATCGTTACAAACAGCCGACAAAAACTGATTGCCATTAATGGCATGTCGGATCACGTTCACATCCTGATCGGATTGAAGCCCGCAATGGCTTTGGCAGACCTCGTCCAGGACATCAAGGTCGATTCTTCAAAGTTCATCAACAGAAAGAAATGGGTTCGCGGAAGATTCAGTTGGCAGGAAGGGTATGGCGCGTTTTCTTACGGCCATTCTCAACTGGACTTAATCATTAGCTACATTCGAAACCAGGAGCGACATCATCGGCGACGAACGTTCAAAGATGAATATCTGGCGTGGCTCAAGAAGTTCGAGATTCCGTTTGAAGAGAAGTATGTTTTCAAGTTCGTAGAGTAAGCATATTCCGCTCCTAAAGGAGCTTGGATCGATTAGTAGACGCGGGCTATAAACATCTCGCTCGTGCGCCAAGGAAAGCTTGGTGTTTCTGACTGGGTGCAAGTCCCAGTCGAGAAAGGTCTAACCAACCACTCGTACCGAGTGTTGCAGCCGTAAGGAGGCGAAACGGTTGAAGCGTACACAGGGAATCACGCAGGCCGTAAGGGAGACCGCACTCCCTGAAGCTTGATACAGCCTCGTCAATGTTAAAGAAGCAGGCGGCGATGGTGTGGGTGTTCCAGAAGCCGAAACAGAACAACCGTTAGGGTGAGGTTGTCGAGGGTCTGCCGGGGTCGGGTAAGAGCGTGGCATGCGTGAAGAGAAACACCAGAGAACTTGGGAGGTCCAGATGATTCCGGCGCGGGCCGGTAGGTGAAGCCGACCAAAAGAAGGTAAGCCGAAGGTCATCTGGGAGTCAGATCAGCTCATAGTACTCAGGGAACGGGAGAGCCGTTCACAGGGGGAAGGGGCTGACGTGGATACGAAGCCAGCAAAGGAAACACTGACCGGGCATGAAGGAACGGAGCACAGTGCAAACCTCCCTGTTGGGGATAGCGAAGAAGGCGAAGAGTAACAAGCGGTACCGGTTTCGCAACCTCTACAGAGAACTCAACGAGGAGCTGCTAGGTGACAGTTGGCGACTGCTGCGGAAAGACGCGGCTTTAGGCGTTGACCAGGTAAGCGCGGCTGAATACGAAGCAAACCTCGAAGAGAATATTCACCAACTGGTGGAGCGACTGAAGCGGAAGCGATACCGGGCCAGACTGGTAAGGCGGCATTACATTCCGAAGGGGGAAGGCAAGTGGCGCCCGCTCGGAATACCGGCCATAGAAGACAAGCTGCTGCAGTTGGCAGTGAAACGCCTGCTGGAAGCAATCTACGAGCAGGACTTTCTGACATGCAGCTACGGGTATCGGCCACGAATTGGAGCCCTGGAAGCAGTGGACCAGTTAACGGTGAAGCTGCAGTTCGGGGGTTATCATCACGTGGTGGAAGCGGACATCAAAGGCTTCTTCGACCACCTCTCGCATGAATGGTTGATGCGGATGTTGGCGGAGCGGATAGATGACCAGGCGATACTGCGCTTGATAAAGAAGTGGTTGAAAGCCGGAGTGCTGGACACCGACGGTAAGGTGCTAAAACCGGAGGGAGGAACACCGCAAGGCGGCATCATCTCACCGATATTGGCGAATGTGTACCTGCACTACGCACTCGATTTGTGGTTCGAGAAAGTGTTCCAGCGAAGCTGTAAAGGCGAGGCATTCCTGATGCGATACGCAGACGACTTCGTGTGCGGGTTCGGACGGGAACAAGATGCCCAACGCTTCTACAATGAGTTGGAAGAGCGTTTGCGGAAGTTCGAACTGGAACTGGCGGCGGAAAAGACACGGGTAATACCGTTTAGTCGCTACCGTCGTGGGGAGAGCAGTTTTGACTTTCTGGGTTTCGAATTTCATTGGGGCACCGACCGTAAAGGACAAGCACGTCTGAAACGGCGCACCTCACGGAAGAAGTTTCGCAGCTCAGTCAAACGGGCAGCCGAATGGTGCAAGAAGAATCGCCATCTGCGGATGCCGGAACAGTTTGGGCGGTTGAATGCCAAGCTCCGTGGTTACTACAACTACTACGGCGTGAACGGCAACTATGCCAGCCTGAACGCGTTCTATCATCAGTTGCAGCGGCTGCATCTGAAGTGGCTGAATCGGCGCAGTCAATGCCCGAGCTACACTTGGGATGGCTATTATGCGCTGAGACAGCACTTCACACTGGTCAGACCATATATCGTGGGGCGGCCTAAATCCTGCTTGGTAACCGTGCGTGGCTGAGCCCTCATGCGGAAGCGAGTATTCACGAAGAGCCCGGTGCGGGAAAACTGCACGCCGGGATCTGTGCGGGGGCTGTCGGGTAACTGGCAGTCCTACCGCGATC
>WNFL01242060.1_pt1 | contig 14711 bp, 13 predicted proteins | sample 5400361 | NCBI WGS metagenome assembly WNFL01 (sample SAMN13153351, study PRJNA577476) | soil metagenome | isolation source: 40 cm soil on Douglas fir-dominated hillslope | place: USA:California | collected 2013-09-17
GCGGGGCCTTATTGAATTGTCCAAGGATATCGAAGTCGTCGCCGAAGCGGAAAATGGACCCGAGGTGATCGACTTGGTTAAGAAAGTAAAGGTCGATGTTGTATTGATGGATATCGATATGGGTCACACCAGCGGCATTGAGACCACTCACCTGTTGAAAAAGGTGCATCCGGAAATCAATGTCCTGGGGCTAACCATGCACGAAGAGCAAGAATACATCGTTGAAATGCTCGAAGCAGGAGCCAGTGGCTATCTCCTAAAAAACACCGGAATGGAAGAATTGCTCACCGCACTGCGTGCAGCCGCCAAGGGCGACAGCTATTTTAGCCATCAGGTTTCCGCCACGCTGTTACAAGCGATTACCAAAAAGAAGGCAGTTCCTTCTTTCAAAAGTAACTCTAATGGCCCCCTCACAGAGCGCGAAATAGAAGTTCTCCAACTCATTGCCCGGGAATTCTCCAATGGCGAGATTGCCGAAAAACTTTTCATCAGCATTCGCACCGTAGACACCCATCGCAGGAATCTGCTTGAAAAACTCCAGGTCAAGAACACCGCCGGCCTTGTCAAATATGCCATCGAAAAAGGGCTTATCTAAATCAGTAGGCCGTAATCAGTAAACGGTCATCGGTAAGGTCGGTTCCTGACCTCTCTTTTGACTTCCTGTCAAGACCTCCCAGGGCCTGCACTTGAAACTACCGCTTACCGATCACCGCTTACCGATCACCGCTTACCGATCACCGCTTACCGGATACAGACTCCTACGCAAATCACCTACTCCTCAGCAATTCACCGGTTTTTTAAAACACGCTTTTTCGCTGACGCTTGCCTTGTCCGGCAATTCTACTTTTACGTCGTCAATCTAAACCCGGGATAAGGATGAAAGCGGATCTTAAAAGCCTAAACGATAGCCAATTGATAGGCCTTGTCCATGAGGGAAACCGGGAAGCTTTTGGTGAGCTTTACCATCGCTATTATAAAAAAGTGTATCATCGATGCTTGTCATTTGCCAAAGATCCGGACACAGCCTTTGACCTGGCTCAAGAGGCCCTTATGAAGGCCTTTGACAAACTGTATACGTTCCGGGGGGATTCATCGTTTTCAACCTGGCTCTATACCATCACCACACGTCACTGTCTGGCCGGTTGGAAAAAGGAACATAGGAAGAAAGGTCTTCCGGTTCCCGGTGCCGTTGACCAACAGCCGTACGACCTTCCGGAGGCGGAAGGGATGGCCGATCGCGTTGAACAGGAGACCATCATGTTCCGGTTGTTGCACGCATTACCCGAACGGGAACTTCAACTGTTAACATTAAAATACAAAGACGGCGTATCCATCGATAAACTTCAATCTACCCTTGATTTATCGTCCAGCGCTATCAAAATGCGGCTGAAACGCTCCAAAGAGAAACTCAATGCACTGTATAGCCTTGCGCTTACCTACGGCCTGGAGCAAGTCTTAACACTCCTATAAACTTGCCGAACGGCGGTGACTTTTCGGACAATCTTATCTCTAAAAAGAAATGGGCAGGTTGAGCATGAGGATTCTATTTCCGTTTTCATTTGAGAAGAATTTTCACCGAGGCTATTCCTGGACAATGGAATTAGCCACGCGGACGAATGCTACGCCTTTTTTTTTCACGGTGGTCCCCGCTCAAAACCGGCACGACAACGAACCTTCGAGCCATGTCTACCATTCCTTATTGGAAGCCAGGGGCAATTATTTGAAGTATTTCCGATTCTCAAAGAGAAGCAGGTCAATCCCTAAAACGGAGAGACTTATTGAGAAAGGTGATTTTACCTGGTCGCTTATCAAATTTGTCAAGAAAACAAAGTTCGATATTATTGTTGTTGATCTTCAGGCTTCAGAACTCTCGCCCACAACGCTGCAGGATGTCGTTGAGAACGCCAACGGCGTGATCGTGTTACCGGATCAAAAGGATAGTCTTGATGACTCCCTAACCGGCCCGGGCCAAGCCATCGACAATAAAATAAGGCAAGACTTCTACGATATCCTGGGGCAATCCAATCTGTATAAAGTCCCCAGCAATTTCTTTCACGCCCTGGGACACGATAAGAAGCTTTTCAACTATCTCCGCAACCTTTTCGGGAATAGCCAGAACCCTCACTAGTGCCCCTCCAACTATTAAAAGATAAAAATGCTGGGGCACAGTGCTCGTTCCAACGAACTTATTCTTGGACGATTAATAGGTTTTATTAGTTGGAATTGGAACGGCACTAGCGACCGGCAAAATTGATCCCAGATCGGTGACTTGATTATCTTTGAAGCTCTAAATGCAAAAATCGACCATCATGCGGTTATCCAAACCGGCTCTTTTTCTTACCGGTTCCCTTTTGATCAGTTCCTGTTTCACCGGTTTCGCCCAGCCTGATTCCGTGCTTACGTTGCAGGAGGCAAAATCGGTACTTCTGAAAAAGAATTTCTTTCTGCTGGCCGCCTACTATCAGATTGGCCAAGCCGAGGCAAGGCTCATCCAGGCCCGGATTTGGTATAACCCTACCATCGGGTGGAACCAGGAAGCTTACAATTTGGAAGAGAATAAATACCTGCGTGCCCGGAATCAGTTTGAAGCTCAAATCAGCCAGGCAATTTCCATCGCCGGAAAACACACCAACACGGTAAAGCTTGCCCGGATCAGTGTGGAGTTGAACCGGGTCCAATTTCAGGATGTCATCCGGAGTCTGCTTTTCGAATTGAACAGGGTTTACAATGCCCTCGCCGCCGTTGAAGAAAAAGAAAAACTCTACTCGCAGGTGTTGAACAGCTATCAGCGATTGATAGCGGCCAGTGAAAAAGAACTTCAAGTGGGCGCCATTTCCGTGACGGAGGATTTGCGGATCAAGTCGGAATACATTGCCGTCAAGGCCCAGGCCCTGGATAACAGCAATCAAAAGGAACAATCCCTGTCACAACTTCGAACCTTGTTGCAATTTCCTGGTGATACGCTGGTCGCCGTGCAGCAAAAGATACCTTTATTTAATGCCAGCTTTGTTTTGGACAGCCTGGTTTCCCGGTCCTTGTCGATGCGCCCGGACTTAAAGGCCGCCCAACTGTATAAAGAGTACCAAAACCAAAACCTCCGGTTACAAAAGTCGCTGAGCATCCCTGACGTGACGATCGGTTACGACTATGATAAAGGGGGGAACTACATCAAGCAATATTCCGGCTTGATGCTGCAGGTACCGCTGCCCGTCTTCGACCGGAACCAGGGAAGGATCAAAGAGGCCCAGTACAACATCAAGCAATCCGAATTTCAATTGGAGTACTTGAAAATCAACGTGGTCAATCAAGTCATTGCCGCGTACAATCAATACAAAATAAACAACGAAGGGCTGTCGAGTTATACCGGCGAATACCTGACAAAGTTGGATCAGCTCAACCGAAACACGAATATTTACTTTCAAAAAAGGGACATCAGCTTGCTGGAATTCATCGATCAGCAACGAATTTATATCACTACCAACATCCAGTTGATCGAATTGAAGCAACAATACCTCAACAGTGTAAACAACCTCAATTTCAGTGTCGGAGAAACGGTTGTTGATTATTGATAATGGAATTTAACTATGAAAAGAAAATTACTGCCCTGGCTGCTCGGATTTACGGCGGCCGTTACTTTGTTCGCGTGCCAAGCTAAGAAGGCCGACCCGGGGTCTATCGTGAAATCGGGTAAAATTAAGCTTACCCTCGAGCGTGACCAACTTCAGCACGTCAATATCGACACCGTAAGACTCGCAGCAGAAAACGAACAACTCACGGCCGTGGGCGAAGTGAGCTTTGCCGAGGATAATGTAGTCCGGATTTATCCCATCGTCAGCGGAACGGTCGAACGCCTTTTTGTTTCGTTGGGTGATTACGTTACCAAAGGCCAGGCCCTGGCGACCCTGCTCAGCATGGACATGAGCCAGATTCAGCGGGATCACAACATTGCGAAGTCCAATTTTTCAGTGGAGGAGAAAAACCTGGCCCGGGCTCAGGAGCTCTTTCAGGCCGGGATGATGTCGGAGAAAGAATTTGCCACGGCCAAAAAAGACTACAGCAACGCCCTTTCGGAATATAACGAACGTACACAAATACTGAAATTGTACGGCGGGTCGGCCAATGACCTGGATGCCATCTACAATGTAGTGGCCCCACGGTCGGGCTACATTGTCGAAAGGAACGTCACCGAGGGCACCCAGATCAGGAATGACAATAACACCAACATCTTTGTCTGGGTCTGGGCCAATGTGCACGAGAGTGATATGGCCAAGGTGCGCGAAGGGGATGAAGTCTCCGTGAAAACAATTGCCTATCCGGACAGAGTGTTTACGGGCAAGGTGAAAAAGATCGGCACCATGCTGGATCCGGATTCCCGCGTGATCAAGGTAAGAACCGAACTGGCGAATCAGGATGGTTTGCTCAAACCGGAAATGTTCGCTTCCATCGTAATCACTTCAAAAACTAAAAAAGTCATACTGGCCATCCCCCAATCCTCCATTGTACTGGAAAGCAACCGGTATTTTGTCATGCGGGAAATTCGGCCGGGTGAATTTGAAAAAGTGGCCGTCACGGTGGGCAAAACTTTCGGTGATTTCTATGAAGTTACCGCCGGGCTTAAAGAAAACGACAAGATTGTTTCTGAAGGATCGCTTTTTGTTCTTGCTGCATTCAACCGCCTCTGATCGTTGACAACGCGCATCTATGAACAACTTCATTAAATGGATCATTAGCTTTTCGCTCCGGAACAAGGTCATGGTATTTCTGGGGACCCTCTTTGTCATCGGTTGGGGTGTCCACAGTTTCCTGACAACCCCCATCGAAGCGTTCCCCGATGTGATCAATACGAGAGTGGTTATCATTACACAGTGGCCCGGTCGCAGTGCCGAGGAACTGGAGAAATTTGTGACCATTCCCATCGAAGTGGAAATGAATGTCGTGCCGCGAAAAACCAGCCTGCGCTCGATCTCCCTTTTCGGCTTGTCGGTCGTAACGATCTTTTTTGAGGATGAGGTGGATGATTTCCGTGCGCGGCAGATGGTTAACAATCAGCTTGTCAACGTAGACTTTCCGGAGGGAGTCGACTCGGAGGTGCAACCCCCGTCCGGCCCGACGGGCGAAATATACCGCTACACCCTGCAAAGCCTGGACCACACCGTGCGGCAGCTGAAGGAAATTCAGGATTGGGTAATCGACAAACGATTGAAAGCGGTTCAGGGCATTGCCGATGTGGTGAGTTTTGGCGGCGAAGTAAAAACGTACGAAGTTACCGTTGACCCCAACAAGCTCTCCGCTTTCGGATTTACTGCCGAAGATGTTTTTAATGCGATCCAGGCCAATAATGGCAATGTGGGAGGAGACGTTATTGAGAAAGGGACGCAGGCCTACCTGGTTCGCGGCCTGGGGTTGATAAACGACATTGGTGATATTGAAAATGTGATTGTCAGGAACATTCATGGAACACCCATTTTTGTAAAAGAAATAGGCAAAGTGAGCGAATCGTTCAAGCCGAGGCTGGGGAAAGTGGGGCGCGGCGACGAGCCGGATGTGGTGGAGGGAATTGTATTGCTCCGGAAAGGTGAAAACCCGAGTCAGGTACTCAACGATTTGAATATAACCATCAATGATCTGAACGAAAGAATCTTACCGGACGGAGTAAAGATCAACGTATTTTACGATCGGACTACCCTGGTCGCCCTGACGACCCATACGGTCATGGAAAACCTGTTGATAGGAATGCTTTTGGTGACGTTTATACTCTCTGTCTTCCTGTTGGATTGGAGGGCAACCTTTATCGTGGCCATCATCATTCCTTTAGCCCTTTTGTTTGCCTTCATCTGCATGCGGCTTAAAGGCATGTCGGCGAACCTTCTTTCGATCGGCGCCATTGATTTTGGAATTATCATTGATGGTGCCGTCGTCATGGTGGAGGGCGTTTTCGTGTTTCTGGCTCACAAACAAATGGAACTCGGCCCCGAACGTTTCAACCTTATCTCCAAGATGGGCTTCGTCAAAAAAGTCTCCACCGAAATGGGCAAGCCGATCTTCTTTTCCAAACTCATCATCATCACGGCACTCATTCCCATTTTTGCATTTCAAAAAGTGGAAGGCAAGATGTTCTCGCCCCTGGCGTATACCATGGGATTTGCGCTGTTGGGTGCGCTCCTCTTCACCCTTACACTGGTGCCCTTGCTTTGCAAGATGCTTTTGAGCAAAAATGTTCGAGAGAAAGAAAATCCACTCGTCAGCACTTTGGAGAAGTTCTACCGGCCCACAGTATTTTGGTCGTTGCAGCATCCTAAACTCAGCATTGGCATTTCCGTGTCGTTGTTGGTCGTGAGTCTGGCCGTGGGAGCTCAACTGGGTTCGGAATTCCTGCCGCAACTCAACGAAGGTTCCATTTATGTGCGGGCCAGCATGCCCCAAAGCGTCGCTTTTTCCACCGCCAATGCGATGTCGGAAAATATGCGGCACATTTTTCAGAAGTATCCGGAGGTGAAGGGCGTCATCTCGCAAAATGGAAGGCCGAACGATGGAACAGACCCAACCGGCTTTTTTAACGTCGAATTCTTTGTCGATCTGTTTCCCAAAGGTGAATGGAAACGGGGCCTGAAGAAAGAAGAAATTATTGGCGACATGCAAGGTCATCTTGAAAAAGAATTTCCCGGCGTAGTTTTTGGCTTTTCGCAGCCGATCTCCGATAATGTCCAGGAAGCGGTGTCGGGTGTAAAAGGGGAAATGGCCATCAAGATTTTCGGAGATAATTTTGCGAAGCTGGAACAAATCGCCGACAGTGTGAGCTCCATTATGCGGCGTATCAAAGGAGTAGAGGATCTCGGTATATTCAAAAGTTTGGGGCAGCCTGAACTGCGGGTCGAAATTGACAGGATCAAATTGGCACGTTACGGGGCCAATATTTTCGAGGCGAACAACATCATTGAAATGGCCATCGGAGGCAAAAAGGCAACGACGCTTTACGAGGGCGAGCGGCGATTTGACATCCGTTTGCGGTTTTCACCCGAATTCCGGCTCAACGAAAAAGAGATTGGAAAACTCCTGGTGCCGTGCACCAATGGAACCAAAATTCCGATGCGCGAAATTGCCGATATCAAGCTGCAGACCGGACCTGCCTTTGTTTATCGCGAAGGGAACCTGAGGTTTATCCCGATCAAGTTTTCTGTGCGCGGCCGGGACCTGGGGGGCACCATCGCAGAAGCACAATATAAAGTGCAAAACGCGATCGCCTTGAACAAGGGGTATTCCATGACGTGGAACGGCGAATTTGAAAACCAGGTCCGCGCCACGAATCAACTCAAGATCGTAGTACCGATTTCTATCGCCCTCATTTTTATGTGGTTGTTCTTCATGTTCAATTCTCCGAAATATGCCCTCATTGTATTAATGAATGTCCCTTTTGCATTGATCGGCGGAATTCTTGGGCTTTATTTTACCGGAATCAACTTCAGTATTTCAGCCGGCGTCGGGTTCATTGCATTGTTCGGGGTTTGCGTTCAGAATGGTGTCATTCTTGTTTCCGTTTTTAACAAGAATATCGACCTGGGTATGCACCTCGACGAAGCCATACATTTTGGAGCGCTCTCCAGAGTGCGTCCCGTCGTGATGACGGCACTGATGGCAGGCCTGGGGCTGCTTCCTGCGGCTCTCTCCACCGGTATTGGGTCTGAAACGCAACGCCCCCTGGCCGTGGTCGTGATCTCCGGGTTGATCACCGCCACGATCCTCACCCTCACTACCCTGCCCGCTATTTATAAGTTATTGAATACAACACGTTATAAACATTATGTCCCCGGTCCTCGCTAAGGAATCATGAGATCTATCCTGACCATACTTTGTACACTTGGAATCGTTCCTTCGCTTACGGCCCAAAGGACTCCGGAAAGAAATACACCACAAGGTTTTGAAAAAAAAATCATCTGGGGCGTGGCCTATCAGCAAACATGGTCCACGATCCGGGGAAATCCTTTACCCGAAGACTACTTCCCAAAACCCTCTCTGGGTGTATCGGTCTCGGCGGAGTATTATCCGCTCCCTTTTATTGGGGTGGGTGCCGGCGCAGGATATCAGCAACGCGGTGCCGGCATTACGCATCACAATTCGTTGCCCGTTACGGGAAACACGCTGGACTCTACCCATCGCGAGCGATTGCGGTTCAACACGCTGGAGTTTCCTATTTCACTTTTTCTTCGCACTCCCGGCGACATCGTTAAAGGATTACGCCTGGGAGGGTCCCTTGCCGTTGTCCCGATGGTGAATTTGCACAGCCGCGATGTATTTATCGAGGTCGAGCCGAGTGTCCGCGACACCGATGTGGTACACAATGTCTCGTCATCGTATTTCAAAAAGGATACCGCTTATCAGCTTTCTTTCGGACCGGAAATTGACTCGGGCGGTTCGGGAATAATAAAAGTCCACTTTTTATACAGCCGCGGAACGACCAACGTTTATAAAACAGAGAGGGGTACGGGGCATAACCAAACCATGGGGGTACGGCTGGCCATCATGTTTTAGCATTCTACCACCCTAAAGCGATTCGATAATCTCAATCAAAAATCAGTCTTGATGAATCAACATTACAAACGGTAAAAAAGCCGTTCATCCACAAAACAATTCAGCCAAACCATCGCAGGGTATTTTTGCAGTTTGAGAAACTCTCTTTTCATTGCCGTTTGTCTTTTCGTTCTGGCGAATCAAGGGGCTTCTGCTCAAACGCCCGAAGTTCCTGTTACGGAAATTCAGACCCGAAAGCCGGGCCGGTATGTTGTTTTTCCGGTTATTGTTAAATCGCCGGAGTATAAATGGGGGGGCGGGATGGCCGGGTCTTACTTCTTCAAAATCAAACGCGACTCCGTTACCCGGACTTCCAATTTCAAGGCGGTCACCTTTTTCACGGTTCGCAGGCAATTGGTCTTTGCCGCCGAGGGCAACATTTTTTTTCCATCTGAAAAATACATTCTGCATACGATCGCCTCGGTGAGCCGCTTCCCGGACAAATTCTGGGGCCTTGGCAACACAGCGCCTGCTTCCAACCAGGAAAACTACGCGATCTCCCAGGTTGATATCTTTCCACAACTTGTGCGCAAAGTGTACCGTAATTTTTTTGCAGGCATAGGGTATGAATACCAAGATGTTTTTGAGTTTGATTACAACACCGGAGGAAAAAGTTTGTTTGATCAGGAAAACATAACGGGGCGGTACGGCGGGCACATTTCGGGCGCGAGCTTCATCCTCACCTGGGACACGCGCAACAATGCATTCAGTCCATCCCGGGGGTTGTATGCCCAGTACGTTTTCGGAACCTATCAGGATCTGCTTGGAAGTCAATTCAACTTTGCAATTCAAAATTGGGATATACGAAAATACTTTCCGCTGAGAAAGAGGCGCGTTTTGGCCATGCAATTCAACATGATTATTACGAATGGAAACGTACCGATTCGTAACATGGCGAATATCGGTTCCAATTCTTTTATGCGCGGCTACTATGAAGGACGATTCACCGATCAGGATCTCGTGGCAGCTCAAGTAGAGTACCGGACACCCGTGTGGAAAAGGTGGGGGGTTGTTTTTTTTGCGGGCGGTGGCAAAGTGAGTTCCCGGTTCTTCGACCTCATTGATCTTAGCCGTATCAAACCTTCCTTGGGCGTGGGCCTTCGCTTTTCGCTCAATTCCCAGGAAAAATTGAACCTCCGTATTGACAGTGGGTTTGGACGACAGTCGCAGGGAACTTACATTAATATGGGAGAAGCTTTTTGATTTTGTACTTTGCACTTCCGTGGCACAATCGAAACGCTTCCATACTGTACGCTTCTTACTGATTGCCTCCGTTCTGCTGACTGTCGTGAGCGCCTTTATTACCTACTACAACGATCAACAGAGAAAGAAAACAACCGAGTTGGTGATCCTTACCTATAAAGTAATCCAGGCCTCCACCACACTTTTTTCACACATTAAAGACATGGAGACCGGCCAAAGGGGTTATATTGTTACCGGTGACTCCGTTTTCCTGGAACCTTATTTTCAAGCGGAACGGGACATCGATCCTCAGTTGCTATCCTTACAAGAATTGGTGAGAGACAATCCCCGTCAGCTGGGTGTTGTGAATCAACATTTGTATCCCATTTTGCATAAAAAAAGAAGAGAGATGGATCGGAGTCTTCTTCTTTTTGGAAAACAGGGACGTGATAGAGCCTCCTACTTCATTGCCAGCAGAATTGGGAAGGCGCATATGGACAGCATACGGTACTGGGTCAATGACCTGGTCGATCACGAACGCGGTTTGTTGGAGACCCGCAACCAACATCTTGAGAATATCTATTTTTTCAATGATGTTGTCCGCTTTGGAAGCTTTGGCCTGATCGGTGCCGCCTCTTTGATTGCCTTGTTCACGCTTCAAAAGAAACAAAAGGAAAACGAGTCGCTATTTACGGCGCTGCAAAGACTCAACGACGAACTCGAAAACAAAGTAAAAGAACGAACCCGGCAGTTGGAGGAAGAGAAACACCATGTAGAACTCCTGAACGATAACTTACACCAAAACCTGGAAGAGGTTAAATCTCTCCACGAGGGACTACAGCATGCTAACCAAAGCCTGGTCAAGGCCAACGATGAGAAAAATGATTTTCTGGGCATTGCCACACACGATTTGAAAGCGCCGATTGCCGGCATCTCTGCATTGGTGCAAGTCATGAAACTGGAAGGAAACCTGGATCCCAAAAAACTGAATTACCTCGACCATATTGCAGAGTCATGCGAACGGATGCAACGCCTCATATCCGATCTGCTGGATTTGAACAGGATTGAGCGGGGAACATCCCTGGTCACCGTTGAACCGGTCATTATTTCAAAACTATTGGCCCGCATCAGCACGCTGTTTCAACCCCTTGCGGCGAAGAAAAATATTATCTTGAAAATAGAAAATCAAGTTGACGAAGACGTACTCATCACGGATCCGGATGCGCTCTTACAGATTTTGGATAATTTGATCTCCAACGCCGTCAAGTTCTCCTTTCCCGGAAAGGAAATAAAAGTAAAAGTAGGAGCAGGAAAGCAAGACATTCTATTTGAGGTGACCGACCAGGGTCAAGGATTGTACAAAGAAGAACTTCAAAAACTCTACGGCAAATTTCATAAGCTTAGCGCCCGGCCTACCGCGGGTGAAAGCTCATCCGGACTGGGTCTCTCCATCGTGAAAGAATTGGTCCAGCTTCTCCACGGCGAAATTTCAGCAACCAGCAAAATTGGCGAGGGCACTATCTTCAGAGTTTCCCTTCCTAAGTGAATTCGGTTTTCAGCCCAGAAGCTAATACAGGCAGCGAAAAGGCCACAAGGAACACCAAGAACCTCGAAGGACATGGCGAAATTTTGAAAAGGTCAGTTTGCACCAGACGTAAGAAATTACAAATCGTATTTGTATTTTATACTTGATTATTGTATTTTAGTACCATATTTAAATTGTCTGATAAAATAATGTCGACGTTCACTAGCACGCTCCCCGACGATCTGCTTACCCTCCTTGGGGAAAAAGCCTCTAAGCTATCTATGCCCAAAAACAAACTGATCGAAAAAGCCCTTCGACTATACCTGGAGCACCTGGAAAGAGCAGAGTATATCCAATCCTACCGCCAGGCCGCTACCGACAACGACATTCTGCAAGTAGCGGAGGAGGGCAGGGCCGATTACCTGAGGCAGCTAAAGGAATGAGGCAGGGCGAGATCTGGTACGCCAACCTCAACCCGGTGATGGGAAGTGAACAGGCAGGATTCAGACCGGTTGTTATTCTCAGTGGCAACCTGCTCAACGAGTATCTTCCCGTTGTTATTGTGGCTCCGCTCACTACCAAAATCAAGAACTATAAGGGAAACCCGGTCATTGACCCTAAAAAAGAAAACGGCCTTAAAGTCAGGTCCGAGCTGCTGGTATTTCACATCCGGTCTGTTTCGAGGGATCGACTTATTGAAAAAGCAGGGAGCATTGACAAGGCGGAACTGATGCAGGCCATGAAGACGCTGAATGAAATTTTACTATTTTAAACCGGACTATTTCGTTTGCTATCAAAGGGTCATCCGCTGGATCAGTTCTTACCATTTGAATCGGTGGTCAATTTTCGTATCTTTGCCCATCTGACCTCCCAAATTCCCGAAAAAAAGCGCTTTTTGCGCAGTGTTAATCCAAGAGGCATTGTAAGAAGGTTTTTAGCAAGCCTCTATTCTATTAAAAATTAAACTATGTCATTCGAAAAATTAAATCTTATTGAGCCCGTCCTGCGTGCGTTGAAATCCGAAGGCTATACCCAGCCTACCCCCATTCAAGAACAAGCCATTCCAATTTTGCTACAGCGTAAAGACCTGCTCGGTTGTGCTCAAACCGGCACAGGCAAAACAGCAGCTTTTGCTATCCCGATTTTGCAATTGCTTCACCAGGATGAATTGTATGTGAAAGGTCCCATTGGAATCAAGACCTTGATCTTAACCCCTACCCGGGAACTTGCCATTCAAATCGGCGAAAGCTTTGCGGCGTACGGAAAATACTTAAGGATTCGTCACACCGTTATTTTCGGCGGCGTGTCACAAAAATCGCAAACCGATGCATTGCGCTCCGGAGTTGATATTTTGATCGCCACCCCGGGCCGGCTTCTCGACCTGATGAACCAGCGCTACGTTCACCTTCAACACATCAACACGTTTGTCCTGGACGAAGCCGACCGCATGCTTGACATGGGCTTTATTCACGATGTGAAGAAGATTATTGCGAAGTTGCCTTCCAAACGGCAAACTTTGTTTTTCTCCGCTACCATGCCACCGGAGATCTCGAAACTGGCGGACACCATCCTGACAAACCCTGTACGTGTACAAGTAACTCCTGTTTCTTCTACTGCCAATACCGTTGTTCAATCAATTTATTTCGTTGAAAAGTCAGACAAGAGATCGCTTCTACTCCACCTGCTCAAACAGCAATCCATCGAGACCGCTTTGGTTTTCACCCCTACCAAGCATGGCGCAGACAGAGTTGCCAAGGATCTTAACCGGGCCGGTGTCCAAGCCGAGGCCATTCACGGAAATAAATCACAAAATGCGCGTCAGCGCGCGCTTAGTAATTTTAAGGCAAAGCAGACCCGGGTGCTGGTGGCGACCGACATCGCTGCCCGGGGCATCGATATCGATGACTTGTCGCACGTCGTGAATTACGAATTGCCGAATATACCCGAAACGTACGTCCACCGCATTGGCCGTACTGGCCGGGCCGGGGCCTCTGGCATCGCCCTCTCCTTCTGCGACACCGAAGAAAAGGAATTTTTGAGAGACATCCACAAACTTATTGCCAGGACTATTCCCGTAGTGGAAGATCATCCGTATCATTCTGTGTCCCCAGCCAATCGTTCGTTTGAAGGGCAGCGTCAAAGTGAAGCCAGAAGGTCGGGTGGTGTTGCACCTCGGACTGTTCAGAAGCGATGGACGGGCAATCGGAGGGGACGGTATTGAGCTAGTAGGCGGTAGGCAGTGGGCAGTAGGCAGTGGGCAGTAGGCAGTGGGCAGTAGGCAGTAGGCAGTAGGCAGTGGGCAGTAGGCAGTAGGCAGGTGGCAAAGTTTCTCCGAAGGAAGCATTAACCGCCAGGAACCAAGCCCAGCAATACAGGACTAATAGTTGAATCCAATATAATTCCAGTAATACAATTGCCATAGTGCGGCCGTGCTCACCAGGGTAATCAATACGTAAAAGAGGCGGCTCCATGCCGAGTAGCGCCGCTGATTCCATATCCGGTACAATTGCAAATACATGACCACCGTCAGAAGGATGATGGCAAACGGCAAAATCAACACCACCTTCAATGAGGTTGGAACTCCATATACGATAGATAACGGATCGCCTACACTCGCGATTACGCCGGCATAAAAAACGGCCAAGAGAAAATAATTGAGCCAGCCAACAAATTTCGCACCGGCGGGCAGCGGGAGCAGGGTACCCGTCAACTCATACCCTTTCCGCGCTCTGGCCGTAAGCGGCCAATAGACCAACATCAGCATGGTGATCAGGACAGACACCAGCAAAATTGCAGCGTGCACGTCCGCTCGCCGAGCAAGGCGTACCTTGTCCAATGCGAAGGCAGGAAAGGTTCCGACAAACAACTGGGTGATTTCGCCCTCCAGATTTTCCCTGAATCCTATGGTCTCTGACGTATGCTCTTCCCGAAAGGTGAGCCGGTCCACCGGGAGGTAGTATTTTACAGTTTCCCATTCCGTTACCTTTAGCTTTGATGAATTTACAGCGTCAATCCGGAAGTCTCCAAAGAGTGAGGCGATCGTGGTGATGTCGTTGTAGTCGTAACGGTTGACACGGTAGGCCCCGGCAAAGCGCTGAAGAAACTTTGCGTCTACCTTGATAGGGTTGGCCAGCGGGTTTTTTTCCGGGAAATACCGGTTCATGAACTCTTCCAGCACCTCTTCTGTGATACTTCCTCCACTATCGGTGTTGAAGGAAAGGAATAAACCGGTACGGGACTCGGGAAACAGAGCCATCAGAGAATGAAACCAGTAGGTGTCCCCTCCGTGTCCGATCACCGTAACGCCGTTGCGGCTCATATCGATAAATCCATACCGCATCGGGTTTACGGAAGGGTGATGGCGATGGGCAGGGCTCTCCATAAAATGAAGCGTCGCACTATCCAGTATGGAGGAGCCGTTGTAGCGTCCGTTGTTCAA
>WNFL01046805.1_pt1 | contig 14709 bp, 25 predicted proteins | sample 5400361 | NCBI WGS metagenome assembly WNFL01 (sample SAMN13153351, study PRJNA577476) | soil metagenome | isolation source: 40 cm soil on Douglas fir-dominated hillslope | place: USA:California | collected 2013-09-17
GCGATGACGACCGCGACGGCCTTCAGCGGGAAGTCGTGCGTGACGATCCGCCGGACATCGATGCGTCGACGCAGCCAGGCGGGACTCAGACCCTGGACCGCGCGCATGGCTAGGACGCCTTGCTGCGGAAGGGCAGCGGCTGGATTCGGCTGCGGAGGAGTGACGAGAGCACGCGGCGCAGACGCTCTTCGTCGAGACCGCCGATCATGCGGCCGTTCGAGGCGATGGAGATCGCCTGCGTCTCCTCGGAGACGACGACCACGACCGCGTCCGTCTGCGAGCTCACCGAGAGCGCCGCGCGGTGGCGCATGCCGTAGCGGTGGGCCGCGCGCTCAGGTGTCTCCTCTAGCGGAAGCAGGCACGCGGCGGCGAGTATCTGGCCGCCGCGAACGATCACCGCGCCGTCATGCAGCGGAGAACGCGTCATGAAGATCGAGGCGAGGAGCTCGGCGGTGAGCTTCCCATTCACGGGAACGCCCGTCTCGCTGTAGTCCTGCAGGCCGGTGCTGCGCTCGACGACGACCAGGGCACCGTGCCGGGCTTCGGCGATCACGACGATGTGATCGACCTCCTCGTCCGGCTGCTGCACCAGGAGGCGGTTGAGCGGGCCGAGCTGTCCGAGCTGGCCGAGCGCGCGACGCAGCTCCGGCTGGAAGACGATGAGCAGCGCGAACACCGCGAAGGCGAAGACCGCTGACAGGACGAACCTCGTCAGCTCGAGCTTGAGCAGCACAGCGAGCCCGTAGATCCCCACCAGGACGAGGACGCCGAGCAGCAGCTGCACCGCACGCGTACCGCGGATGAGGACGAGCACGTAGTAGATGAAGATGGCGACGATGAGCACGTCCAGGACGTTGTTCCAGCCACAGCACTGGCCGTTGAAGATCCTCTGCAGTTGTTCGTTCAGGAGGTCCATCTAATCCGCCAGCGCCAGCTGCTCGACCTCCGCGGCCAGGTCCTCCCGCCCATCGAGGCGTAGTGCCTGCACCAGGAGGTGGCACTTCGCTTTCGCGACGTCGCGCTTGCCGAGGGTCCGCACCACATCGACGAGCAGCCGCTGCGCGTCGTGATCCGCCACGCCGCTTGAGATGAGCTGAAGCAGCAGATCGGATGCGGCGTCGTTGCGCCCGTCCGCGATATAGCGGCGCGCCGCCTCGAGCGCCGCGTCTCCACCACGGGGGTCCTTCTTCGCGAGATAGCGGGCGGCGTTCGCCTCGACCGCTTGGGAGTCCGCATCGTCGGCAGGGTGTTCGCCGTCGCTGCCGCCGAGCGTCACCGCCTGCGGGTCACTCGAATCGGATGACCACGGATCCGACCACGACGACGAGTGTGCGACGGGCGCGGCATCCGACTCCGCGGGCTCTGGCGCGGGCGCGGGCTTTGGCGCGGGCGCAGGCTCCTGCGCCGCGGTGTCGCGCCGTGATGGCTGCGACGGGATCGGGGAATCCTGTCGCAGTTGCGCGCCACCGAACGCGGAGCGCATGAGATCCTCGCGATCCTTTTCATCGGCTTTCGTCTTCGTCGCGGATGCCGCAGCCGGACGCGAAACGACCGGTGCGGCAGCGGGCGGAGGCGGAGCGACCGGGGCGGGCGGCTCCTTCACATCCATGCCGAGCTTGCGGGCGATCCGGACGAGCTCGCGCGATTCGGGCAACCGTTCGAGCGCGAACTGCGCCTCGTGAAGCGCGCGCTCCTTCGCCCCGAGGAGGAGCGCGGCTTCGATGTAGCGCACGTACTCCGCGGCCGATGTTCCGGGCTCGCCGGCGAGCATCAGCGCGGCGGCGAGACGGCGATGGGCGGTGAGGTCCTGCGGGTCCAGCGCGGTCGCATCGCGGTAGAGTCCGATCGCGCTCGCCCGTTGACCGGCCTTCGCGACCGCCGCGCCACCGTCGAGGAGCATGCGCAGAGCAGCGGGCCGGTCCTCCTGCTCGATGAGCACCTTTGCGAGGCCGCGATAGCCACCGTCTGCTCCGGGAAAACGGGTGAGTAGGTAACGGAACTGCTCTTCGGCCTGGCGAAGCCGACCGGCCTGGAGGCTTTTCAGACCGGATGCGAGCGCGACTTTGTAGTTGAAGTCGGACGAGCGTGTGCTCACAGCGCCCTTAGTGTGCGCTGGCTGGGAGTGCCGCCGCTAGCGCTTGGTGAACTGCGGCGCCTTCCGCGCCCGCTTGAGACCCGGCTTCTTCCGCTCCTTGGCGCGGGGGTCTCTCGTGAGGAGCCCGGCGCGGCGCAGGGCGGGCCCGAGCTCCTTGTCCATCTGCTGGAGCGCCCGAGCGATCCCGTGAGCGATCGCGCCGATCTGGCCGGTCACGCCGCCGCCTTCCACCTTGATCATGGCGTTGAACCGGCGCGCGGTGTTGGTCACGGTGAATGGCAGGGTCGCGCGGTCGGTGGCGCCATCGCGGCCGAAGTAGTCGTCAAGCGCCTTGCCGTTGACGACGACGGTGCCCTCCCCGGGCACGAGACGGACGCGCGCGATCGACGTCTTTCGACGGCCGGTCCCCTGGAAGTACGGTGCTGACTTCATCGCGCTGTCGCCTCCTTGAGCTCGGTCGGTCGCTGGGCCGCGTGCGGATGGTCAGCACCGGCATAGACGTGGAGCTTGCGGATCATCTGCTCGCCCAGGCGGTTCTGCGGAAGCATCCCGCGAACGGCCCGTCGGATGACCTCCTCGGGACGCCGCGCGAGAAGGCGCTCGAGGCTCTCCGTGCGCAACCCGCCCGGATAGCCGGAGTGCCGGACGTACTGCTTCGCTTGGAGCTTGCGTCCGGTGACCTTGATCTTGGAGGCGTTCAGCACGATCACTGGATCGCCGGTGTCGATGTGCGTCGAGAACGTGGCGCGGTGCTTTCCGCGGAGCAGCGTCGCGATGCGCGTCGCGAGACGACCGAGGGTCGCGCCATCGGCATCCACGACTCGCCACTCGCGCTTTATCTCTGCGCTCTTGACCGCGTATGTCTTCGTCATCATCCCCAGTTCTCGCTTCCGTCTTGTCGTCTTCGTTCGCCACCATACCGGACCGCCACCAGACAGAGACCCTTCGCCGGCGCGCTCGGCCCCGCGAGCGAGCGGTCCCTCGTTTGGACCACCTCCGCGAAGCGCTCGACCGTCAGCTTCCCGCGACCGACCCAGAGCAGCGTACCCACGATGCCGCGGACCATGCCGCGGAGGAAGGCGTCCGACTCGATCTCGAAGCGGAGCACGCTCCCCTCGGAGATCCACTCGGCGCGCTTCACCGTGCGCTCGCCCGACTCGCCCGCCGCGAATGCCGCGAAGTCGTGGCGTCCGAGGAGGTGGACCGCCGCCGCGCGCATCGCCGCGATGTCGAGCTCACCCGGATGCCAGTGCTCGCGCCGCGTCCAGAGCGGGTCGCGCACGGGCGCGTTGCGGATCCGATATTCGTATGTGCGTCCCGCTGCCGAGAACCGCGCGTGGAACGAATCCTCCGCTGGCTCCAGGTCCGAGATCGCGATGTCCTCGGGGAGAAGGGCGTTGACCCCTCTCTCCAGCTCGTCTGCTCCAAGACCGCTCGTCGTTCGAAGATCGATGACCTGTCCGCTGGCGTGCACTCCCGCGTCGGTCCGGCCCGCACCGGTGATCCGCACCGGTTCCCCGCAGATCACCGCGAGGACGCGTTCGAGCTCACCCTGCACCGTCGGCGCGTTGGGCTGGATCTGGAACCCCGCATAAGCGGTCCCGTCATACGCCACGCGCGCCTTCCAGTGCTTCGTCTCAGTCGCTCGCTATGCCTCCTTCGCGCCCGCGGTCGTCTTTTTTCTCGCGGGAGCCCGCTTCTTCGCGGGCGCGGTCTCGGCTTTCTCTGTATTCGCCGCTTCAGCAGCAGGCTTCGCTCGGCGGCGCGGCAGCGCCAGTCGCCGGCGCTTCGGAGCGGCCTCGGTGTCGGCCTCGGCCTTCTTCTCCTCGGTCGCGGGCATGAGCTCGAGCAGCATCAGCGGCGCGGAGTCGCCGACTCGGCGGGGCAGATGCGTCGTGCGCAGGTATCCGGAGGTGCGGTCGGGGTAGCGCTTCGCGAGGTCGTCGAAGACCTTCTCCACGATGACCTGCTCGGGCAGCCATCCCTGCGCGCGCCGGCGCGCCGAGAGCGAGCCGTCTTTTCCAAGGTTGATCATGCGGTCGACGAAGCCACGGATCTCCTTGGCCTTTGCCTCGGTCGTCTTCACGCGCTCGTATCGCAGGACGGACAGCGTGAGGTTCTTCAGCATCGTGCGTCGCTGGCCGGTCGTGCGCCCGAACTTGCGCTGATGGACCTGATGGGGCAACTAGGACTCCTCGGTCCCCGGGGTCTCTTCGTCGCCTTCGTCGGACGGGCCGCCGTCGAGGGAACCGCCGTCGTCGGTGGCGCTCTCGTCGCGGACCGGTGCCTCAATGAGCCCGCGAGCCGCGAGCCGCTCCTTGATCTCGTCGAGCGATTTCTTGCCGAAGTTCCGCATGCGGAGCAGCTCCTCGTCCGGGGTCTGCAGGAGCTGGCCGACCTTGGTGATGCCGTGCCGCTTGAGCGAGTTGAACGCTCGCTGCGGCAGATCGAGGTCCTCGATCGGCATGTCGGAGATCGCCGAGGGAAGCGCGCTGCCGTTCGTCCGGTCAGGCGCGGCGATCGCCGTCTGCGTCTTCGTCAGCCCCGCGAACATGCTGAACTGCTGCACCAGGATGTTCGAACCCTGCGCGACGGCCTCGTCCGGCGTCGTCGTCCCGTCGGTCCAGACCTCGAGGATCAGGCGGTCGTAGTTGGTCACCTGACCAACACGCGTGCTCTCGACCGCGAAGTTCACCTTCTTGACCGGGCTGTAGAGCGCGTCGATCGGGATCACGCCGATCGGCAGACCTTCACGCCGCTCCGCGGAGTGGAAGCCGCGACCTGTCTCGATCGTGAGCTCCATCCAGAGCGACGCCTCCGGCTCGAGCGTCGCGATCGGCGCCTCCGGGTTCACGATCTCGATCTCGCTCGTCGTGATGATGTCGGCCGCGGTCGCGACGCCGGGGCCCTCCTTCTCGATCGTGAGGGTCACCGGCTCGTTCGAGAACGAGCGGAGACGGATCTGCTTCAGGTTGAGGACGATCTGCACGACGTCTTCCTTGACGCCGGGGATCGTCGAGAACTCATGTGCGACACCGCGCACGCGGGCGGCGGTGATGGCCGCACCCGGGAGCGATGACAGCAGCACGCGCCGTAGCGAATTGCCGAGCGTCGTGCCGTATCCCGGTGGGAGCGGCTCGCACGCGAACTTCGCGTAGCGCTCGTCGCCTTCGATGCGCTCGATCTTGGGGTATTCGAGTTCCACGATGGTCATTGGATTAAGTCCTTCCTGCCGTGCTAACGCGAATAGTGCTCAACGATGAGCTGGGTGTTGACCTGCGCCTCGATCTGTTCGCGCGAGGGCACGGCCAGCACCTTGGCGCTGAAGTTGTCGGGATCGGTCTCGAGCCAGCCCGGACGCGTCTGCGTCTTCGCCCAGGCCAGCATCTCCTTGAAGTAGTTCGAATCGCGGCTGGTCTCTCGCACCGTGATCGTGTCGCCTGGCTTCACCTGATAGCTGGGCGTCTTCGTCACGGTGCCGTTCACCTTGATGTGCGCGTGCGCCACGAGCTGGCGCGCCTGCGAGCGGGACTTCCCGAACCCGGCGCGGTACACGGTGTTGTCGAGGCGACGCTCCAGGTTCTGGAGCATGACCTCGCCCGTCGCGCCTTTGATCTCCGCGGCCTGGTCGAACGTGTTCTTCATCTGACGCTCGAGCACGCCGTAGATCCGGCGCGCTTTCTGCTTCTCACGAAGCTGCAGCGCGAAGTCCGACACCTTGCGACGCCGCTGCTGGTGCATTCCGGGGGGCGAGCTGCGTCGCTCGAAGGTGCACTTCGTGAGGCACTTCTCGCCCTTCAGGAAGAGCTTCATCCCTTCACGCCGGCAGAGACGGCAGACGGGACCGGTGTAACGCGCCATTTAGACCCTCCGCCGCTTTGGTGGGCGGCAACCGTTGTGCGGGATCGGCGTGACGTCGGTGATCGCCGTGACCTCGAGGCCGGTCGCCTCGAGTGCGCGAATGGCCGCTTCGCGTCCGGCGCCCGGACCGCGCACGAAGACCTCGACGGACTTCATGCCGGTGTCGACCGCCTTGCGGGCCGCGTTCTCGGCAGCGACCTGCGCGGCATACGGGGTGCTCTTGCGCGAGCCCTTCCAGCCGGACGCGCCGGCGGACGACCACGCGATGATGTTCCCGACCGGATCGCTGATCGAGATGATCGTGTTATTGAACGAGGCCTTGATGTGTGCCGCGCCTCGCGGCACGACGCGTCGCTCGCGCTTCTTGCGCGGAGCTGCCTTCTCCGCGGCAGCGGCCTGCTCGGCATCCGGCGCGCCTTCCTTCTTCGCAGGGGCCTTGGCTCCTGCGTCGCGACCAGCCGGCCGCTCCTTGGTGGCGACGTCCTTGTTGTCCTTCGCCATTAGGTCTTCGACACCGACTTCTTCTTTCCGGCCACCGTCTTGCGTGGACCCTTTCGCGTGCGGGCGTTCGTCCGCGTGCGTTGGCCGCGGACCGGCAGGCCCTTGCGGTGCCGCAGGCCCCGGTAGCTGCCGATCTCCTGGAGACGCTTGATATTCATCGCGACCTCACGACGGAGGTCACCCTCGACGGTGAAACCGCGGTCGATGATCTCGCGGATCTTCGCGACCTGAGGCTCGGTGAGATCGCGCACGCGCACCGCCCCATCGACGCGCGCCTGCTCGAGCACATCGCGCGCGGTCGTCGGCCCGATGCCGAAGATGTAGCGAAGCGACACGTCGACGCGCTTCTCGCGCGGGATGTCAACGCCGGCGATACGTGCCATTCCTCTCCCCTATCCCTGCCGCTGCTTGTGCTTCGGCTCCGAACAGATCACGAGGATCTGACGGTCGCGGCGGATGATCTTGCACTTGTCGCAACGCTTCTTGACCGATGCGCGAACTTTCACTAGCTAGTACCTCACTCGACGCGTGATCCGACCTCGTTTGAGGTCATATGGACTCAGCTCGACCAAAACTTTGTCCCCCGGAACGACACGAATGAAATTCATCCGCATCTTCCCCGAGATGTGTGCCAGCACCGCGTGCCCGTTCTGGAGCTCCACCTTGAACATCGCGTTGGGGAGGGCTTCGGATACGGTGCCCTCCACCTCGATCACGTCCTTGGACGGCTTGTTACTTGCCATGGACTCCAGACACAGGGGTCTCCGCGGCGTGTGCCCACGGGAACCAAAATTGTACCGAAACAGCCCAAGCGCGGCAACGGGTGTTCATGCCGCGGCCGCCGCCTGGCCCTCGGGAGCCGTGAGAACGACCGGGCCCGCCGCCGTGCACCAGAGCGTGTGCTCGAAATGGGCCGATAGGCTGCCGTCGGCCGTGACCACCGTCCATTGGTCGGGCAGGGTCCGCGTCTGGGCCCCGCCGATATTGACCATGGGCTCGATCGCGATGCAGAGGCCCTCCTTTATCTGGAGGCCGCGCTCCGGCGCACCGTAGTTGGGGACCTGCGGCTCCTCATGCATCGCCCTGCCGATCCCGTGACCGACGTAGTTCCGGACGACGGTGAACCCTTGGGCTTCGACGAAGCGCTGGACAGCGGCGCCGATGTCCCCGAGACGCTGGCCGACCACCGCCGCCCCGATCGCGCGCCGGAGCGCTTCGTCGGTAACGGCGATGAGCTTCGCGGCCTCAGCCGACACCTTGCCGACCGGCACCGTGACCGCCGCGTCGGCGTGCCAGCCCTCCACGATCGCGCCGGCGTCGATGCTCAGGATCTCCCCCTCCTTCAGTCGCCGCTTGCCCGGGATGCCGTGCACGACCTGCTCGTTCACGCTGGTGCAGATCACGCCGGGGAACGGTGGGAGGACCGGTACGCCGTAGCCCTTGAAGTTCGACGTCGCACCGCGCCGCCTCAGCACGTCGGCCGCGATGCGATCGAGCTCACCGGTGGTGACGCCCGGCCGCACCGCCGCGCGGCACGCGGCGAGCATCTCGGCCACGATGCGCCCCGCCTCATGCATCTTCGCGGTCTCTTGCGGCGTCTTGAGTGTGATCACGTGCCGGTCCGCTCGTCTTTTCGGCGTTCGAGGAGTGCCATCAGGCGCGCGCCGATCTCGTCCATGGTGCCCACACCCGACACCCGCTTCAAGACTCCGCGCTTCTCGTAGTACTCGATCACCGGCTTCGTCTCGTTGTCGTAGATCTCGAGACGCTTCTTCACCACCTCGGGCGACTCATCGGAGCGCGCGGTCGCGCTCACCGGCCCGCCGCACCGGTCGCATACGCCGGGGACCTTTGGTGGACGGACCGCGAGCGAGTACACCGTCTGGCAGCGCGAGCATGTCGCGCGCGCGCCAAGTCGCTTCAGCAGCTCTTCACGCGGGACGTCGAGGAGGAGCACGGCCGCGAGCGACCGTCCGCACTCCTTCAGGAGCTTCTCGAGCGCCTCGGCCTGAGCGACCGTGCGCGGGAAACCGTCGAACACGATGCGGGTCTTGCGCGGAATGTCCGCGAGCCGCTCGCGCACCATCTTCACCGTCACGTCGTCGGGCACGTACTGGCCCTTCGACATGTAGTTCTGCGCGAGCCTGCCGAGCTCCGTGCCCTGCGAGAGGTGCGCGCGGAACAGGTCGCCGGTCGCGAGCTGCACGTAACCCAGCTGGTCGACCATTAAGCGCGCCTGCGTGCCTTTTCCCGAGCCCGGTGGGCCCATCAGGATGAGATCGCCTTGGGACACTAGCGGATGAACCCCTCGTAGCTGCGCTGAAGCAGCTGCGCCTCGAGCTGCTTCATCGTCTCGACGACGACACCGACGACGATGAGGATGCTCGTGCCGCCCAGACGAAGCGTCTGCACGCCGGTGATGTCACCGATGAGCGTGGGCATGACCGCCACGATGCCGAGGAACAGCGCGCCGGCGATCGTGATACGGGTGACGACGCGCCCGAGGAACTCCGCGGTCGGGCGGCCCGGCCGGATCCCCGGGATGAAGCCGCCGTAGCGCTTGATGTTGTCGGCGACATCGTTGGGCACGAACGTGAACGCCGTGTAGAAGAACGTGAACGCGACGACGAGCAGGAAGTAGAGGCTGTTGTAGAAGACCGGATTCGCGAACGCGCCGACGATGCCGTTCGCGAGACTGCTGACCCAGTCCGTCTCGCTGGTGGTGAAGTACTGCGCCACCTGGCTGGGCAGCAGCAGGATCGAGATCGCGAAGATGATCGGGATCACGCCGGCGCTGTTCACACGCAGCGGGATGTGCGTGCTCCCACCGGAGTACATCCGCGTGCCGCGTACCCGTTTGGCGTACTGAACGGGGATGCGGCGCTGGCCCTCCTGGATGAAGATGATCGCGGCGATCACCAGGATCGCGATGACCGCGATCGACGCGAGGGCGAACACGTTCTGCTGCACCTCGAACGTCTGCGAGATCGTGGTCGGCATCCGGCCGACGATCCCGGCGAAGATGATGAAGCTGATGCCGTTGCCGATGCCCCGCTCGCTGATCAGCTCGCCGAGCCACATCAGGATCAGCGTCCCGGAGGTCAGCGAGGCGAGGATCGCGAGCGTGAGGCCCAGGTCGTCGGGCCCGAAGTTCGGCAGGACTCCCGAGCGCTGCATGAACACGGCGACGCCGATGCCCTGGAGCAGCGCAAGCGGGACGGTAAGGATGCGGGTGTACTGGTTGATCCGGTTCCGCCCGTACTCACCTTCCTTTGAGAGGCGCTCGAGCGCGGGGATCGTCTGGTTGAGCAGGGTCATGATGATCGAGGCGTTGATGTAGGGGTTCACTCCGAGCGCGACCACCGACAGCTTCGCGAGCCCACCCCCGGAGAAGAGGTCGAGCAGGTTCAGCAGCTGGCTCGAGTTGAGGACGTTCTGAAGCTGCGCCTGGTCCACACCCGGGAGCGGCACGTGCGCGAGAAAGCGGAACACGACGAGCATGCCGAGGGTGAAGAGGATCTTGTTCCGCAGGTCCGGCGTCCGGAACGCCTCGAGCAGCGCGGTGAACATGCCCATCGGGCTAGGAGTTGCCGATGATCACGATCGACCCGCCGGCGGATTCGATCTTCTTTCGCGCGGCTTCTGAGACCGCGTGAGCGTGCACCTCGAAGCGGCCCTTCACCTCGCCGTCCGCGAGGATCTTGACCTGCGCGTCGGGACTCACGAGGCCCTTCGCGGCGAGCGTCTCGGGCGTGACTTTGCCATCGACCGCGTACTCACCGAGGCGGCCGACGTTCACGCCGACATAGGCGTGGCGGAAGCGCGTGTTCTTGAAGCCGCGCATCTTCGGGATGCGCATGTGGATCGGCGTCTGCCCACCTTCGAACCAGCCCGGGAGCCCCGGGCCGCTTCGTGCCAGCTGACCCTTCGTTCCCTTGCCGGCGGTCTTGCCCTGGCCGGAGGAGATGCCGCGACCCACGCGGCGGCGCGCCTTGCGGGCACCATGCGGGGCACGCAGCTCGTGCTGTCTCATGTGGCGGACTCCTTGCGAGCAGAGCCGGAGTTTGCGGTCTTGCCCGACTTCTCCGGAGACGCGCCCTGTTGGCCTTCGCTGACGTCGACCAGGTGCGCGACGCGACGCAGCATGCCGCGCACGGCCTGCGAATCGGTCTGCTCGACGGTCTGGCCGGTCCGTCGAAGGCCGAGTGCCTGGAGCGTGCGGCGCGCGGCGATCTTCTCGCCGATCGAGCTGCGGTGCTGCCGGATCACCAGACGCGTCATGGTGTCACCGCCTCCTGCTCGGCACGGTTGCGACGGATGTCGACACCGCGCATCTCCGTGATCCGCTGCGAGGAGCGCAGGCCCGAGAGGGCCTTCATCGCGGCCATGACGACGTTCACTGGGTTGGTGCTGCCGAGCGACTTCGAGAGGATGTCGCTGATGCCGGCAGACTCGACGACGGCGCGGACGGATCCACCGGCGATGACGCCGGTGCCCTTCGATGCCGGACGCAGGAGCACCTTCGCGGCACCAAAGTCCGCGGTGATCGGATGCGGGATCGTGCGGTCGACCAGCGGCACGAGGATGAGGTGCTTCTTCGCGTCCTCGATCCCCTTCTTGATCGCCTCGGGGACCTCGTCGGCCTTCCCAAGACCCGCGCCGACGTGCCCGCGGCCGTCGCCAACGACGACCACCGCCGAGAAGCTGAAGCGGCGGCCACCCTTCACGACCTTGGACACGCGGTTGATCTGCACGACGCGCTCGGTGAGCTCCAAACGAGTTGGATCGATCCTTGGCATCAGACCTTGACCCCCGCGGCGCGGACACCTTCGGCCAGCGCCTTCACTCTTCCGTGATACCGGTAGCCACCGCGGTCGAACACGACCTCGGTGACGCCCTTCGCCTTCGCGCGGTCGCCGAGGAGCGTGCCAACGTTCTTGGCGCTCTCGATGCGCTTGCTCTTCGCATCCTTCGCCTCTTGCGACGAAGCAGCAGCGAGTGTCTTGCCGGCATCGTCGTCCACGAGCTGCGCGTAGATGTGCGTGAGCGAGCGGAACACAGCCAGACGCGGACGCGCCGCGCTGCCGCGGACCTTCTCGCGTACCCGCGCGTGACGCCGTTCCCGAGCTTCGTATCGCGTCGCTTTCGCCATCTCTCTCCCCGCTACGCCTTCGCGCCGACCTTGCCGGCTTTACCGGCCTTCTTCTTGATGCGCTCTTCCGCGTACTTGATGCCCTTCGCCTTGTATGGATCCGGCACGCGCAGCGCCCGAATGCGCGCCGCCATCTCGCCGACCATCTGCTTGTCAGTGCCCTGGACCTTGAGCTTCTGTGGCGTCTCGAGCGCGAACGTCACACCGGCCGGCGGATCGATCTCGATCGGATGCGAGAAGCCGAGCGCGAGCTGCAGCTTCTTGCCGGCGAGCACAGCGCGGTAGCCCGTGCCGCTGATCTCGAGATCACGAGCGTACCCGGTGGTGACGCCGGTGACCATGTTCTGCAGCAGCGCGCGGGTGAGGCCGTGCAGCGCGCGGCTCGCTTTCTCGTCGTCCTTGCGCTTCACGACGAGCGACCCATCCTCGCGCGAAACGTTCACGTCGGGATGGAACGTGCGCACGAGCTCGCCCTTCGGGCCCTTCACGCGCACGGTGTGTCCGTCGATCTTCACATCGACACCCTGCGGGACGACGACCGGGAGACGACCGATACGACTCACCTACAGCACCTCCGCAGGAGGTGCACGTATGAATGTTGAGGAATGAAATGAGTCGACATTCCTACCAGATGTAGGCGAGGACTTCCCCGCCCAACCCCTTCTTCTCGGCCTGGCGTCCGGTCATCACGCCGGATGAGGTCGAGACGATCGCGATCCCTAGGCCACCGAGCACGCGCGGCATCTCGGTCTTGCGCGCGTACACGCGCAGCCCCGGGCGGCTGATGCGCCGGAGTCCGGAGACCGCCGGCACTTTGCCCCCGATGTACTTCATCTTGAGCACGATCTCGCGCGCCGTCGGCTGGTCGAAGGAGCTGATGAAGCCCTCAGCCTTCAGGATCTTCGCGACCTCCAGCTTCGTCCGGCTCGCCGGCACGGTCACGGTCTCGTGACGAGCGCCCGCGGCGTTGCGGACGCGCGTGAGCATGTCGGCGAGCGGATCGCTCGGAGCTCCGCCGATCCGCGGCTTCTTCGGCTTCTGCACGACCACTCGCTTCGCCGCGGGCCGATCGATCCGCGTGGCGTCGCCGGCCTGCATCTCGCCTGTCTCCGTTGGTGTCGTCGTCTCGTCCGTCATCATTTCAATCTCACCAGCTCGACTTCGTCACGCCGGGCAGCTCGCCCATGAGCGCGCGCTCGCGGAAACAGATCCGGCACAGACCGAACTTGCGCATGTAGCCACGGGCGCGGCCGCAGATCTGGCAGCGGTGGTAGGCGGCCACCTTGTGCTTGTGCGGCCGCTGGGATTTGAGGATCAAGCTTTTCTTCGCCATCAGATGGGGCTAGGCCCCTTCCACCCCCTTCGTGGGTGCCTTGAACGGCATGCCGAGGCCGCGCAGAAGCGCGCGCGCCTCCTCATCCGTCTTGGCCGTCGTGACGATCGTGATCTCCATGCCGCGGAGACGGTCGATCTTGTCGTAGTCGATCTCCGGGAACACGAGCTGCTCCTTGAGACCGAGCGAGAAGTTTCCACGACCGTCGAAGCTGCGGTCCGGGATGCCCTGGAAGTCGCGGATGCGCGGGAGCGCCACGGTGACGAGCTTCTCGTAGAAATGCCACATGCGCTCGCCGCGCAGCGTGACCTTCAGGCCGATCGGCATGCCGACGCGCAGCTTGAAGTTCGAGATGGCGCGGCGGGACTTCGTAACCACCGGACGCTGGCCGGTGATCTGCGCGAGATCCGCCGCCGCGGCGTCCATGGCCTTTCCATTGCCGATCGCCTCGCCCATCCCGATGTTGAGGACGATCTTCTCGAGTCGCGGGATCTGCATCACGTTCTTGAAGCCGAACTGCTTGCGCAGCTCGTCCCGCAGAGCCGAGTCGTACCGCTCCTTCATCGCGCTCGCCACAGCCATCTCTATTCCTTCTCCTCGACCACGATCGACTCGCCGCATCGCTTGCAGATGCGCTCTTTGGTGTCCTCTTCGATGCGATGCGCGACGCGTGTCGCCTCGCCACAGTGCGGGCAGATGACCATGACCTTGCCGAGCGAGAGCGCCATCGGCTGGTCGATGATCCCGCCCTTGTTGTTCTTGGACGGGTTCGGCTTGGTGTGGCGCTTCACGATGTTGACGCCGGCGACGACGACCTTGCCCGACACGCCGTCGACCTCCTGGACCTTGCCACGCTTGCCGCGGTCGCGGCCGGCGATGACGACGACCTCGTCGCCCTTGCGGATGCGCAGATTGCCTGCCACTTAGAGGACCTGCTCAATCTCGCGGCTTCGCCGCGGAGACGCGCTCAAGGCTGGTGGGACTCGCTCGGCCCGGCAGAGCCGGGTCTCGCTCGTTTTCATAGGACCTCCGGCGCGAGCGAGACGATCTTCATGAAGTTGCGCTCGCGCAGCTCGCGTGCGACGGGGCCGAAGATGCGCGTGCCCCGCGGCTGGTTCTGCGGCGTGAGCAGGACGGCCGCGTTGTCGTCGAAGCGGATGAAGGATCCATCGGTGCGGCGGTATTCCTTCGTCTGACGGACGACCACGGCGCGCACGACCTCACCCTTCTTCACACCGGAGTTCGGGATCGCGTTCTTCACGGCGGCGATGAACACGTCGCCGATCGAGGCGGAGGTCCCGGTGGACGAGCCCAGCACGCGGATCACCGAGAGCTCTCTCGCTCCAGTGTTGTCGGCAACGCGAACGCGGGTGTACGGACGGATCAAGCCTTGGTCTCCTCCGTCTCTTCGTCGGCCTCTTCGGCCGGCTTCGACAGGAACTCCGTCGCGCCCTCGGACTCCTCGAGCGCCTTCTCGATGTCGGCGACGCGCGGCGCGGCTGCGCCCGCCTCACCGAGCCGCGAGATGACCTCGACGACCCGCCAGCGCTTCGTCGCGCTGTATGGGCGACTCTCCTGGATACGCACGAGGTCACCCTCACGCACGTCGCCGGCGTCGTCGTGCGCCGCGAAGCGCTTACGCACGCGAACGACCTTCTTATAGAGCGGGTGCTCGCGCTGGCGCTCGACCGTGACGATCACGGTCCGCGCCTGCTTCGCCGACACCACCACGCCGACCTTCGTCTTGCGGCGGAAGCGCCGCCAGCC
>WNFL01068384.1_pt1 | contig 14708 bp, 9 predicted proteins | sample 5400361 | NCBI WGS metagenome assembly WNFL01 (sample SAMN13153351, study PRJNA577476) | soil metagenome | isolation source: 40 cm soil on Douglas fir-dominated hillslope | place: USA:California | collected 2013-09-17
CCCCGGCAAGCCCAACCTCGCCGCCTCGTCGTTCGCGAGCGCCATCATCCGCGAGCCGCTCGCCGGCGTGGAATGCCCGTGCCCGGTGCCCGATTCGACGGGCGTGTGGATCCTCTCGCCGCGCCGCGTGGTCGAGGCGTTCCTGCACGCGCACGACCTGCCCGCCTCGGCGTGGCCCACGACGCGCGTGGTGAACCTTCCCGGCATCACGCTCTCGGTGCGCGAGATGATCGACGCGATGGGGCGCGTGGCGGGCGCGGAAGCCGTCTCGCGCGTGCGCTTCACGCCCGATGCGCGCATCCAGGGCATCGTGAAGACCTGGCCGGTGCGCTTCCGCACCGATCGCGCGCTCGCCATGGGCTTCAAGGCCGACGCCGACTTCGAATCGATCGTGCGCGACCATATCGCGAACGAAAAGTGATCTCGTTCATCGTCCCGGCGTACAACGAGGAAAAATACCTCGGCGCGACGCTGGCGTCGATCCACGCGGCGGCGAAGGCGGTCGGTGAGCCCTACGAGATCGTCGTGGCCGACGATGGCTCGACCGACGGCACGGCGGCGCTCGCCGAGAGTGCCGGGGCCAAGGTCACGCGGGTGGCGCATCGGCAGATCGCCAAGACCCGCAACTCCGGCGCGCATGCGGCGTCCGGAGACATGTTCATCTTCGTCGATGCCGACACCACCGTGGACCACGAAGTCGTCCGCGCAGCGCTCGAGGCGATGAAGGCGGGAGCGGTCGGCGGCGGAGCCGCGGTGCGTTTCGAAACCGCTCCGCGTTGGGCACACATGCTCATGAAGCTCTTCGTTCCGATGTTCCGGCTATTGAAGTGGGCCGCGGGCTGCTTCGTTTTCTGCACGCGCGAGGGCTTCGAGAAGACCGGCGGCTTCGACGAGACCTATTTCGCGGGCGAGGAGATCATCTTCAGCATGGCCCTCAAGCGCCACGGTCGCTTCGTCATCGTGCGCCCAATGGTCACCACGTCGGCGCGCAAAACCGAGAACCGCACCGGCTGGCAGATGCTGTGGCTTTGTCTCGAAGTGCTCGTGCGCAGCCCGTTTGGCATCAAGAAGCGCCAGCACGCCGACTTCTGGTACGACGGCAAGCGCTAGACGGCGCGCCCGCGCATCGGATATGCCGGATCATTGTAGCCCGGCGTCGAAGGGTGTCCCGGGCTCACCAGCGAATCGACGAGCTTCTCGTCCTCGGCGTCGAACTTCCTGCCGAGCGCCGCAACGTAGTCTTTCCACTGCTCGAGCGTGCGCGGCCCGGCGATGACGCTCTGCACGGCGGGATTGGCGAGCACCCAGTTGAACGCGAAGTGGCCTGCGGCCATCCCCTTCTTCTCGGCGTGCCCCTTGATCTTCTGCGCGATGGCGAGCGACTCCTCGCGAAACTCGGTCTCGAGGATGCGCTTGTCCTTGCGCCCGACGCGCGAATCGGCGGGCGCCTCGCGGCCCGGGGCGTATTTCCCGGTGAGCACGCCGCGCGCGAGCGGGCTGTAGGGAACCACGCCGATGCCGTAGTAGGCGCACGCGGGAAGGATGTCGTTCTCGGGCTGGCGGTTCATCGCGTTGTAGTACGGCTGGCAGGCGACCGGCGGCGAGATGCCGAGCTCGCGGCACACGTGCATCACCTCGGCGATGCGCCAGCCGCGGAAGTTCGAGACGCCGAAGTGCAGCGCCTTGCCGGCGCCGATCACGTCGGCCATCGCGGTGAGTGTTTCCTCGAGAGGAGTCTCCTCGATATCCTTATGCAGGTAATAGATATCGATGTAGTCGGTGCCGAGGCGATCGAGGCTCTCGTCGATCGCCTGCATGATCCACTTGCGTCCAGTGCCGCGCCGGTTGGGGTCGTCGCCCATCGGATTGGCGACTTTCGTGGCGAGCACCCAGCGATCGCGATCGGGTGCGATCAGTTGGCCGGTGATCCGCTCCGATTCGCCCTTGGCGTAGACGTCGGCGGTGTCGATGAAATTCACGCCCGCTTCGCGAGCGGAGGCGACGATGCGGCCCGCTTCGGTGGCGTCGGTGCGATCGCCGAACATCATCGTGCCCAGGCAAAGCGGCGAGACCTTGAGGCTGCTCGCCCCGAGCTTCACGTATTCCATGCTAGCGACTCCCCAATGCTTCGATCAGATTCAGCCCAGAGCGGATGCCGGCGAGGTAGAGCGAGACCTTCGTCGATTCGTTGGGCGCGTGGTTGTTCTCGTCGTAGGGCGCGAGCGGCACGACGATCGACGGCAGTCCCAGCAGGCGCGTGAAGACGAAGTCAGGTGTGGTGCCGCCCAGCGAAGGAACGACGAGCACCGGCTTGCCGAAGCCCTTCTCGACGGCCTTCTTCACCAGCGGCACCATCGGATGGTCGAGCGGCGTGCGCGAGGCGGGCGTGCCCTTGAGGCTGCGGATCTCGATGCCGTGGTAGCCGCGCTGCCGCGCGAACGCGCGAATCGCCTCGAGAACCTTGTCGGGATCCTGGCCGCCCACGAGACGCACATCGGCCTTGGCGAGCGCTTCCTTGTAGATGATCGTCTTGGCGCCCGCCCCGGTATATCCGGCCGCGAATCCCGACACGTTGAATGCCGGGCGCAGCATGAGCCGCTCGTGGAAGAGCGCGTCGTCATTTCCTGTGATCGGCTCCACGCCCACGCTTTCCTTGAAGCCCGCGTGGTCGACCTTGAGCGCTTTCACCGCAGCCAGGTCCGCGGCGGCGACCTTCACCTCGGCATATCCCGCTCCCGGGACCTGCAGCCGGCCCTCGCGATCGACCATCTCAGCCAGAAGATGTACAAGATCCAACGTCGGATTCGGTGCGACACCGCCGAAGTTCCCCGAATGCAGGTTGCGCTTGGCGCCCTTCGCGACGAATTCCAGCCCGAGATTGCCGCGCACGCCCATGAGCAGCACCGGTTGGTCGTTGGGAAACATCGGGCCGTCGGAATAGCAGCAGAGATCGGCTTTGAGCCGCCCGCGATAGGCCTCGATGAATTTCGGCAGCGGCACGCTGCCTGTTTCCTCGTCGCCCTCGAGAATCACCTTGATGCGGATCGGCAACTCGCCGTGCAGCTCCTTCCACAGCGCGATCGCGTTCAGCATCGCCAGGTGCTGGCCCTTGTTGTCCCCGGTCCCGCGGCCCCACACGCGGTCGCCCTCGACCACCGGCTCGAACGGCTTGGTGCGCCAGCCTTCCTGTTTCTCGTCGGCGGGATAGACGTCGTAGTGGCCATAGAGCAGCCACGTGAACTTCGCGTCCTTCGGGCCGGTCTCCGCGTAGAGGATCGGATGGCTCGTGGTGTCGTGGACTTCCACCTGGAAGCCCCAGCCTTCGAGGCGCTTGCGCAGGAACCCGACCTGGTCGGCGATGCCTTCGCCGGTGAGGCTTATCGAGGCGATGCGGACCGAATCGAGGAGGGTGGCGACGAGGCTATCGGCGCGTTCGCGGACCGCAGCGTCGTGCATGGAGGGTTTCAGCGACTCCACTGCGCGAGGAATTCGTGGACCGAGGCGGGATCCATCCTGCGCATGTTCTCGAACTCGCCGTTCTTCTGCGCGTGGAGGACCTTGCCGTCACTTCCGAGGATGGCGAGCGCCGGGACGCCCTTCTTCAACGGGATGCCGTAGCGTTCGGCCACGTCGAAATTGTCCGTGACGCCCTTGTCGCCGACGTTCACGTGCACGAGGACGAAACCCTTGTCCAGCAGCGCCTGGTTCTCCGGCTTGTGGAAATTCGCATCGAGCACCTTGCAGTCCCCGCACCAGTTGCCGCCGAAATCGACCAGCACGCGCTTGCGCTCCGCGCGCGCCTGCTTCAACGCCGCGTCGATGTCGCCCTTCGCACTGGTGACGTCAGGATAAATGGGTCCGGCGGCGAACGATGCGAACGCCAGGAGGCAAACAACCGCGGCCGCGATGGAACGCATGAGGGCGTTATGCAAAGGCGGCCTTGAGCTCTTCGTAGCGCCGCAGCATCTCGGGCGGCGCCCTCTCGGCGAGCTTGCCCTCGACCATTTCGGCGTGGAGCTTCATTTCCTCGCGCCATTCCGGCTTCGCGACTTCGGTCGCCGCCGCGACGCGCTCGGGGCCGACCGACTCGAGGCCGCGCATGTCGAGCTCCTGCGGCACGTTGCCGAGCGGCGTGGACCGGGCCGCACCCTTGCCTTCGACGCGATCGATGATCCACTCGAGCACGCGCATGTTCTCGCCGTAGCCGGGCCAGAGGAATTTGCCGCTGTCGTCCTTGCGGAACCAGTTCACGAGATAGATGCGCGGCGCCTTCGGCAGCGACTTGCCGATCGCGAGCCAGTGCGCGACGTAATCGGCGATGTGATAGCCGCAGAAGGCGAGCATCGCGAACGGGTCGCGGCGCACCACACCGACCTTTCCCGTGATCGCCGCGGTGGTCTCCGAGCCCAGCGTGGCGGCCATGTACACGCCGTCGCTCCAGCTCTTCGCTTCGGTCACCAGCGGCACGGTGGTCGAGCGCCGGCCGCCGAAGATGAATGCGTCGATCGGAACGCCTTCCGGATCGTCCCACTTCGCATCGATCGAAGGACATTGCGAGGCGGCGACGGTAAAGCGCGCGTTGGGATGCGCCGCGGTGCGCCCGCACCCCGGCGTCCATTCCTTGCCGGTCCAGTCGGTGAGCTTCGGCGGGGGCTGCTTCGTCATGCCTTCCCACCACACGTCGCCCTCGGGCGTGAGCGCCACGTTGGTGAAGATGGTGTTGGCCTTGATCGTCTCCATGCAGTTGGGATTGGTGTCCCACCCGGTTCCGGGTGCAACGCCGAAGAACCCCGCCTCGGGATTGATGGCGCGCAGCTCGCCGTTCTTCCCCGGCTTGATCCACGCGATGTCGTCGCCGACCGTGGTCACCTTCCAGCCCTTGAACGCGGGCGGCGGGATCAGCATGGCGAAGTTGGTCTTGCCGCAGGCACTCGGGAACGCCGCGGTCACGTAGTGCTTGCGGCCCTGCGGAGACTCGACGCCGAGGATCAGCATGTGCTCGGCGAGCCAGCCCTGCTCGCGTCCCATCACCGAGGCGATGCGCAATGCGAAGCACTTCTTGCCGAGCAGCGCGTTGCCGCCGTAGCCCGAGCCGAACGACCAGATCTCCTTGGTCTCGGGGAAGTGCACGATGTACTTGTGTTCTTTGTTGCACGGCCAGGTGACGTCCTTCTGGCCCGGGGCGAGCGGCACGCCCACGGAATGCAGCGCGGGGACGAAATCACCGTGTTCACCCAGCGCGTCGAGGACTTTGCGGCCCATGCGCGTCATGAGCTTCATGTTGACCGCGACGTAGGCGGAATCGGAGATCTCGACGCCGATGTGGGCGATCGGGGAGCCGAGCGGACCCATGCTGAAGGGCACCACGTACATCGTGCGGCCGCGCATGGAGCCCTTGAAGAGGCCCGTCAATGTCGCGCGCATCTCGACCGGATCCACCCAGTTGTTGGTGGGGCCGGCGTCGTCCTGGCTCTTCGAGCAGATGAACGTGCGGTCCTCGACGCGCGCCACGTCCGAGGGATCGGACCAGGCGAGGTAGGAGTTCGGGCGCAGTTTTTCATCGAGCTTGCGCAGCGAACCCGCGGCGACGAGCCCGGCGCACAGCCGGTCGTATTCCGCGTCGGAACCGTCGCACCAATGGACCCGGTCGGGTTGCGTGAGCCGGGCGATCTCGTCGACCCACTCGAGCAGCCTGCGGTTGCGAGTGGGCGTGCCGCCGGGCACGGGGGCTGCTTGCGCGTGCATCGAACTCCTCCGGATGTCTACCCCGGTTATGTGGGACGCGCCGGGCCGCGGGAAACCACCATTATCTCAAATTCGACCCCCTCCCCGCGAGATCGTTGCGGTATGAGCCTTCTACCGGTTCATTCGAAGCGCTCCGCGCGGTAGGGGGCGGGATCGACGATCGGGGCCTCGCCCACGATGAGCTCGCTCATGAGCCGTCCGGTCACCGGGCCGAGCGTGAGCCCATGGTGGGCGTGCCCGAACGAGAACCACAGGTTCTTGTGACGCGGCGCGGGTCCGAGAATGGGGAGCATATCGGGCGTGCACGGCCGCGCGCCCATCCATGGCTCGGTGTCGAGGCGCTCGGCGAGCGGAAACAGGTCGCGCGCGACGGGTTCGGCGCGCCCCAGCTGCACCGGCGTCTTGATCGCATCGCGCAGCGCGAACTCCGCGCCCGTGGTGAGGCGGATGCCGCGGCGCATCGGCGCGAGGAAGTAGCCGCGCTCGGTATCGAGCACCGGATGGTTGAGCTTGGCGTGGCCCGCGGCGCGGTAGTGCATGTGGTATCCGCGCTTGACCGCGAGCGGCAGGTCATAGCCCAGCGAGCGCGTGAGGGTGTCGGACCAGGGGCCCAGCGCGATCACTGCGTCACGCGCTTCCACGTTGCCGTCGCCCGTGCGCACGCTCCAGCCCGCTCCCGCGGGCGCGAGGCTCGCGGCGTTGCCCTGCAGGAAACGGCCCCCGCGCGCCTCGAACAGCGCCAGGTAGGCGAGCGCCAGCCCCTGCGGGTCGTCCACGCTCACCGGATCGGTCCAGTGCAGCCCGCCGACGAGCACCGGCGCCAGGTGCGGCTCTTCCTCCTGCAGCGCGTTGCGATCCAGGGTGCGGTAGTTCAAGCCGTATTCGGCCCTCCAACGCGCGGCCTCGGCATAGCGCACGTCGCGCTCGCGTTCGGTGCGGAATACTTTCAGCCAGCCCACGCGCTTGAGAAATTGCTCGGCGCCCGCCTCGGAGGCGATGGCGTCGTGCTCCGTGACGCAGTGCTCGATCAGTTTGGCGTAAACGTGCGCGATCTTCTCGTGGCGCGCCGGCCGCGAATGGTGCCAGTACTTCCACAGGAAAGGTGCCAGCCGCGGCACGGCCGAGGGATGGTAGTGCGCGTCGATGGTGCGATTGAAGCTGTAGCGGATGAGCGCGCCGAAGTCGTGCGGAAAGCCGTAAGGGTAGACGCCCTCGCGCTGGATGAGGCCCGCGTTGCCGAAGGACGTTTCCTCCGCGCCCCCGCGCCGATCGACCAGGGCCACGCTCCTGCCGCGCTTTTGCAGGTGCAGCGCCACGCAGATGCCGATGATCCCCGCGCCGAGGACGATCGCGTCGGCGCGAGGGGCCGCGGCGCTCACGTGAGGTAGGCCTTGCTCTGCTCGCTCTTCGGCCAGAAGGCGAGGAGCTCGCGCTCGGAAGCCCGCGCGATGCCCTTCTCGGTGATGATCCCGGTGACGAGGTCGTGGGGGGTGACGTCGAAGGCGGGATTGGCCACGGGAGTGTCCTCTGCCGCGATGGTGACCTCGGCGGGCCGGCCCTTGGCGTCGAGCCCGCGCACGATGCGCACCTCGCTTTCGGGGCGCTGCTCGATCGTGATCTCCTCGATGCCATCCTCGATGGTCCAGTCGATCGAGGGCGTGGGAACCGCGACGTAGAACGGGATGCTGTTGTCGCGCGCGGCCAGAGCCTTGAGATAGGTCCCGATCTTGTTGGCAACATCGCCGCGGCGCGTGACGCGATCCGCCCCCACCAGCACCAGGTCGACTTGCTTCGTCTGCATCAGGTGTCCGCCCGCGTTGTCGACGATGAGCGTGTGCGGCACGCCGTGGGCCGCCAGCTCCCACGCCGTGAGCAGCCCCTGGTTGCGTGGCCGCGTTTCGTCGACCCACACGTGGATCGGGATGCCGCGGTCGTGCGCCATGAAGAGGGGGGCGGTCACCGTGCCCCAATCGACGGTGGCGATCCAGCCGGCATTGCAATGGGTGAGGATGTTGACCGGGCGCCCGAGGGCCGCGTGCTCGCGATCCAGCAGCGAGGCGCCGTGGCGGCCGATGGCCTCGTTCAGCGCCACGTCCTCGTCGGCGATGGCCTGCGCTTCCTTCCACGCCGCGGCCGCACGATCGACGCGCTTCACGTCCTTCAGCTTCTCGCGCATGCGCCCGATCGCCCAGGAGAGGTTCACGGCCGTCGGACGCGTGGCGCGCAGCAGCTTGGAGGCCTTCGAGATCGACGCATCCGAGGGATCCTTCGACACCGCGAGCGCGATGCCGAATGCCGATGCGACTCCGATCAGGGGCGCTCCGCGCACGCGCATCGTCGTCACCGCGTCGGCGACGGCTTCCACCGTGTCGAGCTTGAGCGTCTCGAACACGTAGGGCAGGCGCGCCTGGTCGATGACGTGCACCGATTCCTTATCAGCGTCCGTCCAGATGCTGCGGTAGTGCTTCCCGGCAACTTTCATGGCATCAGTCTATCAATCCGTACGCCACTAGCACCCTCATTCGGGTAAAATAGGAATTTCCTGCACGGGGTTCGCACATGACCAAGTACGTCTTCGTGACCGGAGGGGTGGTTTCCTCGCTCGGCAAGGGAATCGCCGCCGCCTCCCTCGCCGCGATCCTCGAGTCGCGCAAGATCAAAGTCTCCCTCGTCAAGCTCGATCCCTACATCAACGTCGACCCCGGAACGATGTCGCCGTTCCAGCACGGGGAAGTCTTCGTCACCGAGGACGGCGCCGAGACCGACCTCGACCTCGGGCACTACGAGCGCTTTTCCTCCTCGAAGATGACCAGGGCCAACAACTTCACCACCGGCCAGATCTACGAGCGCGTCATCAACAAGGAGCGCAGAGGCGACTATCTCGGCGGCACGGTGCAGGTCATTCCCCACATCACCGACGAGATCAAGACCTCGATCAAGCTCGCGTGCAAGGACGCGGAGGTCGGAATCGTCGAGATCGGGGGCACGGTGGGCGACATCGAATCGCTGCCGTTCCTCGAGGCGATCCGGCAGATGGGCATCGAAGAGGGGCGCTCCAACACCTGCTACATCCACCTGACGCTGGTTCCCCACCTGGCGAGCGTGGGCGAGATCAAGACCAAGCCCACGCAGCACTCGGTGAAGGAGCTGCGCGGCATCGGGATCCAGCCCGACATCGTGATGTGCCGCTCCGAAGTGCCGATTCCCGAGAGCGACCGGCGCAAGATCGCGCTCTTCACCAACGTCGACGTGCGCTCGGTGATCTCGAACTACGACATGGACTCGATCTACAAGATCCCGCTGGCGCTGCACAAGCAGGGCCTGGACGAGATCGTCTGCCGCAAGCTCGACCTCGCCGCCTATCCCGCGGACTTGACCATGTGGGAGAACATCGTCGATGCGCTCGAGAATCCCGAGCATTCGGTCGACATCGCCATGGTCGGCAAGTACATCGATCTCACGGATTCGTACAAGTCGCTCTCTGAGGCGCTGATTCATGCCGGCATTCACACGCGCACCAAGGTGAACATCCACTACGTCGACTCCGAGCAGATCGAGGCCGACGGTGCGGCTGCGCTGAAGGACATGGACGCCGTGCTGGTTCCCGGCGGCTTCGGCAAGCGCGGCATCGAGGGCAAGATCGCCGCGGTCAAGTACGCGCGCGAGAGCAAGGTGCCGTACCTCGGCATCTGCCTCGGCATGCAGATCGCCGCGATCGAGATCGCGCGCAACAAGGTGGGGCTCGAAGGCGCCAACTCCACCGAGTTCGACCCGGACACGCCGCATCCCGTGATCGCGCTCATCACCGAGTGGCAGAACAAGGACGGCCGGGTCGAGAAGCGCGACGAGAAGTCCAACCTCGGCGGCACCATGCGCCTGGGCGCGCAGCCCGCGAAGGTGAAGAGGGGCACGCTCGCGCACAAGATCTACGGCAAGGACGTGGTCGCCGAGCGCCACCGCCACCGCTACGAGGTGAATAACCACTATGTGTCGCGGCTCGAAGCCGCCGGCCTCAACATCAGCGCCAAGACTCAGGCCGAGGACCTGACCGAGATCTCGGAGCTCTCCGACCATCCGTGGTTCGTGGGCGTGCAATACCACCCCGAGTTCACGTCGACGCCGCGCGAAGGGCACCCGCTTTTCAAGTCTTTCATCAAGGCCGCGCTCGAGCAGCACAAGCTGCGCGTGCCCGAGCCCGCGCTGAAGGTGATCGGCGGAAGCGAAGCATGAAGCTTTGCGGTTTCGAGATCGGGCTCGACAAGCCCTTCTTCCTCATCGCAGGTCCCTGCGTCGTCGAGAGCGAGCAGCTGCAGATGGACGTGGCGGGCCAGCTGAAGGAGATGACCGCCGAGCTCGGCATCCCGTTCGTCTTCAAGTCCTCGTACGACAAGGCCAACCGCAGCTCCGGCAAGTCGTATCGCGGGCCGGGGATGGACGAGGGGTTGCGCATCCTGGGCGCGGTGCGCAAGAAGATCGGCGTGCCGGTTCTCACCGACGTGCACGCCGAAGACGAGATCGCGACCGTCGCGGGGATCGTCGATGTGCTCCAGACGCCCGCTTTTCTCTGCCGCCAGACCGATTTCATCCACGCCGTGGCCGCCGCGGGCAAGCCCGTCAACATCAAGAAGGGCCAGTTCCTCGCGCCCTCCGACATGAAGAACGTCGTCGACAAGGCGCGCGAGGCGAGCGGCGCGGACAACATCATGGTGTGCGAGCGCGGGGCGTCCTTCGGCTACAACAACCTCGTCTCCGACATGCGCTCGCTCGCGATCATGCGCGACACCGGCTGCGGCAGGGGACGACCTCGGGCGGCCAGCGTGAATTCGTGCCGGTGCTCGCGCGCGCGGCGGTCGCCACGGGTGTCGCCGGCATCTTCATGGAAACGCACCCCGATCCCAGCAAGGCGCTTTCCGACGGCCCGAACGCCTGGCCGCTCGCGCGCATGAAGGATCTCCTCGCGACGTTGAAGGAGATCGACATGCTGGTGAAGAAGCGCGGCTTCGCCGAAGCCGCGCTCTGACGCCGTTATCTCAAGGTGTGACCTGGATGATCACCGCGTAGAGGTTGTTGAACTCCTGCGTCTCCGTGAGCGCCCCGTCGCCATCGGCCTTGGCGAAGAGATAGTAGCCGCCGCTCGGCGTTCCCGCGGGGATGGTGACGGTGATGGAACCCGTATCAGAGGTTCCGGGCGCCAGCGCCACGATCGCGCGGCTGCCGAGGATCACGTCGCTCCCGTCGATCACGTTGTTGTACGACAGGTAGTAGCGCGTGTTCGTCGCCGGCGCGGCACCTCCACCCTGGTTACGCGTGGTGTCGGTGATCGTGACCGTCGATCCCGCCGCGGCCGAGGCCGGAGCGCTGAAGCTCGCGATGAAGAGGTCCGGTCCCACGCGCAGCGAACGGAACTGGGTGTTGTTCGCCTCCGAGACCTCGCTCACCACGTTGCCCGAATCCGCCTTGGCGAACACGTAGTAGTTGCCCGTGACCGTTCCGGCGGGAATCGTGACCGTCACCGAGCCGGTGTCGGACACTCCCGACGAAAGCGCCGGCACCGCGCGGCTGCCCAGCAGCACATCCCCGCCGTCGAGCGCGGCGTCCGTCGAGAGGTAGTAGCTCGTCGTCGATGGCGCCGTCGTGCCCGCGCCCTGGTTGCGGGTCGTGTCGGTGAGCGTGAGCGGATAGCCCGCGCCGCCGTCGGTGGGCACGGTCAGGTACTGGACGACGAGATCGGAGCCGATCGTGATCACGGCCGCGTAGAGGTTGTTGGATTCCTGCGTCTCCGCGATCGCGTCGTCGCCGTCGGCCTTCGCGAACAGGTAATACGTCCCGCTCGCGATCCCGGCAGGAATCGAGAGGGTGGCGGAACCCGTGTCCTGCGCGCCGGGCGTGAGTACTGCGATCGCGCGCGAGCCCAGCAGCGTATCGCCGCCGTCGAGGACGTTGTTGGCGGAGAGGTAGTAGCGCGTGTTCGACGCCACCGCCGTGCCGCCGCCCTGGTTGCGCGTCGTGTCCGTCACCGAGATCGTGGTGCCCGCGCCGCCCGTGGCAGGCGCAGTGAAGCTCGCGATCAGCAGATCCGGTCCCACGCGCAGCGTGCGGAGGGCCGTGTTGTTCACTTCCGAGACCTCGCTCACCACGCCGCCCGCGTCCGCCTTGGCGAACACGTAGTACGTGCCCGTAGCGGTGCCCGCCGGGATCGTGACCGTCACCGACCCGGTGTCCGAGGCGCCCGCGGGAAGCGCGGGAACCGCGCGGCTGCCCAGCAACACATCGCCGCCGTCGAGGATCCAGTCGCTCGAGAGATAGAAGCTCGTCGTCGAGGCGGCCGCCGCGGCCGAGCTCTGGTTCCTCGTCGTGTCGGTGAACGTGATCGCGATTCCCGCGCCGCCGTCGGTCGGTCCGGTCAGGCTCTGGATGATGAGGTCGGCGCCGATCGTGACATTGGTCGCAAAGAGGTTGTTGCTCTCCTGCGTTTCCACGATCGCATCGTCGCCGTCGGCCTTCGCGAACAGATAATAGGTGCCGCTCGCCATTCCCGCCGGGATGGTGAGCGAGACCGTGCCGGTGTCGGAGGCGCCAGGGGCGAGGGCCGCCACGGCACGCCCGCCGAGCAGCGTGTCGCCGCCGTCGAGGACGTTGTTGAACGACAGGTAGAAGCGCGTGACCGACGCGGGTGAAGCGCCCGCGCCGAGGTTACGTGTCGTGTCGGTGACCGAGATCGCGGTCCCGGCTCCCGTGGTCGCGGGTGCGACGAGGTTGGTGACCGAGAGATCCGGTCCCACGCGCAGGGCCGAGAAGGCGGTGTTGTTCGCCTCCGAGACTTCGCTCACCGCGTTGCCCGCATCCGCCTTGGCGAATACGTAGTAGTTGCCCGTCGCCGTGCCGGCCGGGATCGTGACAGTTACCGAGCCCGTGCTGGTGGCGCCGGCGGCGAGCGCCGGAACCGCGCGGCTGCCGAGCAACACATCGGAGCCATCGAGTGCCGCATCCGCCGAGAGGTAGTAGCTCGTCGTCGATGCCGCCGCCGTTCCCGCGCCCGAGTTGCGCGTGGTGTCGGTGAACGTGATGGCAACGCCCGCGCCGCCGTCGCTCGGCACCGTGAGGCTCGAGATGACGAGGTCGGCGCCGATCGTGATCCCCGAAGCGACGGCATTGTTGCCTTCTTCGATTTCCGCGATCGCGTCGTCGCCATCGGCCTTCGCGAAGAGATAGTAGGCCCCGCTCGCGTCCGCGGGAATCGTGAGAGTGACGGTTCCGGTGTCCGAGGCTCCGGGAGCGAGGGCCGGCACGCTGCGCCCGCCGAGCGTCACATCGCCGCTGTCGAGGATGTTGTTGGACGACAAGTAGTAGCGCGTGGTCGAAGCTGCCGCCGCGCCCGCGCCCTGGTTGCGTGTCGTGTCGGTGACGGAGATCGTCGCTCCCCCTCCGCTGCTCGCCGGCGCGCTGAAGCTCGAGACCGTGAGGTCCGGCCCCACGCGCAGGTTCCGGTACAAGGTGTTGTTCACCTCCGAGACTTCGCTCACCACGTCCGCCGCATCGGCCTTGGCGAACACGTAGTACAGCCCTGCGGTCGTGCCCGCCGGAATCGTGACCGTCAGCGAGCCCGTGTCCGAGGCCCCGGCCGCAAGCGCCGGAACCGCGCGGCTGCCGAGCACCGTATCGCCCGCGTCGAGCACCGCGTTGGCCGAAAGGCAGTACGTCGTCGTCGATGCCACCGCCATGCCCACGCCCTGGTTGCGGGTGGTGTCGGTGACGGTGATCGAAAGGCCCGCGCCGGCGTCGGTGGGCACGGTCAGGTTCGAGATGATGAGGTCGGCGCCGATGGTGATGTTCGTGGCGTAGAGGTTGTTGCCCTCTTGCGTCTCCGCGATCGCATCGTCGCCGTCGGCTTTCGCGAACAGATAGTAGGTGCCCGCGGCGGTTGCCGCCGGGATCGTGAGACTCACCGTTCCCGTATCCGACGCGCCGGCCGCGAGGGCCGCCACGGCGCGGTTGCCGAGAATGACGTCGCCCGCGTCGAGCACGTTGTTCGCCGACAGGTAGTAACGCGTCGTCGAAGCCGGCGCGGCGCCCGCACCCTGGTTCTTCGTGGTGTCGGTGACGGAGATCGTGGCTCCCGCCCCCGAAGTCGCCGGGGCGGTGAAGCTCGTGATCGTGAGGTCGGGCTGCACGCTCGCGATCGTGATGTTCATGGCGAAGAGGTTGTTGCTCTCCTGATTCTCGAGCACCACGTCGTCGGCGTCGGCCTTCGTGAAGAGATAGTAGACGCCGCCGGCCGTGCCCGCGGGGATCGTGAGCGTGACCGAGCCCGAGCTCATGTCGCCGGGGGCGAGCGCGCCTACCGCGCGGCTGCCGAGCATCGCGTCGCCGCTGTCGAGCACGTTGTTGAACGACAGGTAGTACCGCGTGGTCGAGGCTTGCGCCGCACCCGTGCCCTGGTTGCGCGTCGTGTCGGTCACCGTGATCGAGGCACCCGGCGCCGCGCTGGCGGGCGCGCTCATCGCGGAGATGACGAGGTCGGGCGGAAGCTCGTCGCTCACGATGATCACCGTCGCCGACTTGGGCGAGACGACGAGATCGGGATTGGGATCGAGCGTGAGGATCACGGTTTCGTTCAATTCATAGATGCTGTCGTCGATCGGCGTGACGGCGATGGTGGTGCTCGAAGAACCGATCGGAATGGTGACGCTGCCGGGAAGGGTCAGATAGTCGCTGCCGGATGTCGCGGTTCCGGCGACGGTGTAGGTGAGCGTCAGCGCCGTGTCGGTGGCGCCGGTGCGGCTCACCGTGAAGATTCCGGGAAGGGTTCCCGCTTCGTAGGCCATCGTGGTCGTCGCCATGACGCCCACTTTCTCGATCCCCAGAACGATGCGCGCCGATTCCGCGAGGTCGAGGCGCCCGTAGCCGAATGCGTTGTCCATTCCAGGGTCGCCGAGGTCCAAGGCGCCCGCGGAGAGGGCGGC
>WNFL01438706.1_pt1 | contig 14708 bp, 16 predicted proteins | sample 5400361 | NCBI WGS metagenome assembly WNFL01 (sample SAMN13153351, study PRJNA577476) | soil metagenome | isolation source: 40 cm soil on Douglas fir-dominated hillslope | place: USA:California | collected 2013-09-17
GTGTTTGCGACTGAAGGGCGGATTCCGCCACTGAAACGCCTATTCATAAAGGAGGCCGGAGTGGCCATCGCGAACGGCCTGAAGGCGGTCAACCCTGGATGTTATCTCGCCTGGTCATTTCGACGATTGTGCCCGAATTACGGGGTAACCGTAAGCTACGCCCGGTGCCTCACGACCTTGCGTCAGAAACCCGTCTGCTTGTGCGCAAAGCTGCGACGGCCCTAGAATAGAGCCGCGGCCACGGCTGGTCATTTGCAATTCCGCTTTCATTCCGCTGCCGCCAACATTCGCGCCAAGATTTGCGTATTCCTATTGAAAAAGGACTCCTGTCCCGTGAGGGCTTCTTATGAATCTTGCTGACTTTATTGATGGTCGCCGCGACCAGCATCTCGCTGAACTGTTTGAGTTTCTGCGCATTCCCAGCGTCAGTGCCAAGAGCGAGCATAAGCCGGATATAGAACGAGGCGCGAACTGGGTCGCCGGCAATCTCCGTGCCGCCGGTTTCAAAAACATTGAAATCGTCCCCACCGCCCTGCACCCACTCGTCTACGCGGAATCTTTGGAAGCCCCTGGCAAGCCAACCATTCTCTTCTACGGCCATTATGACGTGCAGCCCGCCGAGCCGCTCGATCTCTGGACTTCGCCCGCCTTCGAGCCCACTGTTCGCAACGGCAATCTCTTCGGCCGCGGTACTGCCGACGATAAGGGCCAGGTTCATATCCACTTGAAAGCTCTGGAATCCCTCCAGAAAGTAAACGGCAAGCTTCCGATCAACATGAAGATCCTCATCGAAGGCGAAGAGGAAGTCGGCAGCGTCAGCCTCTGGGACTTCGTCCAGAAAAACAAGGAAAAGCTAAAAGCCGACGCACTCGTCGTCTCCGACACTTCCATGCTGGGCAAAGGCGTCCCTTCCATTACCTACGGTTTGCGCGGCCTGAACTACTACCAGATCGAATTGACTGGCCCGGAGCGCGATCTCCACTCCGGCGTCTATGGCGGCGCCGTCCCCAATCCCCTCACCATCCTCGCTGAACTTTTTGCCAAGCTTCACGACAAGAATTTTCGTGTCACTGTCCCAGGCTTCTACGATTCGGTCGCAAAGGTACCGAATGCAGAACAGAAAGCTCTCAACGCCTTGCCCTGGAAGAAAAAAGATTTTGAGAAAGCCGTCGGCGCGCCCGGCTATTTCGGAGAAAAGGGTTTTACGACCGTTGAACGCCTTTGGACGCGTCCGACATTCGAATTGAACGGCATCTGGGGCGGCTACCAGGGCGAAGGCGCCAAGACCGTCATTCCATCAAAGGCGTTTGCCAAGTTTTCGACGCGCCTCGTCCCCAACCAGGATCCCCACAAGATCGCCAAGCTCGTGGAAAAACACATTCGCAAGCTTCTGCCCAAAACGGTCCATTGCAAATTCGAAGTCCTGAGTACCGGAAAACCGTGGGTCGCACCGTACCACAATCCAATTTTCAAGAAGGCCCAGTCTGCTTTGGAAAAAGGCTTCGGCAGGAAAGCCGTTTTCATTCGCGAAGGCGGTTCCATTCCTTTCGTAACGCAAATGCACGACACGTTTAAAGTCCCGTGCGTTTTGCTCGGTTTCGGCCTGCCCGACGAAAACGCGCACGCCCCCGACGAGCATATTGCCCTCGAAAACTATTTCGGCGGCATCAAGGCCATCGCCCACTTCTACGCCGACCTCGCTACTCTCTAGGCGTATTCTCGTTGTGGGCGTCTCCCGCGTCGGCCGAAGTTCCGCGGCAATTCGTTCTGCCCAGACTGTTTCGAATGGGGAATTGCCTGTCAATTCAACACCTTGGAGGTGCTCCACCACCATTCGAATCGATCGTAACCCGCTGTTTTAGCGGTGATTTCCACACATCCTCAATAAAATCCGCATTTTTCCGGCCGTTTTTGCGGTTTTTCCTTGCGTTCCGCCATTTCCTTGGCTATAGTCCCTTCCGGCCCGGGTTTTTCCGCAAATAAACAGGGGGTAGTCGGCTCGCGGCCTGCTTCGATTCGAATCGGAGTGAAAAGTAAATTCAGGAGGATAAGCATACTAGATGGCAGCCAAGCCACTCAGCAAGACCAAGGTTGTGGGACACATCGCCGAGAAAGTCGGCTCACCAAAGAAAACCGCCGCTCTCTTCTTTGAAGAGCTGTTCAAGCTCGCAGTGAAGGAAGCCAAGGGCGCAGCGGGCAAGTTCGTGATCCCGGGGATCGGCCGCGTTGTAAAAGCGCACCGCAAGGCGCGCATGGGCCGCAACCCACAGACCGGCGAAGCGATCAAGATCAAGGCGAAGACCGTGGTTCGCCTGCGCCCGTCGAAGGCGTTCAAAGACGCCATCCTGAAGTAGGCGCAGTTTAATTTCAATTTGAGTTTGGGCCCCCGGTGGCTTGAGCGATCAAGCTTTCGGGGGCTTTTCTCTTTTGCAACCGCCTAAAGGGTTTTTACGTAGGCGACGACGTCTTTGATTTGTTGAGGCTCCAGGGTTTCCTTCATACCGGGCATCAGCGAGTCGCCGTTTTCAATCCACATCGTCAAGGCTTCCGTCGTGACTTTGTTACCGTTGACGGTAAAAGTTCCGCGCTTGGAAAGTCCTTTGAGTCCCGGCCCGATTTTCTTCGCGTCGCTGTCCGCGAAATGGCACATCGCGCATTTCTTCTCGAACACTTCCTTGCCGCGCGCCACGGAGCCCGCCGCGGCGTGACTCGAAGTCTTCTTCGGTGGCGTTTTTTCCGGTTGATCCTGCGCCACGAGCGCTCCGGCCACCGCCAGAGTTGCGATCCCAAGAACCAGATAATTCCGCTTCACGATGCCCCCTCGTTTACTGAAGTCGTTGCCGCCAAATGCTGAAGCCACGATGGAACAAAGCTATTCTCTCCGTTTGCGCCTGCAATTTCCACTTCTTCTGCCGTCGTCCTACCGCCGGGCCCGTCACAAGGTACAGGTTCCTCCCTTGCACCTTCGGAACTTTCGTACTTTTGACCCTTGCAAAACCGTGTGCTAACTATGTGTCCATGAGCATGGAAACCCTCACCCGTGCATGGGAAGTTCTGCAAGACGCTTATCAAGCACAGATGGAAGGCGACTATGACCGCGCCGTCGAGCTGTATCAATCGTCATTGGAGCTGCATCCCACGGCCGAGGCGCACACCTTTCTCGGCTGGACCTATCATTTCCAGGGCCGCGTTGAAGAGGCCATTGTCGAATGCAAACGCGCCATCGAGATCGATCCAGAATTCGGCAATCCTTACAACGACATCGGCGCTTACCTGATCGAGCTGGGCCGCTTCGAGGAAGCGATTCCCTGGCTGGAACGCGCCACGGAAGCGCGCCGCTACGAACCACGACACTTTCCGCATTACAACCTGGGCCGCGCGTATCTCGGAAAAGAGATGTACAGCCACGCGATGCGCTGCTTCCAGGAAGCGCTGGAAATCGAGCCGCGCTATTCGCTGGCGAAGCAGGCGCTCGACTCGCTTCGCCGCATGGTGAATTAAAGACTAGTAATCAGTCATCAGATCTCAGTAAAACCAACCTCCATTCTCTAACGCAAATCGAAGTCAAGACGATGCTTCCTGCCCTGAAGGCTTGACGATCCGGTCGTAAATCCAAAGCAACAGGGCAGTCAGGACGCCGACCCCGGAAATGACCCACCAGACGCGCTGAGGCTGATGCGCTACTTCGCCGAGTTGGTGCATGACGCGGCCGCCGAACCATCCTCCGAGAAGCGAGCCGATACCGATGGGCAAAAATGCAAAGCCCATGTGCGTGCCTTGCTGGCCGGGAGGCGCGAGGCGCGAAATATATTCGTAGTAGCGGGGCGCCTGAATCATTTCGCCGAGAGCGAGAACGAAAATGGAGAGGACCGCGCCGAGGATGGTGGGCTGAAACGCCAGGATCAGCCAGGAAAGAGAAGTGATGAGCGTGCCAAGAATGACACACTGGAATGCGGGCAGCTTGCGGATGAGGTAGTTGATGAGCACCGTGAGGCAAATGACAGAGAGGCCGTCGGTGATCAGGATGAGTTCGACGTCGGCGCCGGCGCTGATGTAGCCGTGAATGTAACCGGGGAGCGTGATGTACTGCTGCCAGAAGACAATCCAGTAGCCGGTGAAGATCAACAGAAAGAGCATGAATTTTGGATTGCCGAGAACGGTCAGGAAATTTCTCAACGTTTCTGAAACGCTTCAGGAAATTTCTCAACGTTTCTGAAACGCTGGGCGGCGGAGCGTCACCAAGTTTCTTCGGCTCGCGAAAGAAAATCAGCACGGCGAAGAACATCAGGAAAACGCTGAGGGCCGCGACGCGAAAAACATTCTCCACTCCGAGATGGCGGTGGGCCCAGGAAGCGACGTAGGGGCCGGAGGCGCCGCCGATATTCACCATGGTGTAGTAGATGGAGTAGCCGATGGAGCGGACGTTTTCCTTGGAAGCGCGCGCGGTCGTGCCGACCACACAAGGCTTTACCATGGAAATGCCCAGCGCGGGCAGAATCAGAATGAATCCCACAAAAAACACCGGCGGAATAGCGGCCCTGACCGGGGCGAGCCACGGCGCGCCGATGGAGCCGAGCAGAAAATAAGCGGCCGCAAGAATCAGGTAGGCCAGCGAGAGAGCGCGCCGGAAACCGAGACGGTCGGCGATCGCGCCGCCGAAAATCGCCAGGAACCAAACCATGCCGCCGAAGATGCCGGCCAGCGTGCCGGTTTGCTCCGTGGGAAAATTCAGCTTCTCGTGCAGATAGTTGGCTAGCGAAGCGAACGCACCGTAGTAAGAGAGACGCTCGAAGATCTCCGTGATGTTGGCGACCCAGAAGGGACGCTCGAAGCCGGCGCGGATCTCGTCGAGCCTCTGGCTAAAGCTCATGTCGCCTCCGGGGATGCGAGGCGGGATGATAGCAGAGTTGGAGGGTAGGGGTTGTCACGGTATATGTCAGGACCGAGCAAGTGGCGGGAGGAGGCGGGATTTTGCGGTAAATCGAGGGAATTGTTGTTATTGCGGCGCAAGGCCGCTGGGCGGCGCGCCGGATGCGAAGTTCAGGCTATTTGTCAGCCCGGCGCGGCACTTCCGTTGGACGGGGATTGAAAATAAACGAGATAGCGGCGCGCACTGCGAAATCCAGCGGAAGTCTGCGCCGCCACGCGCCGAGTGGAACGCAACCAATAGAAAACACAGGACTAATCCAACGGAAGTCCCGCTCCGCGCGAAAGGATCCAACGGAAGTCCTACGGAAGTGTCAACAACGAGGGCAGTTTTCGCTTCTGGCTTGAGCTACGCTTCGGGCAGTCTCATTGGCAGATCCCTTCCTGAGAAACACCTCTGACACAGACCCGCGCGGAACTCGGGAACGAGATCGCCGCGCCTCTCCCAGTGACCTTCGCACATGCCGGGGGGACATAGCGATTGCATCGCCTGATTCGCCGGCTTTGCTTCACGCCATCGCGCGAGAGAATGCCGGTCAATCAGCCAGAAACCGTTCTTGGTGCGTTGGCCCTGGAGCGCGCCAGCCTCGCAAAGTTCTATGACCTCATCAAACGAGACGCCAAGTAAACGTGCCGCGTCGCCCACACTCAGCAGAGTGTGCCGCTCGTCGGGTCGTGGCGGTTTCAATTCCGGCCAGGCGATTGGTGCATCGGAGTTCACAGCCGACTCTTCGCGTGGCGGCGCGGAAAGCGAGCGAGCGAGTCTTTGGATGGCCAGATTATTTCCGGTAGGAAACTGCGAGTGGGGTCCGCGCGGCCTAAGTTCCGGAGAGAGGGAAAGGCGGTGATGGCAGAATGAAACCGAAGCATGACCTGTGGAGCATTGCTGAAGCCGCTGAGCTTCTTTCTCTTCCCGTCCTAGAGGTCCACCGCCTTATCAACGAGCACGAACTGACAAAATCACCAAGCGTCACCGTCGAGTCAGTTCTGAGGTTCGCTGCGCGAAAGAGAATCGAGGTCAAGCAAGAAAGCGAAAGCTAAGGAGAACACTGTGATTCGAATCGAACGCAACACCAGGGACAAAATGCAGGCCGCAATGGACGGGCTGCTTGGAGTGACGGAATCGCGACACAGTGGCATACGTCCGTTTCGCGGCATCCGTGAGGCGTACATCTACTGCACGGGAGACGTCGATTGTTTGCAGGTGGATCGCGGTGGCCTCTACCGCACGTCGGAGGCGATCGCCACGACGGACTTCCCGAACATCCTGCTGAACTCGCTGACGAAGAAGCTCGTGCAGGACTACGAGGAATTTCAGATCGTCCCCGGCCTGGAGAAGCTCTACACCACGACGATTGCGGGCGACTATAAACCACAGGACCGCGTGCGGCTCGGTTATCTGCAGGACTTGCCGACGGTGGCCCGGCCCGATCGGAGCGCTTATCGGGGGCATTGCCGGATTGATCGGTGGACTCCTTCACAGCAGCACAAAAAAAGCGCGGCTAGAAATCGAGGCCAATATCAAGAGACAGGCGGCGTCGATCGAGGATGGCTACAATCTCTTCCAGATTGACTGGGCGAGCTCGCGATCGCAGCTGGAAACGCTTCGCCAGCAGGGCGTGGATGCGCTGAAGCAGGCAGGCGTGAAAGACATCGATCGCTCGCGCGTAGGGCACGTCGACCAGTGGATCGACAAAGCGGAAAAAGAAATCGACGCGACGCAGGCGGAGCGCAACCGGCGCGCGGCGATCGCGTTTGGGCCGGCGCAGTTCCGCGTTGGCGGATTCGTCGGCGCCGCAGCCGGCGGCGCGGTCCCTGACTAGTTCGCCGGGACGGCCATGCATTTTGCAGGCGGCGGAGCGGTGCCCGCGATTCTGCGACGAGGGCGAATATGTGATGCGACCGGAAGCCGTCAGCCGGATCGGGCGCGGAAATCTGGATCACATGAACTCAGGCGGCGGTGGGGTTCATCTCAATGTCACCATCAACGCGGTCGATGCGAAGAGCGTCCGGGAGCTTCTGAGTCAAACCAAAATTCAGCATGAGTTCGCGAGAATGTATTTCCAAGGCAGGAACGAGGGCATGTGGTGAGCACGCCGCACTTGCGCGCAGAACGCGCTGTGGAATTGGCCGAGCGCATCGGCTGGGGATTTTTTGCACCGTTGGAGTTTTGCGTGACCGTTCTCATTGGAATGCTGCTTTATCTCGGCGGAGCCTTATATTTCGCTGCCGCGATCTACCTGAAGGCCCTATGCGGTCTACTCAGACGGGCCAGGGCTCTTGCTGTGCAGCGCTTTCGAGCTGGGCGAGTTTGTGCGGATGGAAAAATGGCGGCACTCTCGCTTTCTGAAATCGCCGCCGCGCGCCGTACTGGCGAACAGCGGAGGCATGCGGCTTCCTGGCTCAATTGAATTCGAATTTGATTTTGGGGACCGTCATTGTTGCCAGCCGGTCCCTGCGTTGGGGGGGGAGTTTCCGGACTTCTCGCTGACGCTCTTCCATGGGCTGGCGACAGCAGGCTTGCTGCGACGGCCAAAGCCGTCACCATCACCCGCGTTCAAGTACAGGCGAAAACGGCGCCCGCCGGTTGCACGACAAACGCGATCGTCCGGCTCACCGACGGCACCACGCCTGTCAACGTCACGGTTTCCGCGGCGGCCAATGACAGCGGCGCAATCTCCCAGAACTACGCAGCAGGCGCGTCATTGATCGTGAGCGTGCAAACCGCGGCAGCAGGGTGCACCCGATGCCAACGTCGTCACAGTGCAATACCGCATGCAGTGAGTGCTCTCGACCCGCGACACTGTCGAGGAGGCATAAGTCCTTGCCGACGCTCGTATCGCCGATCCTAGCCGCTGCACAACAAGCTGCTCGTCGCGACCGCCCGGACGATGTTCCCGCTGAAAGGTTTCTCGTCCATAAGGCTGATTTGATGCGTGCCCCATTGCAGCGGTATCGCGAGGAGCTCGCTCAATTGATAAACCTCAGGGTGGTATTCCATCACCAAAGAATCGAGGCGCTGGCAGTGAGTCCGGTCTAACCCCTTTAGGATTGCAATTTCCGAGCCCTCCGCATCGATCTTGCAGAGACGAACGCTGGACAGATCAAACAGCTCTATGACCTCGGAAAGCCTCTGAGCGCGGACCGCCACTTGATCGAGAACGGGAACGCCGGCTCGCTGGGCGAACTCCGGGACGATGGTGCTCATTGCTCCACCCAGGCGGTCAGTCCGCAGAAGCTGCGCCTCTCCCGAATAGTCGGAGAGAGCCCAAGGCCGTGCTGTGATCAGCGATTCAAAATGGTTCGCTGCGATGTTTTTCTTGAGCTGTTCAAAAATGATCGGGTTAGGCTCGAAAGCGTAGACCCTCGCCCCTTTACTTGCGGCATAGCAGGAGAAAAAGCCGTAGTTCGCGCCAACGTCGATCACAACGTCACCGGCACGAATGGGCATTCGCGGAATATCGTAGTCATGCCCGTACCAGATGGACGCGAAGATGTGAAACGCCGCCAGGGGACATTGGCACTGCACGCCGGTGTCGCGGTCTACGAGGGTCATCAGATCGTCTGGCGATCCAAAAACTCTCTTACGAATGACGTGTAAAGGATTGCGATACCGGCCCAGTGTTGCAAGTGTCCGAGCAAGCCGGCCTGGTCTGCCTCGCATGACAAGAATAATAGCATCTCAAATGCCCGTCTTCAGTCGTGTGGGATCGCTATGACGGTTGCTTGCGTCTTGTCATCGTGAAAGATAGTTCTGATATTTCGGCCCGTCAGATGCGGGTCGCGCTTGCAGGAACAAACACAAAATAGTCGTAGCCGCCGGGCGCAAGGGAATTCGGAGTCTGCCAAACGTAGGAGCGATCCTTGGATGTCAGTGGGGGGCGGCACAGACTGAAGTCTGTGCTACTGTTGCCGGGATTTTGGGTGGAGGTGGTTGGATGAAGATGTTCGCCAGACTGGTGATGGCCATGGCCGGAGCGTGCGTGGCGTTTGCAGGCGTAGCTAGAGCGCAGAAGCCCCCGCTGCTGCCGGAGAAAGATGTGGCGGCGCTGGCGAATGAATTGAGCGGGGAGACGGCGAAGAGAAATTTAGAGGGGATTGCGCGGTTTCACCGGCAGCGCGGGTCGCGCGGATTTCATGAAGCGGCGGAGTTGGTGGCGGAGCGGCTGCGTGCGTATGGATTGAGCGACGTGGCGATCCTACAGTTTCCCGCTGATGGCGCGACGATGTATGGGACGCAGCGGTCGCGGCCGGCGTGGGATGCGCAAGTGGGTAATCTGGGAGAGCTTTGGTTTGACCCAAAATGGTGTGAAGAGCCCGCCGCGCAGCACGAGCCAACTGCAAAAGACAAGAAACGAGAGCCGATTGGTCCTGAATGTTCCCCTAGAGAGAGAACATTGGGCAGCTACGAGGCGGAGCCGGTTGTTCTGGCCGAGGACAGCGAGAGTGGCGAAGCCACGGCAAATTTGGTGGATGTGGGTGACGGAACGAAGGAGAGCGACTATGCGGGGAAAAATGTCAAAGGAAATATCGTGCTGGTAAGCGCCCAGCCGGGCGCGGTGCAGGATTTGGCTGTGGGAACATTCGGCGCGGTGGGAATTGTGAGTTACGCACAGAACCAGAAGACCGCATGGTGGGGGGAAGACGAAAACCTGATTCGCTGGGGACATCTGGAGACGTTTTCGCCGAATAAGACCTTTGCGTTTATGGTGTCTTTGAAAACAGCGCGCGGATTTCGCGAGCGGTTGGCAAAGGGCGAAAAAATCATGCTGCACGCGGTGGTGAAGGCGGGGCAGCATCCGGGAAACTACGAAGTCGTGACGGCGACGATTCCGGGAGCCGATCCGAAAGTAAAGGAAGAAGAGATTGCGTTTAGCTGCCACCTGGATCATCAACGGCCGGGAGCGAACGACAATGCTAGCGGGTGCGTGACGATTCTGGAGGCGGCGCGGACGCTGCAGAAGCTGATTTCTGAGGGGAAGCTGGCGCGGCCGGCGCGGACGATACGGTTTATTTTTCCGCCCGAGATTGAGGGGACGCTAGCGCTGCTGAATGGCAAGGGGCAGTACGCCTCATTGTCAGGCAGCACCGAAGCAGGCAAGACGACAATCAAAATTTCCGACAACTTTCTGATTGGTCCGGAGTTAGCCAAGCGGATCAAGGCGGTGGTGCACATGGACATGGTGGGCGGAGGGCCGGAGACGAAGGCGGTGTTCCACGTGACACGCAGGCCGATGAGCCTGCCGAGCTTTGTGCATGACGTGGCGTGGGCGTTCGCGGAGTGGGTGAACGAAGAGTCGTACAAGTTTGCGGCGACGGGGAAGGCGGAGTATCCGATGGTCGCGCCGGAGGGCGGGAAGGAGCCGCTGCGAGCGGAGTATTCGGCGTTCACGATGGGGAGCGACCACGACGTGTATCAGGATTCGTCGTTCGGGATACCGGCGATCTATTTGAATGACTGGCCGGACCGGTACATTCATACGAATTTCGATATGGCGGCGAATATCGATCCGACGAAATTGAAGAGGGCGGCGTTTATTGGTGCGGCGAGCGGATATTTTTTGGCGGGGATGACCGTCGAGGACTTGCGGCGGCTTCAGAAGGTATCGACGGAGGTTTTCGACGCGGAAGAAGCCCGGCGAGAACTCGAAGTTTCGGAAAAAGAACAATTGAATATGACGACGCGCTGGCTAGCTCAACCATCCCTTCGGGAATACGCCGCACAAATATTTCTGCATGAGACAAAGCCCAACCAGGTTGCCCCGGTGCAACCAGATGTTCGCTATAAGACAGAACCAGCGCGTGGGGATGGACTAACTCGATTTAAACGAAAGTCGGAACCTAAGGGGCCGCTGGCGGTGTTTGGGTACGACTATTTTGAGGCGGAATGGGCGAAGTTGGCGTATGTGAAGAAGCCACAGCTTCTGGAGTACCAGGGATTGTGGGGCGGTGGGGAAGAGTATGCGTACGAGTTGCTGAATTTTGCTAATGGGAAGCGGAATGCGCAGGAGATACGCGATGCGGTTTCGGCGGAGTATGGGCCAGTGCCATTGGAGATGGTCGTGGAGTATTTGAAGGCGCTGGAAAAGATTGGCGTGGTGGAGCAGGTGAAATAGAGAGACAACAGTTGAACGTTAAAAGTTGAGAGTTGAAAGCGAGAACGGGAAGAAAAAATGCCGGCCTGCTTCGCTAGGGGTCCTTCAACGACATCTGGGACGCAAATGACTGTGGGAAGTTTCGCTGTGCTGACAGCATCGTAAATCAGACGTAGAATCCCGCGACTAATGGGAGGCTATCGTGCGCCTACTTCTTGTTTCTGCACTACTTGGACTCTTCTTTGTTTGTTCTGCTGCCAGCACTGGCCAAAAGAGCGCGCCGGAGCAACCGGATATCAGCCGATCTGGCCGCGACTTCCTGGAGGTCTGCACCAGCGTAGACAGTAAAGGGGGCATAGACAGTGAAGGGAACAGAGACGCTGCCCGCATCCAGCGTGATGCTACGTGTCTGGGCTGGGTTGAAGGCTTCGCCGATGGCTTCCTGGTGTATGGGGAACTGCTCAGCGTCCCGAGAAAGGACAGGATGGCCTGCGTTCCCCCTGGAGTGACGGCGATCCAAATCGTTCGCGTCATTAAGAAATACCTTGCTGACAATCCTGGGAAAGCGCGCCGCCCGACACGTTACATAGCTTCGATTGCGTTGGCAGGTGCATTTCCGTGTAAGCCGGGGAAGTAGAAGAAGGAAAAGCCCCAGGTGCCCCGACCCGGTCGGGGTAAACGCCACCGGCACTCCGGGCACCGAGCGAGGGAGAAGTTGGAGGAGTCTTGTAGTTGTTCCATCGATTGAGGCGCGGGTGCATGTTGCCACAATCCCTCCACTGCGGTCGGGATGACAGACGGGGCATCGGGCTATTGTGCGGTTGACGCTCTAATCTTAGGACGGCTGGGCCGATTCGCTCGGCGCTGCGGGGGCGCTCGCAGGAATGGAGGGTTTGGCTGCGGCGGTGTTCAAGCGTGAAAAGCGGGTTTTCAAAGCGAGAAATGGGGTTTCGAAATAACGATAGCTGACGTAGGCGACACCCACGGTCACTGTCAGGCCAATCGGGAAAATTACAGGAGGGTATTGCACGCCAATGCTGCCGAGAACCGCGTGAACGAAGTGGATGCAAAGAGAATTGAGCAGGTACATTCCGTAGCTGACCGTGCCGATGAACGCCATGGGGCGAAAGCGCAAGAGCATTGCCAAGCCGTGGTCTTCCCGAACGACGCTGGCTCCGACGAGCGCGACGGTGGCCGTCCACGCTGGCCAGAGTGGCAAGCGAGCCGGCATCAGACACAAGCCCAGCGCGACCAAGGCGACCGGCGCGGTCCATTTCTGGCCGAGAATGGAGTGCAGTAGTCGAAAACCGACGGAAGTATGGAGGGCTTGAGCCAGCAAGGCTCCCAGACAAATGGGTATGGCCACACTGAGAACGATTCGCGTAGGGAGCGAGTCGGGAGGAAGAACGGTTTGGAGCCAGCCGTATCCGGTGGCGATTCGCAGCGCAACCATCGCCCCCATGAGCGTGGCGGGCCAAATTCCGCGGAAGGCTCGCAGTGCCAACGGCCAAAACGCGTAGAACTGCTCTTCCGTGCAGAGCGTCCACGCCAGATTGAAAATTCCGGGAGGCCATTTCGTGGAGATAAACCACGTGTAGGTATAAGTCAAAAAAGCGGGAAGGTAATGGAAAAAACTGGCGGCGCGGCCGGTGCCCCTCTCAAAGATCAGCACCACGACAATGTACAGCGCGACGGTAGCGTAATAGAGAGGCCAAATACGCAAGGCGCGGCGAATGTAAAAGTCGCGGAGCGAGATGCGGCTGAACTTTTCACGCTCGCGGAGCAGCAAAGTGGTGATCAAGAATCCGCTGATCACGAAGAAAATGTGAACGCCGTACTCCCCTTGGCGAAGGACTGGCATCGCCTGTAGCTCTTTGTAATAAGGCGTGCCCCACCAACAGTGAAACCAGACCACACCCATGATGCTGATGGCGCGAAGGCCATCAAGCGACCCAAAGAAGCGAATGGCGCGAAACTCCTGGTAGCGGGTGGCTGCATCCATTCGAATTGTTCCAGGATCCCCTGATATCGCGAGACTGCCTTGGCGATTCTAAGCCAGAATGACTTGAAGTAGTACGAGGGAGAGGAGGCCTGAGCGGGTGCGGAGGCAGTAAGGAATTCCGCTTTGCGCTATGAAGTGAGATTTTCGATAGGGTTGAGGCGACGACTCTCTCACTCGTCTTTATCGCGATACTCGCCGGGAACATCATCCTGCGGCACTTCGTGGGTGCGAACTTCGCCTTCGTCGGCGTTGCCGGCGTCTTGCACGCCCTTCACCACCTCGGCTTCGAAGGCGTTTCCTTCCTCGAGCAATTCGTCCACGCTCTCGGAATCCGCGCCCTCGCGGCTGGACAATCCCTGCAAATCTCCGGATTGCCCGCCGTAGCGCGATGAAAGCCCTTCCGGCGCAAAGGCTACCGTGTTCTCGGTTTCACTTTTTCTGCGAACGCGCTTGGTTTTCCCAGCAGCAGTTTTTCGTGCGCCGGCTGCGCTCTTCCTCGTCAGTTTTGGTTTACGCGCCTTCTTGATCGGCTTCGCTTTCCTGCGCGCAACTTTCTTCGTCTTCTTCTTTTTGGTTTTCTTTTTCGGAGCCATACGCGCAGTGTACCACCAGTCGGACGTTCCTAGCCGGGCCTTCGAGTCAGGAGGACTCGGCCGCGGAGGTAGAAGCAGCAGATCCGGCAGGTGCGGCGTAGCCATGGCATCTGAATGGAACGAGCACTAGAATAAGCGGCTACAATGGCGGTGGACTTGAGGAGGGCAAGATGCCAACCATTGAGGGGAAAGAGGGGCGGTTGTGGATTGATGCGTACGTGAGGAAGGCGGGCAGATTTTCTGGAGTAATGAAGGCAGTGCGGGCGCTGGTGAAGAAAACGGCCGCAGACTGCGAGGAATACGTAAGTCCGTGGAAGACTCCTGCGTTTGATTCGAACGGACCGCTCTGCGTCTATGTGCTGGGGAAAGAGCATGTAACGCTGGCATTTTTGCGGGGAGCGACGCTTCCCGATCCGGGGATACTGCTGGAGGGCAAGGCGAAGGGCGTGCGTAACGTAAGGCTGCGGAGTCTGGCCGATGTGAAGCGGCCCGGTGTAAAGAGGTTGATCGCGGAAGCGGCGAAGTTGAACAAGAAGAATCCGCCGTCGGGGAAGATGGTGGGGATGGATAAACGGCGGAAGAATGAAGGAAAGAAATGAACAGCCGCACGGGGGTCGTGGGTTAGAGAGGCACAGACGCTTCGAAGCTCACCGTGAACTGAAGTCTGCCTGCGGCAGGCGGGGGTTATGGCACCGTGTGCTAGCATCGGGGATTGTGCGTTGAGCGAGGGACGAAGTAGATGGCGGCGACGATGAAGGCGTTGCGGAAGATGCGGGCCTCGAGAGGCTTGCAGATGGATACGGTGGCTGTGCCGCTGATCGGGCCGAGCGACGTGCTGGTGCGCGTGAAGACGGCTTCGATTTGCGGAACGGATTTGCACATTTATGGGTGGGACCACTGGTCGCAGGCCCGGATCAAGCCGCCGGTCACCTTGGGGCATGAATTCTGCGGCACGGTCGAGCGCGTGGGCGACGAAGTGCGCGCGGTCATGGCGGGGGATTTTGTCAGCGCGGAGATGCACGTGAACTGCGGGCACTGTCATCAGTGCCGGCTGGGGCAAGCGCACATCTGCCAGAATTTGCGAATTATCGG
>WNFL01036889.1_pt1 | contig 14707 bp, 11 predicted proteins | sample 5400361 | NCBI WGS metagenome assembly WNFL01 (sample SAMN13153351, study PRJNA577476) | soil metagenome | isolation source: 40 cm soil on Douglas fir-dominated hillslope | place: USA:California | collected 2013-09-17
CGTGTTTTATCGAATCGCTGCTGTTCTTCTGCTGCTTTTCGCGGTAGGACATGCACTCGGCTTTCGCCAGTCTGATCCCAAATGGGGAGTTGATGCCCTTCTTGGCTCAATGCGGTCGATTCACTTTGATGTGCAAGGGTTCAACCGCACGTATTGGGACCTCTTTATGGCGGCCGGACTCTCTATCGACGTGTTTTATATATTCTCGGCGATATTAGCGTGGCAGCTAGGTGGCCTTCCGACAGCGACTTTGGCGCTCATGCGCGGCACTGCGTGGGCGTTTGCGCTTTGCTTTGCCGCCATCACGATTGTGAGCTGGAGATACCTCTTTCTTATCCCGATCACTTTCTCAATCCTGATTACATTATGTTTGACTGCGGCGGCGTGGCTTTCAGCGAAGCAGGTTTCCATGCCTCCATTGCGATAGTAACGTTAGCGGACTCAAACTTCACAACTACCCTCTCGAGCGCGATGGGCTAAGTTTGGGGCTGGTGGCCCGGATTTTGGCGTGCAACCACCGTCTTCCAGTCAACCCGCGTGCGCAGCATCGAGAGGGCCAGCATCATCAGAAAAATCGTCAGCAATCCAAGGGACGCAGTCCCGATGCCGACGGACCGTCTGGGCAGCAGTGAAAAACGTCCGTAGACAAACTCGATGTGCACCCAATAAACGAGTAGGGACGTCTGGCCGAGTTGAATCAGCGGACTGAAGCCGCGGGCACCGAATCCCCAGCGGCACCAGGCGTAGCCCAGGAACGCAATCATGAGCAGCAGCCCCACGCGCATGAAGAAGAAATTCGGGCTGGTGTGCCAATAGTCGTAGATGGAATAGATCTGCGTGGGTAAGTGATCGAGCCACCTTGCAACTGCGATCAGTCCAACGCCCGCAACTCCGAAGGCGGCAACAGTCTTGGTGGGATGCTCGCGGCCCCAATCGCTGAAGAGAACGAACCCCACGGCGAGTCCGGCAAACGCAAACGCTGTCCACGGGAAGATTGGAAAAAGCCACGGCTGAGGCGCGCCCAGATTATGGACGCCATTGACATAAGACTCAATCGGCCACGGGAGCCAGGAGGGACGCCAATTAGTCCACAGCGGCGGCGACACCAGCGCGATTGCCACTGCGCCTGCCACCGCGACCGTGATCAGCCAGCGACGCTTGCCTTGCGGTTGCGCCAACTGCAGCGTGGCTCCGCACACGAGCGCCATCAGCATCATGGAAATTCCGATCATGTTCAGGACATCGACGCGGAACAGGTCGCTCCACGGAGCCCATCCCCACGAAATGAGGTACTCCTGCAAGCGGAACAGCAAGCCAAGAGCATAGATCTCAGCGCCGCGTCGCAGCATGGAGCGGGTGATTTCACCGGCACCCACATTCTTGCGGACGAGTTTGTCGGTGACGAGTGCGAACGAAATGCCGGCGAGGAAAAGAAAAAGCGGTGCCGGAAGTGTTCCGAGCAGTTGCGAGTACATCAGGAAGGTTGTCTTACGCGCGTCGCCGCCGAGCCACGCGTCATAGCAATGTGTCTGGAACATCAGCAGACAGGCTAGGCCGCGCATCCAGTCGATCCAGGCGAGGCGGGAAGTGGGGGCCGCGGGCACGGCGTAAGTGTAGCGACGGGGATCGTGAGTTGAAAGAGAGTTTTTGAGTTCAGGGTGGCACAATACGTTTCGGGAAATGCGTGCTAGCATTTTCGCAGGCACTCTCGCCATGAAGCGCTCTTGCACGATCGCTACTTTGATTTCACTGCTGGGGCTGTGCCTGTCTGTCCGCGCCGCCGCTGCCAAGGATGAGCCGAAGTGGAATGAAGTTCACACGGCGCACTTCAACGTGCTCACCGATGCCGGCGAAAAACGCGGGCGTGAAGTCGCTCTGCGAATGGAGCAGATGCGCGCGTTGTTCGGTCAACTGTTGTTGCGCGACAAACTGAAGATGTCGCTGCCGATCACTGTGATTGCGCTCAAGAGCGACAAATATTTTGGCTTCATCGCCCCCACCAAACAGAATATGTCGAAGGCATTTTATGTGCCCGCGAGTGACCGCATCTATATTGTTTTAAATCTCTTTGACCCCGATCCGTGGCGGGCGATCGGGCATCCGCTGGCGCACTATCTGATGAACTACAACTACCCACCCGCGCAGGGATGGTTCGACGAAGGATTCGCCGAGTACTTCGGTTCGATGCGGGTGGACGACAAGGGTGTGGATGTCGGCGGCGACCCGGAACTGGCCTCCGAGTGGTACGAAGACGCCTTCGAGAATCTGACTCGCGACCCGAATGCTCCGCAATCCCTGACGCAACTCGTGAGCTCGCCGGTCTGGCTGAACATGGTCGATCTGTTCACCATGAAGCATGACGGCTCCGGCGCGCGTGAGGGAACACATCACACGCTCTATTACGCGCAGTCGTGGATGGTCGTCCACTACCTGATTAACAAGAACAAGCTGCCCGAGACGGGCGTCTATTTCGATCTGGTGTTGAACCAGAAGGTGCCAGTCGAAAAGGCGATCGTGCAAGCCTTCGATATGACGCCCGCAACGCTCGAAGAGGCTGTGAAGGGCTATTTCCGTTCCCTGAGCAATCTGGGCATCGCCATGGATCGTTCGAAGCAGCCGCTCGACCAGGCCGATGTCGCGCAATCGTATCATCTGCCAGTTCCGTTCGGTCCCGACGAGATCGGCATGACCGTGAGCCCCGTGCAGGATCCGGAGGCGCGGGCCGTGATCGGCGATGTAATGGCTCGGATTCCTGAGCGCCGCGAGCAGGCTCTGCATGAATTGCAGCAGCTCACTGAAGATCCGAAAGACAACGAAGTGGCCCGCCGCGCGCTCGCGTGGGACCATATTCAACAAAAGAAATTCGATGCAGCCGCGGATGAACTGGAGAGCGCATCGGATCTAGACGCGCGCGATCCATGGATCTGGTACTACCGCGCTTTGTTGAAGTACCGCCAGGCGGAAGAGACGCATCACGAGATGCAGGGTCTCGCTAACATGATGCAGGACTTGCGCGCGGTGCTCGATTGGTATCCCGAGTTTGCCGAGGCTTACAACATGCTCGGCATGGCGCGCGTCGAAGGCGGCGGAATCAACTCTGCGCTCGAGGCGCAGCGGCTGGCAATTTCGCTTTCGCCGCGCAATCTCGAATACCAATTCAACCTCGGACAGATCTACGTTGCAGGAAAGAAATGGGATCAGGCGCGAGACGTGTTTACACGTCTGAAGACCGCCTCGGATCAACGGATAGCTGTGGCTGCAAAGCGACAGTTGGACGAACTGGCGTCGTTGCAAAAATATGGAATCCGTCCGCAACGCGCTGGTGAGACCCGTGCGCCAGAGGGTGCGGCGAGTGCTCCCCCCGCTGTAAGCAGTTCGAGTGATGACGATGACGAAGCCGCGCCTTCGCCAAAACCGGCGCTGCCCAAGCCTGGAGCTGCCGGGCCCGTGCAACATCTGAAAGGGAAACTGGTGGCGAGCGATTGCGCAAAACCGCCTGAGGCGACCGTAACGTTCCTGGTCGGCATGAAGACCTATAAGATGCACACGTCCGACTACAAATCGATGCTCGTCATTGGCGAAGACCAATTTTCCTGCGACTGGAAAAACCGGATCGTTTCGGTGAACTACCGCGCAGTGGGCAATAGCGGCGGGGAGTTGGTTTCCGTCGAAGTGCAGTAACGTTCGTATAACGGCGTCAATGCCGAAAGTATACGTCCCGAATTCCCTTGAGGGGATGCGTTCAATGGCTTGGCTAAGAGTTGACGACTACGGATCGGACGGTTGGGCCGCGGGCGATTTCCTGTGGCGCTCGCGCCATTACTGCTCGGAACTGGAGAAGGGGCAGATTCTTTTTTTCCAGGGCCCTCCGTTCGCGCTGCCGCAGGACGACATCGAATTTCTCGTTTCGCTGAAGCCCGCCGATTCTCTCCTGCACAAAAATATCTCGTATCGTCCCGAGCAGGACTTGCTCCGTGGCTTCGCAGACTCGGCTAGTGAGCCGCGCGTGCACGACATCATGAAGTGCTATGCGACCGCGGTGCGGAATTTTGTTTCGTCCTTTCTTTCACCCTACGCGGGCAAATTTCAAACGGATTACGCCAGTTTTCGGCCGCTCGAGGAAGAGGGCCGCAATTTGCCGCTCCACAAGCGTAATGACCTCCTGCACGTGGATGCCTTCCCCAGTCGTCCAACGCGCGGCGGACGCATCTTGCGAGTATTCACCAATGTCAATCCATCTCGGGATCGCGTGTGGGTGGTCGGCGAAAGATTTCCGCAACTTGCCGCGCGATTTGCCGAATCCGCAGGCCTGAAAAAGTTTGCAAACGCCTCAAGCGCTTTGCGCGGATGGAAACGTGGCCTTGGCACTCTGGGACTTCCCGTTGCCGACCACGCGCCCTACGACAAATTCATGCTCCACTTCCACGACTGGCTGAAAGAAACCCCCGCATTTCAGAACGCGAAACAGGGCAAAGAACAGTTGGAATTCCCGCCAGCATCGACCTGGCTCGTGTTCACAGATTGCGTTCCGCACGCGGCCCTGACGGGCCAATTCGCGATGGAGCAGACGTTCATTATTCCTGTTGAGGCGCTGGTTGCGCCCGAAGTGTCACCGATTCGCGTGCTGGAGAAGATGGCGGGAAAAGCGATGAATTAGTTCCGGCTCCGGACTCGTTTAGTGTGTCTTGAGGCGCGCGATCGTACCTTTCGGGCCGGCCGCCCAGCCTTCGCCATTCTCGAATCCGGCAGTATTGAGGCTTTGGGTATCCGAAAATTTCCAGTGCACGCCTCCGTCCTCGCTGACGAAGGTGCCGGTCGGCCCTACCGCAATGAAGTTTCCATGCGAATCACTGACGACCGCCGAATGATATCCATCCGGTTCCTGCTTCCCAAGTTGCCAGGTTTTTCCTGAATTGCTGGAATAGATTGCCGCCTGTTTTGCACTAGCTGGATCCTTGTAGTCGCCGCCGACTGCGACAACCGAGTGCCCATTGCACGCAACACTGAAGATCCCGCTCGAGGCGTTGCCGCTCGCCATCGGAGTCTCAGTGGCGATCCATGACCGGCCACGATCTTTCGAGTGAAACACTCGCGCCGCTCTGCCGCCGCCGGTGCCGAAATAAATGTTTTCATGATCGCAAAGCGTAATCGTGGTCCCGCTCGCGGCGAAGGCGCCCTCGGCGCTCAGGGCATCGGGCATCCTCTCCCGCGGCAGTTCTTTCCAGTGCTCACCATCGTCGGTGCTCAGCACCAGAAATTTGCCGTCCACAGGATCGCTCAGCGCAATACAACGAGTCTTCGAATCGCAGGCGAGTGAGTCGAGAAAGAATCCCGGTCGATTGTCGGAGTACTGGAGCGTCCACGTTGCGCCGCCATCGACGGTCTTGTAGATTCTCGACTTGTTGCCCTCGCCGCTCGACATGACATACACCGTGTTCGCGTCAAAGCCTTCGATATCGGGAAAATCGAGATCGTTTCCGTCCGCCACATGCAACTGCTTCCAGGTTTCTCCGCTATTGGTTGAGCGTAGAATCATTCCGTTCGAACCCGACGCCCACACGATGAAATCTCGTTTTCCTTTTACGGAACTGTAGGTGACGCTAATTCCGCGCAGGTTGGTGTCGAGGCCGCTGGTCTGCGCCGACCACGACTGAGCAGCAAGGCACTCACAGAGGAGTAAACAAATTGCTATGAGACGCACATCCAGATTGTAGCGATTGTCACGAGTTGTCGGCTAAGATCCGCGCTTGAATTCCTGCATGAGAAAATCGCACGACCGCACACAGAGCGCCATGATGGTGAGCGTGGGATTTTGGCAGGGGTTCGAAGTAAAGCCGGAAGCGTCCATTACGTAGAGATTGTTGATGTCGTGCGTCCGCTGGAATTGATTGAGCACTGATTTCTTCGGATCGCTTCCCATCCGGGCCATTCCTGCTTCATGCAGCGCCCAGCGCGGCGCCGACGGGTGGGCGTACGTTCGAATATTCTTGGCGCCCGCTGCTTCCAACATTTCTCCGGCGGAGTCGCCCATGTCCTGAATCATGGCGCCCTCATTCTCGCCATCTGACATGTGTATCCTCAGCACAGGAATTCCGTAAACGTCTTTCACATTCGGATCGATCTCGACAAAATTGTCCCAACGCGGCAGGACCTCGCCGAAGCCGGTGATATCGAACGAAACGTTCGGTTCGAGAAGCGCCTTCTTGTAGGATTCTCCGAATCCAGGCGCTCCCCAGTTAAAGTCGACGTTCGATCCGCCTTCATAGCCGAATCCGCGAATGAATTTCTTGTGCGGGGGCTGACCCTTCAGATTACGAAAGCGAGCAATATAAATTCCGACTGGCTTGACTGGTCCCCCGCGTGACGGCTTCTCGCCTGGAACGGCAGGGAAGTCGCCGCTGCCGCCTCCGCTGCGGACATGCGCAGTCATGTAGTGGCCAAGCACCCCGCTGGAATTGCCAAGTCCGCCGGGATGTTGCGACGTTGCGGAATTCAAAAGAATGCGCGTCGACTCCTGCGCCTGTGCACAGAGAATCACGACCCGCGCACCCACTTCATGCGGCTGATGCGTCTGGCGGTCGATGTAGAGGACGCCGCGCGCGCGATTTTTCTCCGGGTCCGTGAGTACCTTGTGGACCATAGCATTCGAAATCAGCGTGCAGTTACCGGTCGCCACAGCATCAGCGACTGTGGTGAACGCCGCATTGAAATAGGAATGTGTGACACAGCCGCGCTCGCACGGTCCGCAATAATGACAAGGCCCGCGGCCATTCAGCGGACGCGTCAGGTTGGCAGAACGAGCTAAGGTTGCGATGCGACCCATCTTCTCTTTGAGGCGATTGCGAAAGAGAGACTCATGACAAGTGAGCGGCATGGGCGGCTGGAAGTGGCCGTCAGGAAGATACTCCAGTCCTTCCATCATGCCCGTGACGCCCACGTATTTCTCGACGAGGTCGTAATAAGGCGCGATATCGCTGTAACCGAGAGGCCAATCTTCGCCGTAGCCGTCCTGCGAAGCGGATTTGAAATCCGCTTCGCTGAAACGCAGACTCACACGTCCCCAGACATTGGTGCGGCCGCCCGTCATGCGAAGACGGCCCATCCAGTCGAACGGCTTGTCTTTGGGCGTGGTGTACGGCTCCTCGAGATCGTTGACGAACCAGTCGTAGTTGTATTCGCTGCAAACGTCGAACTTGGATTGAACTGGGCGCGTCTTGCGAACAATGTCGGGCGCGAGGTTTCTATATTTCAGTTGGAATGCGGGCTTGTGCTCGGAGAAGTTGGCATCACCCTGTGGACGTCCTGCCTCAAGCAGGGCGACTCTCAGCCCTGCTTCGGACAGGCGTTTGCACGCCCAGCCGCCGGACGCACCCGATCCCACGACCAGAACGTCGAACTCGGTCTTGCTTTTCGAGGGCATGGAATTGCGGAAGCCGGAAGGCGAATGCTAACAAGCGAAGGAGATCGGGTCAAACGTAGAAGTAGGCTGATTGCTACTCGCCTGAACCGAGTGTTACTATCGCCGCGCGGAATCTGAAATCGCAGCGGGATTAAAAAGTCAACGGCATGGAACAGGAAACACAGAAGCTGACACGGCGCGAGATGGTGGAGAAGTTGCTCGCTGGAATGGCGGCCGGGGTAGCGTGGCCGCTAATCGGATCTTCACACCCGATCCATCAACACGTGAAAAATGGCGCGACGCTGGACCGCGCAGACGCAGAGCAAAAGGCCTCGAATTGGAAGCCGCTCTTTCTCAATCCGCAGCAGAACGAAACTCTCGTCGCGCTTTCGGAGAGCATTGTTCCAGGGTCGGAGAAGGCACACGTCAATCGGTTCATCGACCTTCTGTTGAGCGTCGATTCAACACAGAACCAGAAGAAGTTTACCGCGTCTCTGGATGTATTCGAAGGCGAGGCGCAAAGCCGTTTCGGACGCAGCTTTCACGAGCTGGCTGCCAATGAGAAAGATGAGCTGCTTACGAGCCTCTCGACAAAAGGTGCGCATCAGAAACACTTTCATGATGTGAAACAGTGGGTCACGATTGCGTATTACTCCTCCGAGGACGGCATGCGCGAACTGGGCTGGACCGAAAATCGTGCTTTCAGAGTCTTTCCCGGATGCGAGCAGATTAGCTAACGTCTCCGCCGAACGCGGCACTCAACCAAGAAGTGGCAGTCGCTTGCATCCTCGAGTGTGAGCAATTCGGCTCAGAATCGCCGGGCGACATCTGCCATGCTAAATGTGTCGGAATACATGTACCGCGGTTCTCATTCCCAATCAGTCCGTAGCAACAGGGCAGAGAGCGAAGGCACGCTAATGGACTCTACACTTCGCCGTTTTCGGGATCGCCTTCGTCGGCGAATCAAGTCTGCCACTGGCCGATTCAATGAGCTGATGGCGGGATTCAGGCAGCCAAGCCAGAATTACGGACCGCAAAGAATGTGTCCTTTTTGCGGCCTGATTACCCCACGTTCCAAACGATTGTGTCTGGAATGTGGAAGGTCCGCTTAGTTCGCGGCCTCGTACGCGTTCTGCTCCCCGCCAACCGGTGCGCTCCACCTCTCAGGTACTTGCAGATGCGGCATGGCCGGAGCCGCAAATAGCCGTTGACAAGGTTTGGCGAGCAGCCGAGCCCATTGTGCGGACCGCGACACACGAGCGCTATCGGTGGCGATTCCGGTATCCGCATACATCTGGCGATAGATTTTTGAAATCAGGACAAACGCCAAGCGCGCGCGCAGAGACTTAATAAATCCGGAGCGCAACCAGATCGATTTCAAACTGTAAAACGTATCCCAGACACCTTGAGTGTGGCTGCGAACCTCTTCCGCCGACATCGTGGGGTGAGACCAATAGAGCTTAGGTCGGAGCGCTTGTGGAATTAGCCAACGTCGCGTGATTGGAACCCCGCCGATTTGAACGGGTGTGTCCATTGATTTTTCCCATCGGTTGAAGTCGACGGTGCCAGGGTAGGGAGTCAACATCACGAATTGCGCAAACGCGATTTCCGCCTGGGCCGCGGCCATTGCGGTCGCCTGAAAGGTTTCAGGCCGATCGCTCGGCAAGCCAAAGATGAATGAGCCGAGCACGTACACTCCATGCCGGCGAAATGTTCGGAGCTGCTCGACCAGGTCTGTCCCCGACGCGTTAAATTCCTTGTAAACATCTTTTAAGCCTTCGGGCGTGACGGATTCCACGCCGACCAGCGCGCCCTTGATGTGGGCGGCGCTCATTGCGTCCAGGAAGTCAGTGTCTTCGGCCGCTTCCATCGTGATCTGCGTAAAAAAGATTGTGTCTGAAGGCAGCCGTGCCAGGCGCGCCATCAGGGCAAAACGCTCGGCTCGAATGGCTTTCAGTTCATTGACCCGATGTGTGTTATGTTGCGCCTCTGCCAAGCTGATGTCGGTGAGAGTAACGGGATAAAAATTGTCGTCCGCGAGCGCGATGAAGCGAAAGCCGAGTCGGCGTAATTGAACGATTTCCTCGATCACAGCATCCGATCCGCGTTGCCGCGGACGCTGCCCATCAGTGCGCCAAACGGAGCAGAACGAACAATGTTTGGGGCAACCCCGAACGGTCTGCACGGAAGCCCACATGTAACTCTTGCGCGGCACCAGATCCCAACGGGCGGGCAAAAACTCGGACGCTTCAATACGTCCGCCCTCATAGACTCGCAAAGGCGTTCCTTGCGTACAATCCGACAACACCTTCGCCCACACCACATCGCCATCGCCTTTTACGACCGCGTGGGCGCCGCCCAGTTCATGAGCTTCGTCGGGATAAAGCGTGGCGTGAATTCCGCCGAAAACTACATACGCGCCTCGATCCCGTGCCAGCTTTCCAATTTTGTAGCCGCGCAGAGCGTTTGCGGTGTGGATGCCGATCCCGACGATATCGCCGGCCTGAAGTTGGTCGGTTTCCAACGGCTCGAGGGTTTCGTCTACCAGGCAGGGATCGCCAAACTTTGCTGGAGTAGCCGCCGCCAGAACATATAACCAGCGCGGAGTTATTACAGCAGTGCCAAACGAAACTTCACTGGGGTTGACGAGGTGAACGCGCACGCGGATTTGCCCTCCCAAGGACAGAGATTGGAGGGGTGCGCCGGGCAGGATTTTTCCGCGGGTTACGGCGGTTAGTCCCATCTACGGGTTCTTAATCCAGTCTTAAAGTTTTGGATATAAAAATGCAGCCCCACACATCCCAAGGCATTGATTTTCGCGTCTGAAGACAATCCGAGTCTGTTCAAAAGTGCACACTTCTCGGGTCCAGAGGGGCGGTATTCTGCAACTGTCGATGAAGATCAACCCCCAGATCGTGCTGGCGAGCTTGCACCTGCTGATCTTTTTGGGGATGGTGTCGACGCTCGTGGCCCAAATGTCGAGTGCAGCGGCGACGGAACCGAAGCCTGCGCTCAATGCGGACCAGATTGTCCAAAAAATGGTCCTGAAGAACCTGGAACGCGCCCGGGCGCTGGAAGCTTACAGCGGGACGCGAGTTTACAGGCTCGAATATCGCGGCTTTCCCAGTTCCCGCAGCGCCGAAATCACCGTGGATGTCCGTTATCGTTCCCCTGCAACAAAGGAATTCAGCATCCGATCGGAAAGCGGCTCCCATTTCCTTGTGGAAAAAGTTTTCCAAAGAATGATGCAGAGTGAAAAGGAAGCGCTCTTGGACGATAATCAGACGCGCATCGCTCTCAACAACGACAACTACCGCTTCATTCTCGCCTGGCAGGAGAGCTTGCCGACCGGTTTGGCCTACGTTCTCATGGTAGAGCCCCGCACCAGCAACAAATTGCTCTACCGTGGCCGAATTTGGGTGGATGCAGAGGATTTTGCGGTCGTGCGGATTGAAGCGTCCCCGGCGAAAAATCCTTCTTTTTGGACCAAAGAGACCAAGATCGAACAGGCGTACACGAAAGTCGGTAATTTCTGGCTTCCCGTTTCCAATCGAAGCACGAGCGCAATTCGATTGGGAGGCCATGCCTACTTCACCATCGACTACCGGGACTACAAGATCACAGCCGAGGCACCGCTCAGTACCTCCAGCAGGGCCAAGGGGTATTGAACGATTCGTTCCGGCAGTTAATCGTGAAGAACTACATTGAGCAGGGAACTGTGAACCTGGAGCCCGCCCTCTAATCCACCGGAGTATTCGATAAATCCCAATTTCCTGAACCGGTTCATGAAAAAGCTGACACGTGAACGAGTCGTGCCGATCATCTCGGCCAGAGTTTCCTGACTGATCTTAGGAACGACCGCTTCAGGAATTCCCTCTTTGCCGAAGTGGGAGAGCAATAGCAGAACGCGAGCCAGTCTCTTCTCGCTGGAGTTGAACAACTGATCAACGAGGTCCTCTTCGTAACGGATGTTGCGGGCCAGCAAGTAGGCCACAAACATGTCAGAGAACGTGTGTTCGCGGTGGAGGGCAGTCATCATTGCCTTCTTCTCCACCCGCAGCAGTTCACAATCTGTCATCGCGGCCACAGATCCCATCCGAAGAACCTGACCGGCGAGAGCGCCTTCCCCAAAAAAACTCCCCTCGCTCAGGATCGCTATGGTCGCTTCTTTGCCGGTTTGGGAAACGACAGTCAGTCTCACCTTCCCCTTTTGGATATAGAAGACAGCGTCCGCCGGGTCTCCTTGGGCATAGGCGGCTTGGCCCTTCGCAAAAGCCAGGAGCTTCCTGCCCTCGCCGATAGTCGCGAGGAAGGTTTTAGGGTCGAATTTGCGGTTCTTCTTAACCGCTGGAGCAGGACTCATGATCGGTTGACTCGCAAGTGATTTGCCGGACGATGCTGCGAAACGAACCCTTCTCCAGACATGCCCCGCTGCTGATCACCTTTGTCTATTATTATCGCCGTTCCACTCATAAGGATTTCTGGCGCAAGTTGCTGACATTGATTCTAAACAGTTCTTCGTTAAGATGCCTTTACGCTTCCTGCGTTCGCCTTAACGGCAGACGCTTTCTCAAAACGGGAAATAGCGTGAAACTGGAACAGAGTGAAGCGTCAGAATGGGGTAATCGTCTGCGAGTCGGAATGGACTGTATCCCGCTGGCCGCGCAGAGTCAAGAGGATGCGGATCGTCCCTGGCCGGTGAATTCCTGATCCAGCGCCGTGAGACGCCGATCTCGATGGGGATCGGTCCGCGGCTGGCCGGTGCTCAGTTCACATCTCTCGCCCGGTTTCGCGCCACAAGTAGGGCAACGAACATCCAAGGCTTGTCTCTTCTTTGCTTTCATCACTGCATCATGCGGCGTTGGCACCCTAGATGCTGGTCAATTGTGACCAGTATGGTCCTCACAGGAACCACGGATGCGACACGTGCATCTAACAAGAGATGAAAACCACCGACAAGTCAATTTTCGACGAGCAGTACCGCGTGGTCGCAATCGAAAGTGACCGCCTGGTCGTGCGAGGAATTCTCAGCGGGAAAGTACTAACTATCATGAATCCGCAGCCCCAGAGTCCTCTTAACCAGAAAGACTTTCCACCGGGAAAGTTAATCCAACTTAGCGATCCTTCGACCCAGCCAGTCAATTAATAGATCTGCATCTCGAGGTTCGAGCGTCACAAAGAACGGCCTTCATTCTTCGAATGAGGGCCGAAGCTTTGCCAACCGAAGGTCGCGCCACTCCAGATCGCGATTGCAAAATACCCTCGTCGGGAGGAGTATAGTTACTGATAATCACCAGTAGAAAATCGTTCTTGTAGCTCTTGGCCCCCACGTGCCCAGCAAAATTTCGATCAAGTTTTCAAACAAGGTTCGTGGGCTATACGAGCTCTGGAGGCAAGTGAATCGTGAAAGTACCGTTCTGTTTTCTACGCTTCATGCTATTAATATGCGCTCCCTTGCTGCTTGCGTCCTCCGGAGCGCAAACCACCTCCTCTTCGACTCAGGCTCCGGCAGCAATGCAGGGCAGCCTCGCGGACCCAGATCTTAATGCCAAGGCCGAAGCATTGCTGGGCAAGATGACCCTGGACGAGAAGGTCGGCCAGTTAGTGCAGTACTCCTCCGGCCAGCCTACCGGCCCTGGAACTGGACGGACCGATTACGAAGACATGATCGCCAAGGGCGAGATCGGGGCCTTATTCAATATTACAAACGCACACGCGTCGAATGCTTTTCAGCGAATCGCCGTCGACAAATCGCGCCTGCACATTCCGATCCTCTTCGGACTGGATGTCATTCATGGTTTCCGCACCGAATTTCCTGTTCCACTTGCTCTGGCTTCGACCTGGGATCCCGCGCTGGTTGAGAAGACAGCCCGCGTTGCAGCACGCGAAGCATCGGCAACGGGAATTCGCTGGGCATTTTCGCCCATGGTGGATATCGCGCGTGACGCGCGTTGGGGCCGCATGGTCGAAGGGGCGGGCGAGGATCCTTTTCTCGGGTCCGCCATGGCCGTCGCCTACGTTCGCGGATATCAGGGGATGCGCCTCGATGCGCCAGACAGCATCGCCGCCTGCGCCAAGCACTATGTGGGCTATGGGGCAGCAGAAGGCGGCCGCGACTACGCCGCCACTGAGATTTCCGAGCCGACGTTGCGGCAGATATATCTCCCGCCGTTTCACTCGGCAGTGAAGGCGGGCACCGCCTCGATCATGAGCGCGTTCAATACTCTAAACGGAATTCCCACTTCCGCCAATGCATTCACCCTCAAGAAGGTTTTGCGCGAGGAGTGGGGCTTTCAAGGAATCGTCGACAGCGATTGGACCTCATTAGTCGAATTGATCCCTCACGGCATCGCCAATGACGGCGCTACGGCCGCAAGAAAAGCACTCTTGGCCGGCGTCGATATGGATATGGTCAGTAGTATCTACCACGATCACCTTGCGCACCTGGTTCAAGCGGGGCAGGTTCCGCAGATAGCGCTGGATGAAGCCGTGCGGCGTGTCTTGCGCGTGAAGTTCGCGCTGGGCCTCTTCGAACATCCCTACGCAGATGAAGCTAAAGAAAGCGCGGCGATGCTTCGTCCCGAATACATTCAGCTTGCCCGCGACGCTGCGGAGCGGTCGTTCGTATTGCTCAAAAACTCCGAACGACCGGGCGGCGCGCCGCTCCTTCCTGTGTCGAAGACCGTCGGCAAAGTTGCGCTGATCGGGCCTTTGGCGAACGATCCCGCCAACATGCTGGGATCCTGGACCGGCCAGGGCCGCCCCGAAGACGCGACCACACTCCAGGCCAGTTTGGTAAGCCGCCTCGGTAAAGAAAACGTGCTCTTCGCGCGAGGAACGGGGATCAGCGAAGGCTCCGATCAGGAAATCGGAGAAGCGGTTGCCACCGCAGAAAGGGGCGACCTGGTGATTCTCGCTTTGGGTGAGCACGCATCCGAAATGACAGGGGAAGCGGCTTCGCGTACGAAACTTGGTCTCCCGGGAAGACAACAGGAGCTGCTGGAAAAAATTGTTGCAACCGGGAAGCCAGTCGTCCTCGTTCTATTCAGTGGACGCCCGCTGACTCTGCCGTGGGCCTTCGAGCATGTTCCAGCAGTGTTGGCGGCTTGGTTCCCCGGCGTCCAGGCCGGTCCGGCTCTGGTCCGCGTTCTGTTTGGCGAATCGAATCCAACCGGGAAGCTGGTTGTGAGTTGGCCGCGCAGCGTTGGCCAGGAGCCGCTCTACTACAATGCCCTGAACACCGGGCGTCCGGCGAATCTCCCGAATAGCGACCCGAAATATGTTTCTCGCTACATAGATGAGCAGAGC
>WNFL01374294.1_pt1 | contig 14706 bp, 15 predicted proteins | sample 5400361 | NCBI WGS metagenome assembly WNFL01 (sample SAMN13153351, study PRJNA577476) | soil metagenome | isolation source: 40 cm soil on Douglas fir-dominated hillslope | place: USA:California | collected 2013-09-17
GACGGAGCCGGCTGAGGGGGGTCCCGTACTCGGGGGGACCCCCGAAGCGGCGACGGGCACCGCACGGGCGGCGACACGGAATCCGAAAAGTGCAGCCCGAGCGCTCGCCGGATGCCGACGAACCTCAGGCGTACCCGCCGGGTGAGGAGGCGCCGGCGACGCGCGGGCGGCGAGTCATATCGCTCTACCCTCGCCTGCGGCTCGCTGCGCGCTCAGCTCCCGAGGCGCTGGAAGACTTGGTCGGGAGACTCGGTCTTGCCGTCGTCGCCCAGGAGGTCGAGTGCGCTTCGGATGCGCGCGCAGACGTTCGAGACGTCGCCGACCTTCTGGCTCTGGAGCTGCTTCGGGAGCAGGCGGTCGACGACGATCTTCATCTGCGCCGAAGTCACGTGGCTCGCCTCGAGGCCGGCGTCCATGAGCGCGAGCTGGATTGCGCCGCGCGCGCTCCAGCGGTCCATGGCCGCGGAGCGCTCGAGCTCGCTCTGCACGGCTTCGAAGGCGGCCGAGCTGGCCACGAGCTACGCCGTCGCCAGTCGAGCGGCGCGCGCGGAGCGCTCGACCCAGCGCGTGTACGCCGCCGGCGGCATGAAGATCAGCAAGAGAAACACCGTGTTCGCGATGCCGCCCGCGCAGGTCACGGACACGTTGATCGGGTTCCGCGCCAGGTTCTCGCCCGCGGCGAGGATCAGCGCCGAGTAGGAGATCCACGCCACCGAAGTGAGTCCCGAGAGCGTCCAGAGCAGGAAGCGGTTCGTGACCACGGCGTCCGCCAGGCCGAGCGCCAAGCGCTTGCGCATCATGCGGTAGTAGCGGAGCCCCTCGAGAGCGGTCCACACGTACGAGAGGGCGAGCACGCCGACCATCCCGGAGAGCGGCAGCCGCGCATGCGCGTTCATCTCGGCGGCGTCGCTGTAGGCGATGAAGGCGTGCGCGATTCCGATTCCCGACCCGACCAGCACCGTCGAGCCGAGCCACGCGGCCGACATCGCCCAGCGCGCTCCGGGGCGGAACACTCTCATGGTGAAGATCAGGAAGCAGCAGCAGCCGAACACGAGCAGCAGCTCGCCGATCGTGTGCATCGGAACGGCGATGGCGCGGTTCGGCAGCTGCGAGGCGACGACCGCTAGCGGGTAGCCGAGGGCGGGGGCGGCCACATACGAGGTGCCGGCGAGCAGCTCGGGCAGACCGCGAGAGCGCCGCGCGCGCTGCAGGAGCCGGACGCCGACCACGCCGCTCGCGATCGTGTAGACGACGAGACAGATCAAGCTGAGATGGCCCATGCGCCCGGCGCCCGCCTCTGGTGAGTGCCGCCCGTATCGGTGAAATCGGTCCGACAATTTAGCCGGCGCGAGGGATCCGCAGTGACTCCCGGGGACGGCCGCGACAGCGCCGCCACGAGCCGCGGTCAGCCCCGCGCGACCCCCGGCTTTCCGTCTTCGACGACGAAGGTCGCGAGGGTCGAGAGAGTGGCCGCCGGATCGGTGGCGTCCGAGACGACCTGGCAGCGCGAGGTGAGTCGCTGGGGAGTCACGTCGATCGACAGGTAGCCGCGCCAGCGGCTGTCGAAGAAGCGTACGTGGGGGTTGTCGGCGAGGTAGGACACGAACTTCTCGTACGGGGGCGGGTGGGAGGTGATCGAGGTGGCGATGAGCTCCGCGGCCACGGCGGGCGAGCGAGGGTCGTCGAAGTCGAGCTTCAGATCGTTGGCCCAGAAGGAGTGGATGTCGCCGCCCAACACCACCGGGTTTCGCGTGTGTGCGTCGTGTATCTGCTGGAGCAAGCGCCGGCGGTTGGCGGGATAGCCGTTCCAGTCATCGGTCCAGAACGCGCTCGAGCCGTCCGCCTGTCGCTCGCGAAGCTGCGCCATCATCACGTCCTGCGCGAGCACGTTCCAGCGCGCGCGCGAGTGAGCCAGCCCGTCCGCGAGCCAGGCTTCCTGCTCGGCGCCGAGCATCGAGCGCGCCGGATCCAGTCGCTCCGCGCAGCTCGCGTCGCTCTCGACGTGCCCGCCGCCGTGATCCGGGGGGCTGTAGCACGCCTCGCGCGAGCGATACTGGCGGCCGTCGAGCCTCGAGAACTCCACCAGGTCGCCGAACGCGAAGCGCTCGTAGAGCCGCAGCGCCGCGCCCTGCGGGCGCGAGAGACTCGGGCGCAGGGGCATGTGCTCGTAGAACGCCTGATACGCAGCTGCGCGGCGCTTCAGGAACTGCTGCGGATCGACGAAGTTCTGCGACCACTCGTTCGCGTAGTCGTTCTGCACCTCGTGGTCGTCCCAGGTGATGAGCGCCGGCGCGCAGGCGTGCACCCGCTGCAGGTCCGGATCGGTGCGGTACTGGGCGTAGCGGTTGCGGTAGGTCGCGAGCGTCGTGGCCTCGACACCGTCGCTGTGCGTGCGCACGGTGGGCCGGCGCGTGTCGACATACTCGTAGATGTAGTCCCCGAGAAACAGCACCAGGTCCGGCTGCTCGGCAGCCAGGTGGCGATACGCGGCGAAGTAACCGCTCTCGTAGTTGGAGCAGGACGCGCAGGCGAAGCGCAGTCGCGCGAGCTTCGCCCCGGGGGCTGGCGCGGTTCCCGCGCGCCCGACGGAGCTCTCCGCGTCGCCGCTCGTGAACCGGTACCAGTACGGTCGCCCCGGCGAGAGACCTTTCACTTCGAGATGCACCGAGTGCGCGAACGCGGCAACGGCCGTGCAAGTTCCGCGCTGGACGATGGTCCGGAGAGAGTCGTCCGTCGCGATCTCGTAGCCCAGCGACAGATCGCCGCCCGCCATCCCACCCGGCGCGGCCGGATCGGCCGAGAGCGGATCCGGCGCGAGCCGGGTCCAGAGCACGAAGCCGTCCGGGCCGGGATCGCCCGAGGCGACCCCGAGGCTGAACGGGTTCGACGCCGTCCAGCGCGCGCAGGAGACGCCCCCGAAACGCGTCAGCGCCGGCGCGGCCATGGCTCCCGCCAGCGTCCGCCCCGCGAGGTCCAGGAATTTCCGCCGAGTCACTCGGGAGCTCATTCGGAGCATTCTACAGGGACGGGAGCTACTCGCGGCGGCAGCGCCGGTGTAGGGTTGCCGGGTGGAGGAGTCCTGGCCGCGCTCTACCTCTCGGCCGTCGTCGCTTGCCTCGCCCTGAACGCGTTCTTCGCGCTGGCGGAGTTCGCGGCGGTGAAGATCCGCCCGACGCGGGTGCGCCAGCTGCTGGAGGCGGGAGAGCCGCGCGCCGTCGCGCTCGCGCACGTCAAGAGCCACATCGGCGAGTACCTGTCCGTGTGTCAGGTGGGCATGACGTCGGCGGCGATCGGGCTCGGCTTTCTCGGCGAGCCGGCGGTCGCCGTCGCGCTCGAGCGCGCGCTGGCCGGCCTCGTGCCGCTGCCACCGCTCGGTGTACATGCGCTCGCGATCGGTGTGACGTACGTGCTCGTGTCCTACGTCAGCATCGTGGTCGCCGAGCTCGTGCCGAAGACGATTGCGCTGAATTCGCCGGAGTGGGCCGCGCTGCGCTGCGCGCGCGCGCTGCGCCTCTGCTACACGCTTTTCTACGTGCCGCTGTTCGCGCTGAACCGTTCGGCGAACGCGCTGCTGCGTCTGATCGGATTCCCGCGCACGGCCGACCGCGAGCGCCTCTCCGAGGAGGAGCTGCGCCTCGCGATCGCCGAGTCACAGAAGGGCGGAGAGCTCTCCTTTCGACAGCTGCTCACGATCGAGAACGTGCTGCTCTCCAGCCGACTCACCATCGCCGACGCCATGAAGCTGCGCTCCGGTGCGCGCGTGCTCTCGACCTCGGTGTCGTGGGAGGACAACCACCGCACGCTCCTGGAGTCGCGCTTCTCGCGCTTCCCGCTGATCGATCCGCCGCACCGGCTGCCGATCGGCGTAGTGCTCGTGAAAGACATCTACTACAACGGCTTCGCCGAGCTCTCGGGCGAGGATCTGCGCCACCTCGCGCGGCCCTGCGCGATCGTCCACGAGATGCAGCCGCTGCAGGACGCGTTTGCCGAGATGCAGAAGCTGCGCGTGCACTGGGCGATCGTCGTGAACACCCAGGACGTCTGGATCGGCTTCATCACGCTCGAAGACGTGATGGAGGAGATCGTCGGCGCGGTCGAGGACGAGTTCGAGACCGAGCCGCAGAATCACCTGGCCGACGCACTCACTCCGGGCCGCGTCGTGCTCGGCCTCGAGGCCGGGTCGATCGAGGAGGCGATCACGCGCGCGCTCGCCGCCGTGCCGCCCGCGGAGCTGCCGGCCCCGGCGCGCAAGCTCGCCGCCGCGGTGATCGCGCGCGAGGCGGACATGCCGACCTATCTCGGGCGCGGCGTCGCGGTTCCGCACGCGCGCGTCGATGGGCTCGAGAAGCCGGTGCTCGTGTTCGCGCGCTCCAGCGACGGCATTCCCGCGGCGAATCGCTCTGAGCGCACCCACTTGCTCTTCATCCTGCTGACCTCGCCCGCGAACCCGCGGGTTCAGGCGCGCCTGCTCTCGCGCGTCGGCGGGCTGCTCGACAACGAGTCTGTCGAGCGCCGCCTGCGCGAAGCGGACTCTCCGCTCGAGATCGTGGTCGCCATCCGCGACGGCGAGCTCGCCGTGCTCGGCTGAGGGCCCGCACCGGGCTCCACACCGATCCGTGTCTCGGGGTACGCTAGCCGCGAGGAGAGGCCCATGTCGTCCGATCCCGATTCCCGCCCCTACGTCGTCATCTCCGCGGACACCCACGCCGGCGCCAGCATCCAGGCGTACCGCGAGTACCTGGATGGGGAGCACCAGAAGCTCTTCGACGAGTGGCGCGGCGGCTACAAGAACCCGCAGCGCGAGCACATCGGCTCGAAGAAGCACAAGAACTGGGACGACGCCGAGCGCATGCGCGACATGGAGACGGAGGGGGTGGTCGGCGAGATCATCTTCCCGAACACCGTGCCGCCGTTCTTTCGCAGCAGCGTGTTGATCTGCGGCAATCCGTCGCCGGAGAGCTACCCGCTGTGGCGCGAGGGCATCCGCGCGCACAACCGCTGGCTCGCGGACTGGTGCGCCGAGTTCCCCGAGCGGCGCGCCGGCATCGGCCTCGTATATCTGAACGACGTCGACGACGCCATCGCGGACGTGCGCTGGATCGCGGACCACGGGCTGCGCGGCGGTGTGTTGCTGCCGCACGTGCCGCCCGACTGCACTCACTTGAAGCCGCTGTACGCGCCCGACTACGACCGCTTCTGGGCGGTGTGTCAGGAGCTCGGCGTGGTGGTGAATCAGCACGGCGGCACGGGCTCGCCGGACTACGGCCCGTACAAGGTCGCGCTGCCGATCCGGCTGGTGGAGACCGGCTGGTTCTCGATTCGCAGCTACACGCACCTGTTGCTGTCCGGCGTGTTCGAGCGCTTCCCGCGGCTCCGTTACATCGTGACGGAGTCGGGCTGCGCCTGGGTGCCGGCGACGCTCGAGAATCTCGACCGCTTGTGGGCGCGCATGCGCAGCGGCACCGTCGGCGAGTTCCAGTTCGCCGAGGGCGCGCTGCCGCCCGAGGCGCCGAGCTTCTACGCGCGCCGCAACTGCTTCTACGGCGCCAGCTCGCCCTCGCCGCGCGAGCTCGCGGGCCGGCACGAGATCGGCACCGACCACCTGCTCTGGGGCAGTGACTATCCGCACTTCGAGGGCACGTACCCGCACACGCGCAAGTCACTGCGCCACACCTTCCACGCGATGGATCGGGCGGAGGTGCGCGCCATGCTGGGCGAGAACGCCGCACGGCTCTACGGCTTCGACCTCGGCAAGCTCGAGCCGCTCGCGGCGAAGTTCGGGCCGACCCCGGACGAGGTCGCGGTGCCGCTCGCTCCGGAAGAGCTGCCCAAGGACTCCGGGAGCATGGCGTTCGGCTGAGCGCTCGATGGAATGCGCGGCTTCAAGGTGTTTGCCCTGGTATTCGGCCTCTGCGGCGTCGTGTTCGCGATCGCGGCGCCATACGCGTGGCGCGGGCTGAAGAGTCTCAAAGAGCCCATCACGGACGAGTTCAAACGCATCGGCGACGACGCGACGGCCTTCGCCGGCGAGCACGAGCAGCTCGACTGCGCGCCCGAGGCGTTTCGCCGGATCGACGCGTGCGACGGAGTCTGGTGCAAGGCGCAGACTCCGATCTTCACGCAAGAGTGCCTGAAACGCGCGCAGCCGAGCCCGACGCTGTGTGACGAGATACCCGACTCCGTGTGGCAGGCGGCGTTTTGGCCAACGAGCCAGTGCCGCGAGATCGAGACAGACCCGGACCTTTGCCGGCGAATCCTGCTCGAGGTCCTCAAGAGCTGCGGGAGCCGGCGCTCCGCTCACTAGCGGCAGAGTGACTCACAGGGGACCCCGTCGTGGTCGCCGTCGAGACGCGACGCGCCGCAGTGCTCGAGCTGGAAGCGGGCCTCCTCGCAGCCCGACATCTCGGAGCAGCGCGGCTTGGTCTTGCACTTGAAGCCGCTCGACTCACTCTGCGAGGGAGCGGGCGAATGATCGTGCAAGCGAGCGTAGCGCCAGGTCCACGGCGGAACGCGCTTACTCTCCGGGAGAGCCCACAGTCCGCGCTTCTCGTCGCGCGCTGTCTTCTCCAACGTCAAGAGCTTTTCATCGTGCAGATACTTCCGATATGCCCAGGCCGCCCCACGCCGCACCATCTCCGCATTCACGTCGACGGCGCCGACGTAGACGTGGGCGAGGGTCCGGCCGTATTGATCGGTGCCATGCAGCTCGAGTCGCACGTACTTCCGGGCGACCAGGTCGCGCAGCTCCTGACGGGCGCGATCGCCATACGGCTGATTTCCCTCGGGGCTGTCGATCTCCGCCAGGCGCACCTCGACGCGCGCGCCCGCGGGATCCAGAACCCAAAGTGAGTCTCCATCGACCACGGACAGGACGCGAGTCGTCGCAAGCACCGGTCCGGCGGCGAGCTGCACCAGCACGAGCAGCGAGAGCGCACTCCGGCGGAGCGCCCGCACATCGTCGAGCTTCCGTTGAACTTTCCGTTCCGACGAGACGCCGCGCACCTGCGCAGGATAGACTGCGCGCAGGAGCCAGGTCGGCTGCCAGCAGCCGCGATCGGAGTAAACCGCCATGGCTAGAATCGGTGCGCTTCTCGTGCTCGCTGCCGCGCTCGCGGCGGCGGGGTGTCAGACACAGGCACAGAGCCTCGCGAACGACCAGCAGATGGCGATCGACACGGCGCTGCGGCGCGGGCGCTTCGAGATGGGCTGCCCCGGCGCAATGGGAACGCTCCTGTCGAGCAACATGGTGCAGCCCGTCGTGTGGGGCGGCCAGGAGCGCGCGGAGTACACCGTCGGCGTGGCCGGTTGCGAGCAGAGGGTCACCTACATCGTGCTCTGCCCGCAGATGTCGGACGCTTGCTTCGCCGGCCGCGGCGATCGCTAGCGACCTCTCGTGACCCGTCATCGGGCGACTCTCGGCGCGCTGCTTCTCGCGGCGAGCGCTGCGCTCGCGTGTCAGATGCAGAACCCGTGGACGCCTCCGATCGAGGTCCCGCCGCCGCTCGACCCCGCGGCGCCGGCGCAGGGCGGAGCCACGTCGGCGTTGCCCTCGCCACCCCTGTCGCCGCCGCCCGGCGCGCCGGCCGCATCGGCAGCGAGCGATCGCTGGCCGCGGCAGATCCTGCTCGCCGATGCGACGCTCACGCTCTACCAGCCGCAGGTCGAGAGCTGGAAGGACGACAGACTCGCGTTTCGCGCGGCGGTGGCCGCGAAGCCGCAGGACGGCGGGAGCGAGAGCTTCGGCGTGATCTGGGGAACCGCGCGGACGCAAGTGGATCGCGTGGCGCGCCTCGTCTCGCTCCAGAACGTCACGCTCTCGCGCAGCAGCTTCCCGACGCTGCCGGACAACGGCGCGAACTATCTCGCCGAGATGCAGCAGCAGGCGAGCGACACGAGCATCGCCCTCGACCGGGTCGAGGCGTCGCTGGGCGCGACCACGCTCGCCCCGGCGAAGGGCGTGGCGGTGAAGAACAGCGTGCCGCAGATCATCGTGAGTGAGTCGCCCGCGATCCTGATCCCGATATCGGGGAAGCCCGTGATGCGCGGGATCCCGAGCCAGAAGTTCGAGCGAGTCATCAACACGCGGGCGCTGATCGCGCGCGAGCTGGGCGGTCACACCTACTACGCGCACGTCTACGACGGCTGGCTCTCCGCGACCACGCTCAGCGGGCCGTGGAATCTGGCCATGAGCGTTCCACCGGGCCTCGGGCCGCTCGCGCTCGAGCTGGCCGGGAGCGGGCAGGTCGTGTTGCTCGACGGTGGGACTGCGAACCCGAAGCCGTCGCTCGCGAACGGCGTGCCGATCCTCTACGTGAGCCAGGTGCCGACTGAGCTGATCGTGTTCCAGGGCGTGCCCGTCTTCGAGCCGATTCCCGGCACGGGTCTCTTGTTCGGCGTCAACACGCTCTCCGACGTGATCGAGGAGCAGCTCACCGGTCAGTCGTATCTACTGGTGTCGGGGCGTTGGTATCGCTCGCCGTCGCTCGCGAACGGGCCGTGGCGCTTCCTCGCGAGCAACGCACTGCCTCCGGACTTCCTGCTGATTCCGCCGAGCTCGCGCGCGGGGGTCGTGCTCGCCGCGGTTGCGGGAACCCCGCAGGCGAAGGAAGCCGCGATCGAGAACTCGATCCCGCAGACCGCGACGATCCCGCGCGCGAACGGACCGACCTTCGACGCGACCTTCGACGGGGCGACCCGGCTCGCGCCGATCGGCGGCACGCCGCTGCAGTACGTGCTGAACTCCCCGTCGCCGATCATCCGCGTCGATGCGCGCACCTGGTGCGCGCTGCGCGCGGGCGTCTGGTTCAGCGCGACTCAGTCGAGCGGACCGTGGGTCGTTGCGGCGTCGGTGCCGGAGGTCATCTACACGATCCCGTCCTCGTCTCCGCTGCACTACGTGACCTACGCGCACGTGTACGGCTCGACCCCCGAGGTCGTCTACATGGGCTACACGCCGGGGTACCTCGGCACGGTCGTCGAGCCGAGCGGGGTCGTCGTCTACGGCACCGGCTACGAGTACGACCCCTGGATCGGGTCGGTGTACTACGCGCCGCCGGCGACCTTCGGGATGATGGCGCAGCCCGTCTACAACCCCGCGGTCGGCTGGGCCTACGGCTACGGCCTCGGACTCACTACCGCGGCGATGGTCGGCACCTGGGGCGGCTCGAACGTCTACTACTCGTCCGCGTATCACGGCTACCCGTGTTGCGGCTCCGCGAGCGCGAACGTCTACGGCCAGTACGGGAGCGTGAAGACGTCGGGCACCGACACCTGGGCCTCCGAGTCCAACGGCACCATCGGCGAGACGGAGAGCGGGACCTACAAGAACGAGGCGACCGGAACCAAGGGCAGTTACAACGCGAACCAGAACTACAACCCCGAGACCGGTCAGCGCAACGCCTCGACGAATCGCAGCTTCGACACGACGGGCGGCGCGTCGGGCGACGTCAAACACAGCGCGGGTTACAACTATGACACCGGGAGATACTCGGGCAGCTCCAGCATGTCCGCGACCGGCGCCGGCGGGAGCAGCGTGAGTCGAACCTCGGAGTCACAGTTCGGCGACGGCCAGGTGCCCGGCAGGGAACAGCAGACCTCCTACACCAGCGCTCGCACCGGCCAGACCAGCAGCGTCGACTCCGCCTCCGTCGGGAACAACCACTACGCGAGCGCGGACGGCAACGGCGGCTGGGGCGGCGCGGGCGGCGACAACTCCTGGGCGAACGCCGAGCAAGGCGCCCGCGATCAGGGCGCAAGCCGCTCGTCCGGCTTCGGCGGCGGCGGCTTCGGTGGAGGCTCCGGCGGCGGGGGCGGCTGGGGGAGTCACTTTGGTGGCGGCGGCTTCGGCGATCGCTTCGGCGAGGGCGGCGGCCAGGGCTTCGGAGGCGGAGGAGGCGGCGGCTTTGGCGGAGGCCGCGGCGGCGGTGGACGCCGCTGACTCACTCAGGCCAAGCTGTTGCCCTTCGCGCGACGGCCCTGGTGGCTTGCCCGGATTGCGACCTGCTCCAGCGCCTGGGCGACGTCCCCGAAGGCAGCCGCGCGCTGTGTCCGCGCTGCGGCGGCCTGCTGCGGCGAAACCCGCGCAACGGCCAGGAGCGCGCGCTGGCACTCACTCTGGCCGCGGCCGTGCTCTTCGTCGTGGCGAACAGCTTCCCGTTCCTGTCCTTCGAGATGAAGGGCGAAGTCACCGAGACGACCCTCATGACGGGAATCGTCGACCTGTATCAGCAAGGCAAGGCAGAGCTCTCGATGCTGGTCGCGCTGACCATCCTGCTGGCGCCGCTCACGCAGATCGCCCTCTTGATCTACATGCTTGCGCCGCTGCGCCTGAACCGCATGCCCTGGGCGCTGCCCCTCGCGTTCCGGCTGCTCCGACACGCACAGCCCTGGAGCATGATGGAAGTCTTCATGATCGGGATCCTCGTCGCGATCCCCAAGCTCATGGGCATGGCGAGCGTGATCCCGGGGCTCGCGCTCTGGGCGTTCGTGCTCTTGATGCTCGTGCTCGCGGGCGCGACGGCGGCGTTCGATCCCGAGTCCGTCTGGCAGCGGCGGGAGGCGCGGCGTTGACGGCGCCCACCGCTCTCGCCGCGCACTGCGCGAGCTGCCACGACTGCGGTCTCTTGTGCCGCCTGCCGGCCGGGAGTCATGCGGGTGCAGGCTGCGCGCGCTGCGGCGCGGAGCTCCACACGCGCAAGCCGAACAGCTTGCAGCGCACCTGGGCGCTCGTGCTCGCGGCCATGCTCTGCTACCTGCCCGCCAATCTGTTTCCCGTGATGACCGTCGTGTCACTCGGCCAGCGGCAGTCGGACACGATCTTCAGCGGAGTGGTCTACCTGCTCACTCACGGTATGTGGCCGCTCGCGCTCATCGTCTTCGTCGCGAGCATCTGCGTGCCGGTGCTGAAGATCGTCTCGCTGATCTCGCTGCTCGTCTCGGTGCACCGCGGCTCGGGCTGGCACCCGGTCGAGCGCACCCGCGTGTATCGGCTCACCGAAGCGATCGGCCGCTGGTCGATGGTCGACATCTACGTGGTGACGATCCTGGTCGCGCTGGTGCGTCTGGGAAATCTCGCGACGATCGAAGCGGGCGCCGGAGCGGTGTTCTTCGGCTCGGTGGTCGTGCTCACGATGCTGGCCGCCGAGTCTTTCGATCCGCGGCTCATCTGGGATCGCGCCGGAGCGGCGCGCGCATGACGGCCCGCGGACCCGAGGAGCGCGAGCGGGACGATGTCGCGGAGGCGGTGGTCGAGCAGCGCAGCCGTCCGTCGATCGTTTGGCTGATTCCGCTGGTGGCCGCGCTGGTCGGCGCGTTCGTCGCCTACCGCGCCATCTCGTCGCGCGGGCCGGAGATCACGATCACCTTCAAGACCGCCGAGGGCCTCGAGGCGGGCAAGACGAAGGTCAAATACAAGGACGTGGAGGTCGGCCTGGTCGAGACCGTGGAGCTCTCCAAGGATCTCTCCGGAGTCATCTGCCACGCGCGTATGAGCAAGGGCGCGGAGGGGTGGCTGCGCGCGAAGACGCTGTTCTGGGTGGTGAAGCCGCGTATCTCGGGCGGGCAGGTCTCGGGACTCGAGACGCTGCTCGGCGGCGCGTACATCGGCGTGGATCCGGTGCTCGAGGGCGAGAAGTCACGCGAGTTCGCCGGCCTCGAGGTGGCGCCGCTCGTCGCCATGACGGAGGCCGGGCGCTACTTCGTGCTGCGCTCGCTGCGCGCCGGCGCGCTCGACGTCGGCTCGCCCGTCTACTTCCAGAAGATCGCGGTCGGGCGGATAGTCTCGTCCGATCTCGACCCCGACGACGACTTCGTCACCACGCGCGTCTTCGTGCAGGCGCCCTACGACCAGCGCGTGCGCGCCGACAGCCGCTTCTGGAATGCCAGCGGGATCGACATGTCGGTCAGCGCCGACGGGCTGAAGGTCGACACGCAGTCGCTGATCTCGATCTTGATCGGCGGAATCGCGTTCGACGTTCCGGACGACAGCACCGCGGAGGTCGCCGCCGCCGACGCGGTCTTCCCGCTGTACGAGAACCACGACGCCGCGGAGAAGCGGCACTACACGCACACCGTCGCCTACGAGCTCCACTTCAATCAGTCCGTCCGGGGACTCGCAATCGGCGCGCCGGTGGAGTTCCGCGGGATTCCGATCGGGCAGGTGACGGACATCAAGCTCGGCTACGAGCCGACCGCGAAGAACGTGTTTCGCATCACGGTGACGGTCGCGATCGAGCCGGAGCGCTTCGCGGGTCAGAACGTGAATCAGAAGACGCGCCGCGACGCGGTCGACCGGATGGTCGCCGGCGGACTTCGCGCGCAGCTGAAGAGCGGGAATCTCCTGACCGGACAGCTGATCGTGGGGCTCGACTTCTTCAAGGACGCGGCGCCCGCGAAGATCGACTGGAGCGCCCGGGTTCCGGAGATGCCGACCGTCAAGACGCCGATCGAGGAGATCACCGCGAACCTGACTCGCGTGGTCGAGCGGCTGAGCAAGCTGCCCGTCGAGCAGATCGGCGCCGACCTGCAGGGGACGCTGCGCTCGCTGCGCATCACGCTCGAGAGGTCCGAAGACACCGGCCCTGCGCTGAAGGCCACGCTCGAGCAGGCGCAGCGCACCCTGGCCTCGGCGAACGCGCTGATCGGGCCAGACTCGGGCGTGAACAGCGAGCTGCGGCGCGCGCTGCTCGAGCTCTCCGAGGCGGCGCGCGCGCTCGCGCTGGCGGCGGACCAGATCGAGTCACAGCCCGACTCGCTCATCTGGGGCAAGAAGGGCGCTCAGTGAGGGCCTCGGCGCCCGTGATCCCGGCGCTCGCCGCCGCGCTGCTCGCGATGGCGTGCTTCGGCACCGGGACGCCGTCCTACTTCACGCTCGGCTCGGCCACGCCCGAGTCGGGCGCGCCGCTCGCCGCGCACCCCGAGCTCGGGCTCGCGGTCGGCCCGGTCGACCTGCCGCGCTATCTCGACCGGCCCGAGATCGTGACCCGCGACGGCTCACACGAGCTGCGGATCGACGACGACCACCGCTGGGCCGGGTCGCTGCGCACGGACATTCAGCGGGTCGTGGCCGACGACCTCGCCCGTCTGCTCGGGACGCCGCGCGTCGCCATCTATCCCGACCAGCCGCGCTTCACGGCGACTTACCGCGTGCTGCTCGACGTGCGCGAATTCGAAGCGCTCGAAGGCGCGAGCGTGCGGCTGCGCGCGCGCTGGACGATCGCCGCGGTTCCGGACGGCCACGCGCTCGCCGTGGATGAAGCGGTCATCGTGCAACCGCTTCCGTCCGCGTCGTACGAGAACGTGGTCGCGGCCCAGAGCGCCGCGCTCGGAACACTCTCGCACCAGATCGCCGAGCGGATCGCGAGCCTCGATTCCCACTGAGTGTTCCTCGCGCGGTGCTGATAACGTGCGCACTCGAGACCCGATCTGCGAACGGAGGAAGACATGAAGTTCACTTTCGCGCGCCGCTACGGCGGCGCGCTGTTGATCGCACTCACGCTCGCGGCCTGCGCGACGATGCAGCAGGGCGAGCAAGCGGTGGAGAACAATCCGAAGGCGGTTCTCGGCTCCGTGCTGGGCGCAGGTCTCGGCGCGGGCATCGCCGCGCTCGCGGGCGGCGGCGCCGGCGCGATCGTCGGCGCCGCGGTCGCGGGCGGAGTGGTCGGCGGTGCGATCGGTCACCACCTCGACAAGAAGGACAAGGCGCTGGCCGCGCAGGCCGCGCAGATGGCGTTCGACAACAACCGCACCGGCCAGGCGTCGGTCTGGAACAACCCGGACTCGGGGAACTACGGATCGGTCACGCCCACGCGCACGTACCAGATCGCGACCGGCCAGTACTGCCGCCAGTACGAGCAGACCATCAACATCGGCGGCCAGCCCCAGCAGAGCTACGGCACCGCGTGCCGCCAGCCCGACGGTAGCTGGCAGGTGCAGCAGTCATGATCTGGGGAACGGCTCTCTTGCGAGTGAGTGTATTCAGCGCCGCGAGTGCGCTCGTGCTGTCTGCCTTCCTCGCGCACGCGGACCCGCCGGCGGCGCCGTACGACGTGCGCGCCGCGTTCGCCGAGGCGGACGAGAACAAGGACGGCATGATCGAGATCGGCGAGTTCTACGACCGACTCGTCGACGTGTTCTTCCTCGACGACAAGAACAAGGACGGGTCATTGAGTCGCGAGGAGTTCGTCGCCGCCGTCGTGATCGACGAGCCCTTCTCGGAAGTGGACCGCAACGGCGACGGCAAGGTCACGAAGCAGGAGTTCATCCGCGCCCGCCTGCCGCTGTTTCGCGCGACCGACACGAACGACGACGGCTCGCTCTCGCTCGAGGAAGTGATTGCCATCTACGAAGCGAGGGGCAAGAAGTGAAGCCGCGCATCGCCGGGGTTCTCGCGCTCGGCGCGCTCGCCGCCGTCGCGTGCAAGACCGGCTACAACAACGCCTACGACGCCGAGCTGAAGAAGCTCGAGCAACAGCGGCAAGCCGAGCAGCAGCAGCAGAGCGCCGAGCACGCCGAGGCCGCGCGCTTCGTGGCGGTCGTGTACTTCCAGACCGGCAGCGCGGTGCTCGACGAGAACGCGACGCGCCAGCTCACCTGGTTCGTGGACAAGATGTCGCCCTACCCGCAGTCGACCTTCGACGTGCAGGGCTTCGCGGACGCGACGGGCTCGGAGGCGACGAACTCGCTGCTCTCGAATCAGCGCGCGCAGGC
>WNFL01347131.1_pt1 | contig 14703 bp, 24 predicted proteins | sample 5400361 | NCBI WGS metagenome assembly WNFL01 (sample SAMN13153351, study PRJNA577476) | soil metagenome | isolation source: 40 cm soil on Douglas fir-dominated hillslope | place: USA:California | collected 2013-09-17
GTAGGAGTGGGTGTGGGATGGGTGTGGGATGGTGTGGGATGGGTGTGAGGGTAGTGTTGTAGTGCAAGCAATGCTCCTTAAATAAACAAATTCTAGGCAGTTGGCGCTTCTTTTTCGATTTATTTTTCGATCAAGTTGGACCCTCTCCCTTTCCACTTGTTTCCCGACACAGCAATTCCCGAATTCCCGGCCGGAATTTGCTGCTTGGATACGCTCCCCTGACGCTCCTGGATCCATGGCAGCAGCAACCATCACCTACTCACCCCTGAACTGGGCAGACCGCCGAACATCTTCCGGTGAATACGGGAGGAAATTATTGCACAGACGCTTATAGGCTCACATCGTGGATTCCGGTTTCCCGGCTGAAACAACATGATTACTGGAGTTTGGAGTCTGCCTTGCCTGAAACGCCGCTAGCGACGACTTCCCTCCGTGTGTAAGTTGTGGCGTACTATGTATATCCAGGCACAACAATAGGTCAAACCCACATATTACCCAACATCACAATCCGTTCTCCGCGACATCAGCTCGTAATGCATTTCAAAACGTCCACTCATGGTGCATGGTCCCAATGTGAGAAAGTACGAGGATATGATCTACTATATGTCTTGCCGTCAAATAAAATCTCCAGCATTTTGCAAGGTCACACTCACGCCTCTCCATTCTTAGCTTTTGTGTCATTGCCCAGAGCTCGCATTCCTCTGCCGCTTATTTTGGAGTCCTGGGGGGCCTTAATGACGTTGTACTACCAGCACTTATTATCCGGCATCAAAGGTGCCTGTTGGTGATACCATGGAAACTTTTGGTTCACTTTGGAGGTCGACCTGTCGGCCTAAAATCTAGCTTTAGGGCCATTGTCCAAAATGGCGCCTTTCCTCCTACCAGGATTATCGATATGGGTCGTGAGCGTTATCACGTTGTTTTGCGTCTTTACACCCTTGATTTTGTGTGAGTTCGACGGCAAGCCGAGGTATGACAAGGGCGTAGCTCCTCAACCCCTGGGAAGGTGTCTAGCATTTACAACATCGGGGGATGGACGCCCCCACCCCTTCAAGCACTTATACCCTGTAATGCCTCATGAGCTTCAGCGGCACCTTGCTCCTCGTGCCAGGTATTACCTGGGGTTAATTCCTAGGTGACTTCATCACTCTGGAGTTTGATTTTTTTCCACTGCTATCTCCTCATGCCGCTCAATTTCGGAGAATCTGGGATTCGGATGGACGACTCCCAACTAAACTCTACTAAGGCAGTCTAGCTCGTAAGAATTACGACTAGTGGTAGGCAGGCATTGCTGAATGGGCGCTCTGGTAAACTCAATGGGGTGGTTGTGTTTGTTGATGGACATGGAGAGATAGAGAGTAGAATGGAGCTTGCATGGGTCATGGGTCGTGGTGCGACTTGTGCGAGGGCCGGTTGTCTTGCTGGGGATATTAATTTCCATTTTGAGAGTTGTCACTNNNTCACTAGCACGGATGGAAGCCAATAGAGGTGTTTTTGGCCCTATAGCAAGCTGTGGCACTTGTAACCTTGTGAATTACCTGTATTCCCTGTGAATTACCTGGCAAGCAAGGAAGCCAATCTCTCGGTGAGGCGTCGCCAGTCACCTAGCCACATGGTTCCACGTGGTGGTGCCGCAGCTGCTCGGTTGTACAATGACGCACCAAAGCAAGATAAAGTTTTGGCACTTGTTGATACGTGGGAAGACGCCCAACGATCAGAGTTCTTTGAACACTTGAGGGCACAAGCAGTACCATGCTAAGAGCGATCTCCGCTTGGGAGATTTGTTTGGAGAGGTGAATACTGAATGAATGATACCGCGAATCTTCATAATACAGAGCCTGAGGGCGATGTGGAGTTTTTCGCACTATCCGCGGCTGCTTCCACTTCCACTTCCACTTCCACTTCCACTTCTTCAATCAATGGATTGTCTGCATCGCCCGGCTTTAGCTCCACGTTCTCTAGGAATTCGTTGTCCACGAGGAATCGAATGGCTTGTGAGAGATTTGAAACCGTGTGGTGAACTTCAGGGAGAAGCAGCTAACAGAAACCGGTCAGCAGAGAGCAACAGATCACAAAGATTGATGTAGTATTACCTGCTTGAGAAGGGGAGGTCGTTGGGTAAATGGATGTTGAATGATTCGTGGCTGTCGAGGTGTTTTGCGAGACTGGGGGGGAGGCTGGGTAACCTTGGGTGTTTCCTGGATCTTCGCATATCATATACCTCAGTCAACGTTATTGCTTGAGAACGTCACTCACGTCTAGCTCTTCCACAGTGGTACCGAAATCATAACTTGCCACCATTTGCACATCTTCTGATACGAGTGGTTTTGAAGAGATAGCATCTTTGATTGGATCCATATCCGAATTCGAACTCTCTTTGTCCGAAGCCGAGCTTGAATCATGTTCCACCAAAGGTCGTGACGAAGGGTTAGCAGACCGAGACCCTGGGGTGAGAGCCGGCCCAGGTATCGTCGGCCCAGGTATCGACACCGATTGTGTAATAATTCCTCTCCCTCTCCCTCTCCCTCTCCCTCTCCCTCTCCCTCCCCCCCTCCCTCTTCCTCTACCTCTTGGTAGCCCGTAACCACGAGAGAATGAACCTCGGGCGACATCATAGGTCGTACCCCAACCATGATGGCTCTGTCGTTGGGAATTCGTGCCTTCGTTATTTCTTTTGCGTTTTCGTGAGTCCTCGGGAACTAACTCTCCTCGCTCAATCGCCTCTGCCCGGCTTTTCGACTTTTCCTCAACTCTTGCAGCACTAGGCCACTTCTTTTTGCGTTCGGCTATCCAGGCATCTATCGCTTCAGGAGTATTCAAGGTGATTCCAGTACCAGGAATTGGCACATGAGGTCTAAGGAGCTGAAATCAGTAGGGAAGGAGGAGGGAAGGAATAGGGCGTACCCTCCCTCACCGTCAGGAGGGCCTTTACGGGGCTTCCATCCAGGTGGAAAGATGAGATGGCGATCCATTTTGTGGATTTCTAAGGTTTTTGGAGCAGGACCTGACCAAGGACATCCAAGGTGCGCACAACGATAAGGACCACCTGGTCCCTGACGAATTGGACGACTCGGTGGACGCGGTTGATGGGTAGAATACGGATGAGGATAAGCTGAAGAAATTTGAGTGTTGAATATTGGTGCGCTCCGTTGCTGTTGACTTGATATGGAGGGACCCTCTCCACGATAGGCAGATTGTAGAGAGGCATAGTAATTCGAGTTCGCGTAGCTGGTTCCGGGAAGCGAAGCGGCGAGTGGATTCCAGGCTGAGTTCGGTTGTTGAGGAGCTTGTGGTGATTTTCCACTGTGCATAGGTCCAGAGGTATGACCCCAGTGGCTATCTGCCATTTTTGAGAGGTGAACACCGCAAAGTAGCAATCGACGCGGGATTCAAGCTTCTTTTCGCAACCTGGACTTGCCTTCAATACCGCCCGTCCTCGAGAAATTACGATTGGGCCCCACTTGAATGGATTCCTTGATTCCATTCACAACATCTGGAGCGCTTGTCGATTGCGTCGACAGTGCGTACAGTGAGCTCTTGGCCGCCCACCGACACTGAATTTTTATGAAACGACTGCGGCTCCGACAAATATAGAAAAGATTTTAGTCGTACTTAGAGATGGAAGGAAGCTGATTGGCGTGTTGCGTTCGTATGACCAGTTCGGTATGCGCCGTGTTATGTAGATCGGACGGATCGCCACTCAAACTTAGGTTAGCGAACCTTGTCATCGATATGACTGTTGAACGGACACACCTAGGACGTTATTATGCTGATAAAACGATTGGCGTTATGGTTATTAGAGGTGAAAATGTTGTGTTAATGGGCGAGATCGTATGTTTTTCATTCTTTGCAAAGTAACGTTCTGTCTGCTCTTATTTGCGTTAATATGGCCGTGCAGGACCTTGATGTGGAGGATGAGGTTCCTCTGCAAGCTGTTCCCTTTAAGGAGGTGCAGGCTCCAGCCAAGCAGGAAGTGGAATCCAGGAAGAAGCGCGAGTCTGAGAAGACCAAAGTCCTATTTGAGAAATATGGCTTTAGCAAAGAGGGTGGAGAAGGTGATGATTATTGAATCGCTGGGCGTGAGTCTCCGCCGTTGCTCGTCTATCAGCCACAATTGATATTGGTTTTGCTCTTTCAAAGGAATCTTAGTTCATTCTTGCACCTTGTGAACCGCGTTTGTCACACAATGCAAGCAAACTTGTCCCTGACTACCATCGGTTCCTTCCTTCAATTCCATCTTTGCCGCGAGCAAGTAGCTCCAAGCAGGCTCCATTCTTAAGGAATAGCAGCTCGAGCTTCCTCTTGCCATTTGGCTCAACGTTAGAAGTGTCGCTAAAGGATCGGTCTTGGTCAAGGAGTCGACCATTACTGAAGAATAAAGCGCGATCATTATTTGACAGCCGTGAGGGTAGCTACAGCCGTTTGCGATGCGGGATAGTCACTTACCAATCAGTATGTAACTCACCTGGCGAATGAGAAAGAAGCTGAGCGTCATCCATAGCTGAATTGCTTGATTGAAACGTTCGTTGAGATTGCACTTTCTCACCGCAAGCACACCTGGCGTAGTCGGACAGCTCCATGGTTCGTCTATATCGTTGAAAAACTAACTTTTATTTAGTCGGATAGATAAATCCTCTTCATCATTCTCGGACCAGCGGCGACTCTTCTGGAGACGAAGCCGCCTTGGCATTGTGAGGGAAGTGTGCTGGGTGTTGTATCTCCAACCCCAACCCTAGCGTTCAGGGCTTGAAAAATATGTTTTTGTATTTTTGGTGTCTACTAGAGTATAAGTGCAAGAAGAGTTACGGTCTCGCGATACATATCGTACCTCGCTTCCGGGGACCATTCTGTGAGCATGCACATGGAATGCGTATGGAAGAGTAATGCGGCACGTCTGGGAGTACATTATTGTCCGCTAAGCACCAAATCTCAGGTTAGTAGGTACCGCTCATTCTTCAGAATGGATGAACTGCACTATTGGTGTTCCCGCTATGCTTCCAGATACTCTGACTTCCAGATACTCTGAGACTTGTGTTTTGACCAGAAAAGTGCCAATTGAACCGAGACAATCTATTCTAAACAGGAAAACAGAAAGTAGATAGGATGTAATGTACAACAAGACTGAGTATGTAAGCTGATAGAAATACAGTATAATCCGAACCAAAGTCTCCTCAATATCCGACAATCTATGTGAAAGCAAAGTCTTCCTCATCGTCCTTTTCTACCATTGCCCATTCTTCCCCGTGTGCATCTTCCAGCAGCATGGACAGCCCCGATTTTCGGCTTGTCCGTTCTGGTGGTGGCCGCAACTTCTTTCCAGTCAAGTGCTCCACCATTGTGTCAAAGTCGAGAGGAAACGCACTTGTGGTGGGGCTAGCGAGCATTCTACCATGATGGGGTGGATGGGCCACCCCTGCTGTGTTTCCAGCCACGCCTAAGGGCATCGGGATGGGTGATGGATGAATCGAGGCAGCGCGGGCGGCGTCAACCGCGGAGGAAGACGTTTGATGAGAGAACCGACCAACGTTGGAACTCGAACAGGCAGTCCAGAGGTTGGAAAGAATCTCGCCAGATTGATGCAGCGGGACGATTACGGTTTGTGTATATGCGAGATAGCAAATGTTGTATGCGAGCATGCAGTATGCCAATGCGAACATATCGGGGTTACTAGGCGCGGATACCGGGGACAAAGCACCAGGAATGGGGAGTTGTAATGGACACGGCGAGGTCCACCTATACTAGATCAGGAGAGGGACCACCGCGATATGGAAAGGCACTTACTTTGACCAATTACCACTTGAGCTACCTGGTCCGGCTCGTAATGATGGCATCCCAACCCCCACACGTTGCCCAGACCAAGTGACTTCGAAGGGCAACTTGACACCAAGATACGTGCAGAGCACCCTCAGGAAGTGTAATGTGTGCACGAGCGCAGCGTTAACCTCTTCAGGTGGGGACTTGTGCACATCCGAGGGTAAAGGCAGCGGTAAACCAGCGATAGTCCACTCGGGCCGTGTCTGTGAGAACCCAATCCGGGGAAATGCAAACAACATGGATCCGGCAAGTCCCATGGGCCTCTGTGGACCTCGAACTTCTGTCTCTGCAAGGTCGAACGCTTCGACGAGTTCCTCCACTAAAGAGGCACGCGCGCGCACGTTCTGGTGGTTGATTTCGTCAATGCCGTTAGCCCACTCGTGCATCGGATTCAAGAGACTGTGTGGTTGGAAGGATCGTGCTGTCAACAGGTTTGTGCGGCGTGTGGCTAACTGCGTACGCATGGCGGCGACGCGGGTTCGTGCTAACGGGGACCCGTGGGCTCAGCATGGATGGGTTCTACCACTGATAGAGAGGCTCACTTTCATCATTATTTTGCCACAGCGCGTCGGTTTCGCGAAGCAGCTCATTGGCTCTTGCATCTGTAGTCGCTATCGTTGCGCGTATCGTCCTAGGTCCTTTGACGGCCTTAAGGACCTTTTCTACTCGTTCGTTTTGGGTATTTCGTTCCGCCGTCAGCCGTTCAAACTGCTTGCGATGTTCTCGAAGTCTGCCATAGGCGACCAAGTTAGCCTTCCAGCACATTCTTAGCATATCCCAAAACTCACCGTTCATTGAGACAATTAGTACAAGTAAATTTCCGTTGAAATTGTTCACATGTCTGGCAGTCCATAAGTAAGGATGAGTCGAGTTTAGTCAGGCGCTGTTTGTGTCTCCAGATAAGCGCGAGACGCGTTCACTAGTGTATCAGTACTTTGTACTTCAAATTTATTTCACAGAGTCACGACAAGAAGCAGAAAATACAGGTCACAGAGATGCGCACCACACACAGGTGATATATCGTGCAGACTGAACAGGACGTGCGAGACTGGGTCACCAAGCTGCTGGTAGGTTCGGGGTGGTAGTGTGCGCACTTTCGAGACACGGAGTGTGAAGAAGGAAGAGAGCAGGGAGGGGTCCAAGGGAAAAGTTGCATTGCATTGCAGCATATTCAACACCATCGCTGGAACGTGTGTGTGACCGTTTTAAGCACGGCTAGAGCGAAGGGAAGGCATTGGTGTCCTCCATGTTCAGGTCTTGGGTTTGGGACTGCTTCCTGTCACTGTAGCCACCGCGTCCACGTCCACGACTTCGTTCACCACGTTCACCACGTTCACCGCGTTCACCACGTTCACCACGTCCACGGCCCTCGCCTCGACCACGACCACGCGATGGGCGCTCGAAATGGGCGTCGATCTCAATATATTGCTTCTGTGGCTTCTCAGTGCGTGACTTAGTGCCACCACTCTTTGTTTGCTGGTGGAAAGGGGTCAGAGAGGTAGAAACTACGAAAAGGGATGACGAACCTTGCCAACAAAGTAGTTGTTGGTGTCCGCATCCTTCTTGAGTGCAACGGCGTCCTTGAACGCGTCGTGATCGACCTTGCGCAGTTCGAGCTTGGGTACAGTCTCGATAGGAGCCTTCTTCTTGACATACTCGTCAAATGTCATTTTGTTGTCGTCCTCCTCTTCGTCGTAGCGCTTCTTTGGCTTGCCCTCACCGTCAGGAGACTTGGCATCACTTTCCTTAGCACCGTCGTCACCCCAACCAACTTCGGCGTTCTCCGTGGGCGCAGGGGCACTCCAGGGATCAGCTTCACCCTCGGTTGTAGCGGGAGCACCAGAATCCCAGCCACCAGTGGTGGTACCACCACCAGTACCCCAAGCATCTCCGGAATCTTTGGGCTCTTTGGAGGCGTCTGCGGCGCCTTGCGTTTCATCCTTGTACTCAGAGTCGCCACGATCGCCGCCCCAGCCTTGGTGAACCTTCTTAAGCGTGTCGCTGAGGAACGGGACGTAAGCGTCTCGCGAGAAGGAAGGAGGGGGTGCACATACGTTACGCCGGTAGCAGAGTGCCTGTCCAAGCGATCGCCTGGGCCGCCGCGGCCGCGTCCACGGCCGCGTCCACGACCTCTTCCGCGTTCGCCACCGCGCTCACTACGCTCACCGCGATCGTCTATAGTAGTAGAGGAGGTCGATCAAAGAGGGAAAAGGCCACGTTAGTGCGGATAGTTAAAGGGAGATTGTGAGAAGGTGTACGTACAGTACTTTTTCTCGCCCACAGGGCTCTCCTCGGCTCCGGCGGTGGCAACAGGGGCCTGAGGTTTCCCCCCACGGTTGTAGTAGCCGCCACCGCGCCTAGTGCTTGTGGTCGACTTCTTTTGGTTGAGCGGAGCTTGGACGGCGGAAGCTGGATTCTCAGCAGCCGGGGCTGAGGCGGGTTCCACGTCGTCTGAGTGCATGTGAACGCTGGTAGTTAGCAGCAGGGAAAGAATGCGGCACGTCGATCGCGCGGAGCCTGGGGTTATGGCGAGGAAGTTGATGAGGATACTAACCGTCGAGGGCAGCAAACGGGTTCCTGGAGGCCACCGACATAGTTCCGGCGCCTCTTTGCTGGACTTCCAAGTGTAGTTCTCTTTGGGAGAAATGGCGGAAATGGTGGATTCCAAAAGAAATTAAATGAGCTAGAGACCACAAATATTTGGTCAATTTCGGCCGCCGCCGTCTGTATAAAGTTCGCTGTCTGTTTGGCAAGCTCCTTCATACAAACTTGGCGGTTGTAAAAAAAGCATCTCATACAGGACTCGTCCGCCTTCGGGACTGGGCAGGTCGATGATCATCGAGACCGTAACGCAGCCGCAGATCACAAACAAACACGATGGGAACTGGGTGCGGCGTGCTCGTTCTCAAGAGGGCGGTCTTCAGATCACTCGCGGCGCTCGCTTCGTCGGCTCCGTGTGGGTTGTGTCGCAATTTCCCGTTGTACATCTCTTCACTGATATTTTACTGTCTTTTATTTGCGTCACATCCTGCAAGTTATCTTGCGAAGGGAACTTATATAATAAAGACTTGCGACAAGAAAAACAGACATTGAGTAAAGGTCCCATATCATAGACACAAACCTACTGCGGGTTTAGAGCCCTCTCTTCAATGCTGATGGCCTTAAATCCACTGATTCATGTTATTTTCACTTTCCTTCCGATTGACGATATAAATATTAGGGCAACCAGAAATGAAAAGTAATAGATTTAAGGCCATCAGCATCATTCCAGCCATCTAACGTTCGTCCTTGTCTTGTTATCTCATTTTAAGGCTAGCGAACACACTGGTTTGTAGCTCGTCTTTCCCTGGAAGAGGGCCTACAGAACTACTTCAACCCATTCAGTAACGACCGATACTTCTATTCGCAAGCCGCTCGACACAAATCCAGATGCCATGTCCAACTCACACCAGGGATGCACGCTTCCTTCACATAAAGTCAGGGAGAAACACCGCTGAAGGCCAGGGTTTCGTTCTCCCTTACTCGGAATGCCCCAAAGCGTAACAACGTGTAGCGGGTGCCATCGAGGCTTCCCACAAACCTTTCTCGTTGACGCATCTTCGACCTCGTATCCTCCATTTCACCGCTCTCAAAACCAATCTATTCCTCTCCTGAGATTAGTGATGACGAGTTTTTCGCCCACAGCATCCTCACTGGTTGCGTCTCTCACTCCTTTTCCGTCTTTGGTCCTGAATGCTTCAATATCTAGATTGAGAAGGTTGGAAGGTTCACGAGTCCACTGGGTTCGGGGTCATCCACGAACACTGATTTTCGGACTATACCGGCACCTTGCTCATGATCGGGTTCCCAGCCGAATATGACGCACTCCTTACTATTCACACACTTGTGGTCACCGCCTCATCGCCCATAATGGTGTCCTGAGTGTAGCTCTCACGGTGCATGCGTGGTTGAGGATCGTATTAACTGGACCTTAGTATAATTTGCCAGCAAAGGTTCACATCCTCGGAATACCTGGTGAAGAATAATATGGTGGTGAAATGATGCATTCGAGGAGGGTATGTCCGGTTGATGTCTCAGCTAATGCTGTTCAGGTAGGCTGTAACGGTATGTTCTGGTGACCACTCTCTGATTCCATCCTTAGCCTTGAGTGCCCGTCACACAGCGTACAACCGCGTCACTGGTGCTAATCAGAAGGCGTAGGTTAGCTTTTAACGTAGTCACACTGCAAAAGCCTATCATTGCCCTCACCCACATCTCTCAGGAACGAGTTCTACAGCCACGTTGATGGAACACCTTGGAGAATCCATCTCCAACGGAGTATAGACAGAGACCAAACTCGGGGTCAGCGGAGGTGACATCCACACAACCAACAACAGTACTTCGCACCCAAGGGGAAACGGAGCGCTTATCCACATCAGATAGACTGCCACCATAGATTCAAATGGTATAGTCTTGGACTTCCGGGGTCCATGCAGACATGTTGCAGAGGGGGCCAAAGCAGCGCTCCTTTCTACGTCGAAGAGCCGTCTCCACTCGAAAACAACCACTTACAAGTACTAACACAACGAATAACGAATAACGAACTCGGTCTCTTCACCCCCGTCCGGACGGGATGGGATAGCGACTTGCCGGCCATCGAAGCAGCAGCAGCCAAAGGCATATGTTGCACGATACGAGAAAAAGGAGGGGGCTTTCTATACGCTACTCAAACTGCATTATTAAAATATTTGTGGATACATTGGCGACCGTCCCCAGATGAATTGAAATCGATAATTAGATAGGACAGAGAAGGAACGCGACTTCGAAATTATGCGTGGAACAACCTTTCTCGAAGCTCGCGCGCGAATCGCTGTCGCTCATTTCTCGAGCTGACGGCGTCACCGACGACGCCCGCATTCTCGACGGCCCTTCTACTAAGGTATGGTCTTCAAACCGGCAAATACCGTCAGATTAAAACAAGGAGATCTTGAGATCACTCACATAACATCTTCCAGAGGACCGTAGGGCAGATACTTCGTAACCAGGGGACCTTCAGGACAATTGAGACGATCGACGAGATAATAGGTCAATTCGTCCGCCATGGCTGGGGGAAATTAGTAACCACCCCAAAGGACAATCCTGGGTAGGTGCTCACCATATAGTTGGGCGAATTGAATTTGATTCCCAACGTGTGGAGAGACGTCGAGTTGATCACCGTTCGGTTTGACAAGTCCTTTCTCAATCAAGGCCTCGAGTACAAGGTCGCAACTCTTGCGGTTGTGAGTCGCGAACATGATGCCGAAAGGTGGAGTGCCCGCTTGATCTGAAATGCAGTCCACGAGTATCCTGGCGCATCTATTGTAATTCGCGTCTGTCTCCGACTTGATCGTCCAAACGGGTGGCACGGGAGCCTTATTCGCCGATTTATCCTCATTGTCATAAGCAGCCATTTCGTGCCCGTGATATGCGCCACGGACGAGCTTCAGTCCTAAACTGTAGTTATTGGCTACAGCGTGATCCAATGCCACGTGAAGGCGCTGCTGTGTACTAGAGGCGCGTTAGTCAATACGGAGGATCCGACTACGAACGCCCTCGCCTTCGCAAGTATGCTTGGAATGTCTGGTATATGATTGGCCGAATCGAGGGTCCTGCTTCAGGGCTGTTACAACGTCGCGCCATCGCTATAGTGAACGCATCTGTGGCCGGTAGGATAGAACTAGTGGGGTCGCGTTGGTAGCGCCCCTCTTGAAAGACGTGGGCACTCACATGTACTCGGCATCAAGTATCAGGCGGATGCCTTCCTTGACAGCAAAATCTCCAACACGATACACATCCTCGAGTAGTGCACGCAGATGGCGGTAATCTGTGGCTGAGATACCGGCCTTCTTTGCGGTTTCTTCATCGCGGATCAACACCTCAATGTCATACACGACACCATTTGGCCCTTGGTATTCTATTAGCTTCTGGGAGACCCTCACAAGCGCGTAAGGGTCTGGAAGGAGTGCAGACTGTGATTGTAATCAATGAGACCGCATTCATCCGCAGAAGTAAACTTGCTCACTAATTTGACTGCTACCCATGTCTTCCTCTCGTGGGACTGGCTTCTTCCGGATCTGTCTTCAATCTGAGTGGCGACGTCGATGGACCGAAGCATTTCTGCGACATTGTTTGCGGCCAATTGTTGCATTTGTTCAAGAGTAGGCTTGGCACCAGCATCTCCTGGTTCCATTTCGACAGAGTACCCGAGTAGTGTTCCCAAACCCTGCCGGCGCAGGTCTTGTATCAAAGGGATCGTGTCGTCCAAATGGTCTCCGCCGACAAAGTGCTTGAAAAATGTTTCTCGAATGAAGGCATGGGACAATTGCCTCAGTCCCGGAATGGAGTTTGCAAGACGTAGGAGGTGTGGGGAGGCTTCAGTGAAGCCCGGAATGCTGAGAGCTGCGTACACCAAGGTTCCACGAGCGACCGCAGGTGTTGATAAGACGCGCAAAGGGTCTGGGCGGCTCTGGGGTGCTGTCACATAGCACCGAAAAGACTTGGGAATATATACTCTGCAGCTATACGCGGGGTTAGAGAGCGAACGGAGGGGGGGAAGCCGCGGCATGAGGACAAAGACAACTTGCACACAATGATATTTGACAGTTACCAGTAACACGTGAGTTGGGGCCCCGACTTACGGATCTAAAGTTGCCCGTTGTTTGCCAGATTGATATATTACCCGTGACCAAGTACGCGCTACAAGGGTGATTATTAACAAATAGCCGATTATTCCGTTACAATCTGTTCCTGGAAGCACGTACTGTAACAACAATGCGCAATAAATCGTTGTATTCAAGGTAAGTCACTGCTAGCCCTAGAATACATATACAGTTGAATCGCTCATAATGCAAAGGGTCGGTCAGCTATGCAGTATCGATATTATGCATTACTAGAGCTCCAGCTGAATTGAAATGTATTGGTCAGGCAAACTCCATCGACGCCTGAAGCGATGCGTTATGCGGTACGAGGTGTTGTAGTATGGGCGACTCAACTGTATACAGCTTTTCGTAAATACGAGCAAAAAGGTTGTCCTCTATAGAGGAAATTGGTGCGACACACTATAATCCATGGCTCGTTGTCAAGAGCGCGATATGACGTTCATGGCGTAGCGCTATCTACAATAAATATTTTGTTAAACCTTTATTTTAGAACATTCGAAGTTCACAAAGTCCAAGATCTGGTGCTGTCACTGCCCGACTGCCCCCGAAAGACACAATCGTCTATGCCACAGCTAGCTATGCCACAGATACCCTCCGCGGGTTGGGATGCCAATGTACCAAGACACACGGCTGATCACCTGCTTTGGTTACAACATCTTATGGCATTTTTTCTTTCGCTCTCGCCTTGTCTCACTCTTTTATTTTGAGACCTATGGTGAAGACATTGGAATACGGGACAACGACAGGGTGGCTTGGGTGCGGCCGCTGCTGCACCAGTGGACGGCGAACTACGACGCATCAAACAGCCCTCACTGCCCGCTCCACTTCACCCCTCAGGATCATCGGCCGAAACGCTCTTTCAGCATACCTAGTGCACGCTGCGAAAGCAAGGAATCAGCCCAGTGCAAGTATACACTACCTGATACTCACATTGTACTCAGCCAACATTGCTTCCGTGTCCTTTTCCCTCACTTTGACCTTCTGAACCTTCGAGAGGTGATTTGCGCTCTTCAGCATGGCCTTGAAGTGTCGAGCCTAGCATAAGGAATATGAAAGTGGGTGGAATGCACCGCAGTAGCCACCCTAGATCAACGAACCTCTTGTTCTTCGACTAAACTCCATGCGTCACCATCCTTCCCTGCTCTAGCTGTGCGACCCACGCGGTGGACGTACTTCCGCATATCCACGGGGGTGTCATAGCTGATGACGTGAGAGACATGTGGAACATCCAGGCCACGGGATATCAGGTCGGAGCAAATAAGCCTATGATGCCTTCGTTTCAATGAGCAATTAGAGCACGGCAACAAAGTCACGAACACGTCCACTTCCTGTCTTTTGAACCTTTCTAACACCGCTGTTCGCTGAGCGGGCGCCAGGTCACTTGAGAACGCCTCTGCCTTGACGGATTTTGCGGCCCAGTCATCACCAACCTCCGTAGAGTCATGAGTTGCTTGGGAGAGGTATTCAAATAGGTGGAGTAGATACGAGGGCGTTGCGAATTCGGTTCTCATGAATAAGATAGAAAAGGACAAGCGGTTTCAAAGAGGCAGAGGTAATGACCATATATTCCTAATGGGCCAGGTTAGCATAACGGGAGGTTATGTATATATTGCCTCGACGTACTCTCAACCCAAGGGGCAGTTCAAATCCTTCGTCCAAGAGGGTGGGCACATCGACGTCCTCGGATTTTCCTTTCACCACGAACCACTTTGCATCTCTCAAGTTCAGCTCAGCAATTTTGCTCGGATTACTTGTGAGAGTCGCCGAAAATAACATTTTCTGGCAAGAGGAATAGAGAGGCTCATCAAAGTCGGAAGTGAACACCACGTTTCCATTATACGCAGTTCTGGTGAGATGGGTCGGAGCGAGTGCGTCGTGGTGGGGAATGAACCATCGATCGTCATCGTCACCAACTAAGGTAGTCGGAGCCTTCTCATGGGTTTGCAGCGAGGCAAAGGGTGGAGGTTGGGTAGCAGCAAGGATTTGTTTGAGCCAGTCTTGGAACGACTGAGTGAGCAAGCGGTCCGCCTCGTCGACCACCTGAATGAGGACCTTAGTCACCATGTAAGGGGGCCCTGGGAAAAGACCAAACAAACCAGGAATCGAAGGTGTTGTAGCGTAAAATTTATAGTATTGTTCAGGTGATCGATCAATCGGCCAGGGGTGCAAATCAAGATATCGATCTTGCTTGAACCACCTTGCAACCTACGAA
>WNFL01273907.1_pt2 | contig 14702 bp, 12 predicted proteins | sample 5400361 | NCBI WGS metagenome assembly WNFL01 (sample SAMN13153351, study PRJNA577476) | soil metagenome | isolation source: 40 cm soil on Douglas fir-dominated hillslope | place: USA:California | collected 2013-09-17
GGGCTACAGGACGATGATGCGGCGGGCATCGCCCCCGAAGTGCTCCAGGCGGATACGCACCCGCGGCCAGGGAGACTGGAGGGGGAATCGTTCAGACCATTCTAGAATAGCCACCGAGGGGGTTGCGAACATATCCTCCATGCCGAGAGTCTCAAAGTCGTGGAAACTCTCAATCCGGTATAAGTCGGCGTGGTAGACTTTGGCGGGCTTGCCATAGATATGAACGAGGGTAAATGTCGGGCTGGTGACCTCGTCTTCGTTGGCGGCCCCGAGCCCGGAAACGATGCCTTTGGTTAACGTCGTCTTTCCCGTACCAAGGTCGCCAGTGAGAAGGACTAGCATGGGAGCCCTGAGACGCTTAGCGAATTCCCTGCCCCAACGGATGGTCTCTTCGGCCGAATGGGTGATGATTTCCTCAGCCACCGAAGCGAATCTCCCTCAGCAACCACTCCCGAGCCCGAGGAACGGCGCTGGCGACTTCGCTCGCCAGCATGCCTGAGATTTCCTCACCTTCGGCGGCTAACAGGTCTGCGGCAAGGCCGTGCAGATAGACTCCCAAAGCCAGAACGCGAACCCAATCCGTGGTCCCGAATTGTGCCGTAAGGGCGGTCAGGATTCCTGTAAGCACGTCGCCTGTACCGCCTTTGGCGAGACCGGGATTTCCGGAGGTATTCACAAACAGCTTCCCGTCTGGCGAGACGATGAGCGTGTGGAAACCTTTGAGAATCACGTGAGAGTTCCACTTTCTAGCAGAATCCAAAGCGGCGGCAACGCGATTCTCCTGCACCGTGGCGGTAGTCGTGCCAAGCAGCCGCGCCATTTCGCCAGGATGCGGCGTGACGGCCAGGAACGAATTCTTGCGCCGGCGCAGCAATTCAGGGCGGCCTGCGAAAGCGTTCAGTCCGTCCGCGTCGAGAACCATGGGTAATTCCGATTCAGCGGTTAAGCGGGCGATGAACTCTTGAGTCTCAGGGTGCGTGCCGAGACCAGGTCCGATCCCCAACACGGTCTTACCCTCGGCAATGCGGGCTAATACACCACTATCTAAATTGTTCTTTGAGATTGCTCCGTCCGCCGTGCTTTCCAGAACTTCGGTCATGTACTCGGCGTGGGCCGCCGTCACAGGAGTTTGAGCCTGCGCCGGAACGGCGATGGTGACGAGCCCGGCGCCCGCACGCAGCGCGCCGAGACCGCTGAGCGCCGCGGCGCCTGATTTTCCGACTGAGCCAGCCACTAACAACACGTGCCCATACTTTCCCTTGTGACCGTCCGCCCCGCGGACTAGCAGCAGCAACGTAAATTCGTCCGGGCCAAGCCACCGCAAAGCGCCCTTTCCTACTTCTTCAATCAAATCTGGAGGAGAGCCAATTCCGACGACTTCCAGAGCCCCGCAACACTCCGCATTGCGTGAAATCAATTGGCCAACCTTAGGTGCTGTGAAGGTGACGGTGCGATGAGCGAACAGAACGGGGCCAGTCGGTGCGTCGTCGTCAACGGACAGACCGGAGGGCGTATCCAGAGCGAGAATCAGCGAGGGCCGCGGCAGAGTGGCATTATGCGACAGCCGGTTTATGTCCGAGATGGCGCGCGCAATCGTGCCGCTGGCTGCGCCGCGCAGCCCCGTTCCCAGCAAGGCGTCGACCATGACGGTCGCTGAGGCTACCTGGGGCCACACACGTTCCCAATCAGCTTCGCTAGCGATGGGTTCGATGAGGTTTCCCGCGTCACGCCAGCGAGCGAGATTCGTCGCAGCATCCCCAACAATGTCTTCCGGCTTGCCAAACAAGAGAACGTTTGTCGCCAGGCCGCGCTCTCTCAAATACCGCGCGGTGACAAATCCGTCCCCTCCGTTGTTGCCTTTGCCGCAAAACACCCAGACGCGAACGTTATCCCGTCCAGCAACGGCTCGCCAGACGGCATCGGCCACTTTGCGGCCGGCGGTTTCCATCAATTGCAGCCTGGGAATGCCGTGGCGCTCGGTCGTGAGTCGATCGACTTCGCGCATCTCGGCAGCAGTAAGAGCTTTCATGGAAGGTTCACAGTGAGCCTAAAGCATCCAGCCGCCGCTGACATTGACGACCTGTCCCGTAACGTACTCGGCCTCCTCGGAAGCGAAGAACGCCACCGTGGCGGCAACATCCTCAACCGTCGGTGGCCGGCCAATCGGGAAGCGCGCGTCGCGAATTTTGCGGGCCTCTTCCAGCGTTAGCTCGTTTTCATCAATGCTAGAAGGGTTTACAACGTTCACCGTGATGCCATTCTTGGCTTCCTCAAGGGCCAAAGAACGTGACAGAGCGACGACCGCAGCCTTCGCTGCGGCGTAAGCCGAGATTTTAGCTTGCCCGAACGCGCGTTCCGCGCCAACCGCACCCATGTTGATGATCCGGCCCCATCGCGCCTTCCGCATGTGCGGCAAAGCTGCCCGGCACATATACAAAACGGTAAGCAAATTCGACGTAAAAATGCTTTGCCAGTCCTCGAGCGATGATTCCGCCAGCGTACCCCAGCGAAAATCTCCCACATTGTTGACTATGACGTCCAGGCGACCGAAGCGGTCGGCGACAGTTTTGATCAACTGGTCGCATCGTCCCGCATCAGTGATGTCCGTCTCCACCGCAACACAATCCACTCCGCTTGCCTGCAATTGCCGCAGGGTCTGCTGTGCCGCAACCTTATTAGAGCGATACGCGATGGCCATCCGCGCGCCATCCTGCGCCAGCCGCACGGCCAGCCCGCGGCCAATGCCTCTGCTCCCACCTGTTACCAGCGCCACACGATTACGGAGCGACATCCTTATCCCCGGTAAATCTCTTGGAAATATTTTCAGTATAGCTTAGCCGCAGCAGCCGTACTACCGAAGCCGCGCCACGATCACCGTCATGTCATCCGCTTGTTCAGGAGTCCCAGCCCATTCTTCCGCCGCGGCCATCAAAGACTCCGCAACCATGAGGGGCGCAGCGCCTTGCACGTGGACGGCCGCTTCCTCCAAACGCCGAATCCCAAATTCTTCCCCGTAAACGTTCTCCGGCTCAATCAGGCCGTCACTGTATCCGATCAAGAGAGAGTCAGGGCTTACGGTCAGCGATCCTTCCTCATAAACGTAGTCTTCCACCACGCCGAGAACCATGCCGCCTATGTCCAATTTCTCGGAACCGCTCTTGCAGATCAGAAATGCCGGCAGGTGGCCCGCGTTGGTATACCGCAGAGTTCGTGTCCCGCTGTCATAAGTAGCGATGAAGAATGTCGCGAATCGGTCGTCGCCAGTGTTGCGCACCAGATGCTTGTTCAAGCGGGACACCAACTCCGCCATGCTCAAGCGCTCGCTGCCTTCCGTAAGCATCTGGCTGCGCAGTGCCGCCTGCAGACTGGCCATCAGCAGTGCAGCCGAAATTCCCTTCCCTGAGATATCCGCGATGGCGATGGCGATATGCGTTGGGCTCAGCTGAATAAAGTCATAGTAGTCACCGCTGACAGAGCGCGCAGCTTTGCAGATGGCCTCGATCTCAACTCCCGGTACCGATGGCAAACTACTGGGAAAAAGCTGGTTTTGCACTTCCCGAGCAATGGAAATCTCATTCTCCAGACGCCGGCGCTTGTTTTCTACCTCGATGAGCTCGCCGACGGAGGTGGTCATCTTGTTAAACGACTCTGCCAGCTCCCCCAGTTGATCGTGGTGTTCGATTTGCACGCGATGAGAGAAATCTCCCGCCTGTACATATTGCGTGCCGCGGTATAGGTCGGCAACAGCCCTGGTAATCCGCCGCGTGAGCACAATTCCAGTGGCCAGCGCGGCAGCTTCAATGAACAGGAACAACACTCCTACAACAATGAGCAGCAGGAGGTAAGAGTCCCGCAACTCTCCGAGCGTCGCGAAAATCCTGCGGCTCAATCGCAACGGCCGCGCATTGAATACCGCTAAGGATACTACGTTTACGGGAGTGTCGATCCAAAACATGGGGTCCTGCAGCGTGCGGTTGCTCGCCACGATACGACGCGCCACTTTGTATTGTTCACCGCCGGATGAATAGATGACTTCCTTTTGGGCGCTGCCCTCGTACCGCTCCATCAGGTTTAGCTGGATCGCGCCCAGATCCGGCGCGACGGTACTCAGAAAATCGGATGTGACCGGCACGCGGAGTGTTATTACGCGCTCACCGTTACGATCTGGAATGGCCCGGAGACTCGTCAGCGAAAGCGTATCGCCCTGATGCAATAGTCCGGCAAACGATTTCTTGCCAGGGGAAGCTACCTTGCGAAGGAGCGAGGTATCACTGGAGAAACTGATGCTAAGTCCCGGGAGTTCCTGGTCATGCACCGCATGAGACTGTGCCGCCAGGATGCGCTCGGACTCACGTTCCGTGACATTGGGCGGGAGCGTTTGATGCGCGATGGCAATGTGCTCCGAGATATCCGCGATCATTTCAATGCGTTGCTGGATGTCCTCGTGCAAAAGGTAGGCGCCCAACTGGGAATACAGAATGCGGCCGGCCAGAAAAACGAGCGTCACCGTCAATAAGATGGGAACAAACGCGATGAACAAATAGGCAACGATCAAGCGGTTGCGCAAACTCCACAGCAGGCGGTTTCTCCACCAGCCAATGAACCGGAACAAAAGATAAACGCCGGCAAGAACCGCCAGATATTTCAAGAAGCTGAAAAAGCCGTCGTTGAACCCAAAGATGGCGGCCATCAATCCTCCGGCTGCCACTGCAGTGGAAACCAGATCGGGCCACGCGAGGCGGTTCCAAAGTTCTTTTAGGCTGGCGCGGAAGGATCTCATCATGCCGTCAACGGAAACAATACTTTACCTGAATTGCTGTGACGAATGCAGAGTAAGCATCTGACAATCTGAAGAAAGACCAGGCGCCATATCACCCGGCCAGCTGCAAGGAACTCTTACTGTTGTTGCGGGTTGCTGATCCGGCTGTGGTAACGACTGTAAGTAAAATAAATCACCAGTCCGATGATCAGCCAGATGATGAGCCGCGCCCAGTTCACCCACCCAAGCTTATACATCATATAGCCGTTGAACAGGATTCCAAGAATTGGCACCACCGGCACCCACGGTGTACGGAAGGGGCGCGCTTGATCGGGATTGGTGTTGCGCAGAATCATGACGGCGATGCATACAATTACAAAGGCCAGCAGCGTCCCGATGTTGACCATCTTTCCGATGTCATCGATTGGCGTCACGCTGCCAACGATGGCCGCCAGCAAACCAACAAGCATGGTGTTCTTGTACGGAGTGCGGAATTTTGGATGGATTGCCGCAAAGAACTTCTTCGGCAACAGTCCGTCGTTGGCCATCGAATAAAGCACGCGCGTTTGGCCAAGAAGCATGACCAACATCACGCTCGTCAGTCCCGCCAACGCCCCCAGCGTGACTATATGGGACGCTGTGGCCAATCCGCGGTCCAGGAACGCCCGCGCAATCGGCGCCTCGATGATCACGTCCTGCCAGCGCACCATACCAGTGAGCACGCCGGCAACCGAAATGTAGAGAATTGTGCAGATCAACAGCGAAGCTATGATCCCGATGGGCAAGTCCCGCTGCGGGTTCTTCGCTTCCTGCGCGGTCGTGGAAACCGCATCAAATCCAATGTAAGCAAAAAAGACGTACGCCGCTCCCGCTCCAATCCCGGCAAATCCCATGGGCGCGAACGTGGACCAGTCATGGCCCCAATTGGAAAAATCAACGTAGCGGATTCCCAGGCCGATGACGAATAGAACCACGGAGACTTTGATGGCCACGATCGTGGAATTGAAGCGCGCGCTTTCTCTGATGCCGATGACCAAGACTGCGGTGATGATGAGAGCGATCAAAAATGCGGGCAGATTGAAGCCGATTTCCGATCCGAACAACGTCGGGGCATTGAGAAGCGCGTGAGCTTGCTGAACCAATTCTGGCGATTGGGCTTTGATGATGGCATCTACTTTGTCGAGGAAAGCTTGCGTGCCCGGCTTCAACGTTGCGTCGGAGGCCTGCGCCATCTGGCGAGCTACAATCTTCGTGGCGGTGCTCAGTCCCGTCCAGTGATCGTAGGCCAGCCACAAAGGCATCTTTATTTTGAAAATATTGAGCAACTCGATGAAGTGGTTCGACCAGCCTGACGAAACCGTGCTCGCGCCCATGGCGTATTCCAGCGTGAGATCCCAACCGATGATCCAAGCGAATAATTCGCCGAGAGTAGCGTAAGCATAGGTGTAAGCGCTGCCCGCTAGCGGAATCATGGCGGCAAATTCCGCGTAGCACAGCGCCGCAAACGCGCAGCCCAGTCCGGAGAGCACGAACGAGAGCATCAGACCCGGCCCGGCATAGTGCGCACCCAGTCCAGAAAACACAAATATGCCCGCACCGATGACCGCCCCCACTCCCAGCGCCGTCAATTGAAAGGGGCCGAGCGTGCGCTTCAGGCTGTGCCCGCCTTCCTCCTGCGCCTCCGCGAGCAACATGCTCATCGGTTTTCGTGCGAACAAGGGGTTGCCCATGCAACTCCTCCTTTTGGGGGAAAATTCCCCGACTTCCCAGTTTTCCTGGACACTTCCAATTTGGCTCTAAGCATTGTAGGGGCGCACCATGCTGCGCCCCTACAAGAAAATCTAGTTATTGCGTGGAACTTGTTCTGACTGTTCGCCGCGACCACCACGACCACAACAGGTAGACCGGAACTCCAATCAAAACGATCTCCAGGCCCTTCCCCGCCGTTTGAGTCTGATAGAGCAAGAGCACGAGCATGATTGCGACCGCCGCCAATACATAGAGTGTAGGGACAATTGGGTAACCGAAAGCACGATAGGGCCGCTCGGCATCCGGCCGTTTCGCTCGCAGTACAAAAATTCCTATAATCGTCAGCACGTAGAAGAGCAACGCGGCAAAAACAACGTAATTGAGCAGGTCGCTATAAAGATTGCCGTAGGTGACCGCGCCCGCCGCGTCCACTCGCTGTGTTCTCAGCAATATCAGGATTGCGATCCAAACCCCTTGAAAAGTCAACGCCGTGCCGGGGACGCCCTTCTTGTTCAACGTGCCAGTGGATCTGAAAAAAAGGCCATCTCTTGCCATGGCGTAAGTGACACGGGCGCCAGCCAAGATCAAACCGTTGTTACAGCCAAACGTGGAAATGATGATCGCCCCCGCCATCAGCATCGCGCCAAGGGGGCCAAAGATGGCGTTCAAGGCCGCGCTGGCCACGCGATCATCTGGAGCGGTCTGAATTTGCACCAGCGGCAGCGTGCAAAGATACGCCAAATTCGCAAGGCAATAGAGAGTGATCACGATGATGGTGCCGAACGCCATCGAGAGCGCCACGTCGCGCTTTGGATTCTTCACCTCCGCCGCAGTAAAACCGATGTTGTTCCAAGCATCCGCCGAAAAGAGCGAACCCACTTGCGCTACTCCGTATGCCACGAACAAACCAAACGCGCCGCTGGCAGCAGTGATTGTCGGCACAAAGTTTCTCAGGAAATTCGCGCCCGGCTCGATGGGTTGTGCATTGCGAATGGTCCAGAAGTGGCTGAAATTCTCGGTAATGGCACCGGCATTTCTTCCCACAAAAATGCCTAGGAAAACTAATCCCACGAGCGACAGCGTCTTCGCGCTCGTGAATACGTTTTGAATCAGTTTTCCGAGCCGCACGCCAAGCGTATTGATGAACGTCAGGAACACGATCATCAACACGCCCACCAATTGCTGTATTGAAAGACTGATGGCGTACTTCGAGCCGAGCGCGATGGGGTGAATAATCCACACATTAGGCGATATCGCCGGCCACAGAACGCCCAAATAGCGCGCGAAACCCACGGCCACGGCCGCGATTGTCCCCGTTTGAATCACCAGAAAGAGCGTCCAACCGTAAAGAAATCCCCAGAGCGGCGAGTAAGCCTCGCGCAAATAAATGTATTGCCCGCCGGCGTGAGGAAACATCGCGGCCAGTTCGCCATAAGAAAGTGCGGCGGAAATCGTCAACAATCCAGTAAGAATCCAGGTAAGCAGCAGACCGCCGGCGGAACCCGTCTGCCGCGAAATATCGGCAGCCACAATGAAGATGCCCGATCCGATCATCGAGCCCACGACAATCATCGTGCCGTCGAACAATCCGATGGCCCGTACAAAGCCGGGCTCCGATTTTGCTCGGGTGTCTGCGAGAGGATGTGTTGTGTCCGCCATTCGCCGAATGCCTCAGCCTGCCGCCGTGTGGTTAGCGGCCCCCAGCAGATCGATGTATTGCCTGGCGCGCATCCCAGGCGCAGGGGCGCTCAAGATATCGCTGATAACCGCCACGGAATCCGCCCCCGCCTCGATTATCTCAGGAGCTCGCTCCAGCGTGATGCCTCCAATAGCCACAATCGGTTTATCAGTTAGCAGTCTGGCCTTTCGGATGAACTCCGTGCCAACGACAGGATCGGGGTTTGACTTTGTGCCGGTCGCAAAGATGGGTCCGACGGCGATGTAATCCGCAGAAGATGCGGCGGCGCGCTGGAATTGTTCGAGATTGTGGGTGGACACGCCTACCAGTTTCTCCGGTCCAACCACTTGCCGCGCTTTCTCCGCGTCTAAATCTTCTTGCCCGACATGGACACCGTTCGATCCCGCAACGGCCGCGACATCGGCCCGGTCATTCACCACGACCGAAACCTTCAGCGGGGCAAGCAGCGAAACCAGCTTTGTCGAAGATTCCAGAAGTTCACGGGCGGGCGCCCGCTTGTTCCGGTATTGCAGCAACCGGACACCGGCATCGGCAAGTTTTTGAGCGCACTCTGTCTCAGGAATCGTAAGCAATGCTGCGTCTAATATCACATACAGCCGCGGTAGAACAAGGCGCTTCAACGTTTATTTTCCGTTCGTCCCCAGCAATCTTTCGATGAAGTGAGTATCAAAGTTCCCTGAGGCAAAGTCCGGATCGGCCAGGATCCTGCGGTGCAGCGGAATCGACGTCTTTATACCCTCAATCACAAACATCTCAAGTGCCCGCTTCATACGGCCAATAGCCTCGGTTCGGTCGCGTCCCTTGACGATCAGTTTTGCAATCATCGAATCGTAGTATGGAGGGATGACCGCGTCGGCGTAAGCGGCGGAATCCACGCGCACGCCTGTGCCTCCCGGCGCTTGGAACGTCGTAATGCGACCCGCGGACGGAACAAACGTCACTGGATCCTCCGCATTGATGCGGCATTCAATCGCGTGCCCGGAAGGAATAATCGCTCCAGTCGCATCATCCATCTTTTCCCCTGCGGCAATGCGAATTTGTGCCTTGATCAAATCCACTCCCGTGACCAGCTCCGTCACCGGATGCTCGACCTGAATGCGCGTATTCATCTCGATGAAATACATCGCGCCGTCTTGGTCCATCAAGAATTCGACCGTTCCTGCATTAGTGTAACCAATCTTTTCGAGCGCCTTCACCACCTTGGCGCCAAGTTCTTTCCGCTGCTTGGCATCCACAATCGGCGAAGGCGATTCCTCCACCAATTTCTGGTGCCGCCGCTGGATGCTGCACTCGCGTTCACCTAGATGGATAACCTTCCCGTGCTGGTCGCCCAGCACCTGAAACTCGATGTGGCGGGGATGCTCGAGAAATTTCTCCGCGTAAACGTCCGGCGTCCCAAAGGCTTGCTGCGCCTCGCTCCGAGCCGTCTGGTAAGCGGATAGAAGTTCATCCTGCTTGCGCACCACCCGCATGCCGCGCCCGCCTCCGCCCGCCGAGGCTTTCAGAATAAGCGGGTACCCGATGCGCGCCGCCTCTTTGGCAAGCTGCTCTTCCCCGTCAACGACGCCCTCGCTCCCGGGGATCGTGGGCAGGCCGGCGGTCTTCACTTCCCGCCGCGCGCGGTCTTTTTCCCCCATCATTTCGATTATTTCCGGCCTCGGGCCGATGAACGTGATTTCCGACGCTTCGCAGACCTTGGCAAAGTTGGCGTTTTCGGAGAGGAACCCATACCCCGGATGGATGGCATCCACATTCGTAATTTCGGCTGCGCTGATCACTTGCGGGATGTTCAAATAACTCTCGCTGCTCCGGGCCGGCCCGATGCAGACCGCTTCGTCGGCAAAGCGCACATGGAGGGAGTTGCGGTCGGCCTCCGAATAGACTGCGACCGTCGATATCCCCAATTCCTTGCAGGCGCAGATCACCCGCAGGGCGATCTCCCCGCGATTGGCTACTAGAATCTTCTGGAACATGGTCTGGAGTGCCGGCTACTTCTTCCGGCTCGGACGGATGCCAAACAGAGGCTGCCCATATTCGACCGGCTGTCCGTTTTCAACGAAAATCCGAATGACTTCACCGGAGACGTCGGATTCGATCTCATTCATGAGTTTCATCGCTTCCACGATACACAGGACCTTCCCCGTCTCCACGTAGCTGCCTACCTTCACGAAAGCCTCCGTCCCTGGACTGGGAGACTCATAAAACGTCCCAACAATGGGCGACTTGACCAAGTGAAGATCTTCCGTAGAGCGCCCTTCGGCGGCAGGGGCTTGCGCCCCGCTAGACGATGCCTGAGGGCTTTCCACTGAGCCAGCAACAATGATCTCTGGCGCACCCACGGTCCGTAGTACGGCTCCAACCGCCGCCGAGGGCTTGCGCAGCCTTATCCTCAGATCGCCCCTCGAATACTCAAATTCCTCTAAGTTGTGCTCCGTCATGAACTGAAAGAGCTGTTCGATCTGCTGAATTTCCGGATTCTCAAACGACGGACTGGACTTGCTCGGCTTTTTGCGTTTCATGCCTGTTCTAAATCTCGATGAGATCCCGCGGTGCGCGGGTCAGTACTTCCGTGCGGCCGGCGTGAATGGCGACATCATCTTCAATACGAATCCCCCCGATGCCCGCCGAATACACGCCGGGTTCAATCGTGATTACGTTTCCCGGCTCCAGGCGCCTTTTCTGTCCCCGCGCCACCCTGGGATCTTCGTGCACTTCCAGTCCAAGTCCATGGCCCGTACTGTGAACAAAGAGATGATCTAAACGATGCCCTGCCAGGACTTGTCTTGCCGCGCCATCAACGTCCCCGCAGGCCGCGCCGCTCCTTGCGGTCTCGATCGCTGCCTTCTGAGCCTCCAAAACCGCCTGGTACCAAGTCCGGACACGTTTTGGGGCCCGCCCCACGTACACTGTGCGGGTTATGTCGCTGCAATAGTGGCCGAGTATAGCACCCAGGTCTAGGACGACCAACGCATTTTTCCTCAATCGTTTGGCCGTTGGTCGCGCATGCGGCAGGGCGGTTCTCTCTCCAAATGCGACGATCGTTTCAAAGGCTGGTCCCGACGCCCCTCTTTTTCTCATTTGGTATTCGATCTCCGCCCCTACCTCAAATTCCCGAATCCCAGGCTTCAATAGCTTTATGGCGGATTGCACTAGCTCGCTCGCCAGGTTGGCTGCCAGTCGCATTTGGGCCAGTTCAGTCGCATCCTTGCGCATTCGGAGACTCTCGACCCTGCCCGGTGCTGGGATCCACCGCACCCGGGCGCCGGCCGCTCTGCGAAAACTGTGCAGTTGCTCCACGGTAAGCTGGCTAGGATCGAATCCCACGCGTCGGGCCCTCGTTTCTTTCAAGAATCGGCCCACAGATTCAAACAGGGAGCCTTTCTGCTGGACGATGCGACCTCCGGACACCTCTGCGCGGCTCTGAACCATGAATCTGCCGTCCGTTATCAGGGTGGTGGCCTTGCGCGACACAACAAGGGCGCCAGACTCCCCGGTGAATCCTGTCAAGTAATACCAGTTGGTTGGGCTGGTGATCAGCAGCGAGTCGATCTTCGCTCCTGAAAAGCCTGAGGTGAGCATGTGGCGGCGATGCAGAAGTCTCTTCATAAATGGAACGAGGAGACCGTTGTCTCCTCGTTTCTAGCTTAAGTTGGAAAACTATCCCCCTTAAATTATCCGGGAATAATTCGTGGGGTCAGGAAGAATAGCAACTCCTGGGAGTTGGTTGTAACGCTAGTCCGCTTGAAGAGATGCCCGATCAGCGGTAAGCTGCCCACCAGTGGAACCTGTTGGATATCAACGCGCTGTGATGAAATGATGATGCCGCCGATGACCACCGTACCACCGTCAGCTACGGTCACCTTGGTTTCCGCGGCTTCCGTATCAAGTGCAGGAATTCCCTGCACCCGGGGAATACCGGTGTCGATTTGCGTGTTCTCAACCAAGACGTCCATGAACACCGTGCCCTCGGCGGTGATTTGCGGAGTGACTTCCAGCTTCAGCACCGCGTCAATGAACTGCACCGAGATTGTATTGTTGATGGTCGTCTGAATCGGAATCTTGGTTCCCTGCTTGACGGTCGCCTTCTCGTTGTTCTGCGTGATCACTTTTGGCTTGGAGAGCAGCTTGCCCACGCCCTTGGCTTCCGCGGCGGTGATGAAGAAGTCCACGGCGAAATTCGCTGAACGGTTGCCGAGGAACAATCCGCTCGTCGGCGCAACAGCACCGAGGTTGGTGTTCAACGGCAGCGGAAGAAACGTGGGAAAGCCCGGCGTGCTGGTGCCCGGCGTGCTGGTACCCACCGCGGAATCCCCGGCTGCGACTGACCGGCCGCCCGCAGTTTGTCCCGCAAAGGCCAATTGTGTGCCGATATCCCGCGCAAAAGAACGCGACGCGGAAACCACCCGAGCTTCGATTTCCACCTGCTGTGACTTGCGATCAAGTTGCCGAATCAGGTTATCAATGACAGGAATGACCGACGGAATGTCGCGAATGATGATCTGGTTCGAACGGTCATCGTACAGAATATCGCCACGCGCGCTGAGGAACTTTTTCAGCGTCGTCGACATTGTCGCCGCTTTCGAATAACTGAGAACGCGCGTGACAGTCACCGGAGCAACTGCTTCGGCCTGCGCCTTCTCCAGGTCGCGTTGCGTTTCGGCTTCCGTCTTGAGGGTCGAACGGGTGGCAATACGCAAAACATTGCCGTTCAACTGTTTGTCTAGGCTGTTGTTCTGCAACACGATGTCCAGCGCCTGATCCCACGGCACGTCATCCAGCACGATGGTAAGACTTCCCTTGACTGCGGGATCCAGAACCACGTTTAAGCCGCTGATCTCGTGAATCAAGCGGAAGAAGTCCTTCAGGTCGACGTCCTTCAGGTTTACGGAGATTGGCTCCCCCGTATATTTTCCCACGGGGGCCGGACCCGCTGCTGCCGGGGCCTGTGCCGCTGACGATGCCGCCATCGTCGTGGCCGCCGCAGTAGCCTGTTGTACTGCTTGCTGAGACGCCTGCTGCCCCGTGGAATCCGGACGAACAGGTTCTTTCCTTTCGCTGAACGATGCCAGTGTAAATGAGGGCTGGGTCAGTTCACTTGGCAAAGCGAAGCGAGGAGCAGAAATCTCTAAATTCTTTGTCGAACGGCTGGCACTCAGACGAGGCGACGCTTCGGTGTAATGGAATTCTTGCCTCGCCTTCTCATTCTGCTGCAAAGTCAAAGTTGTCGCGCTTGAAGCCGGCAATACCGGAGTCGTTGACGGCGTCTCGAAATATATGACCACCGCTTCGCCGTCTCGAGAAACTTGATAAGGGGTCGCGGTCGTAAGATCGATGACCACGCGAGCGACATCCGGCCGGTATTGCCCGATGCGCACGCCTCGCACAGGAGCGGATATCCCCGGGATAACCGTCTTCTGCACCGCCAGCCGTGCTCCTGCGAAATCCAGCACCAGCCGATCCGGGTTCTGCATGCGCCCGGCGTGGACGTCGAGCCGTCCCTCGCCCTCCACGCGTACCGCCGCCCGTGGCGGCGCTTGCGTAATCGCGACGCTGGATATAACCGCTGTAGTCGCGCTCGTGCCTGCGGCTGCCTGCGTCTGTGCAAGCACCGGGCTGCTCGCCAGTGCCATGCTTGCAAGGATCAGGCAGCCATGCCGAAGGGCCGGCCAATTCGTCTTCATTGCTGTTCTCCTGGACTGGAGTAAATTCGTTTATTCACTTGTCGTTCGACGGGCTTCCCGAAAGCATCTTTTCCTTCTTCATGGAAGGAAACACCGTCCATCGAAATCTTTTCCACGCTGCCGTCATACAGGCGGTCGCCTTCGCGCAGGAAGTAGGTGCGCGATTGCGGATTCGAAACCACCGCGATCATGCCATTCGGCGCCCGCACGATCCCGTCAAGTCGCAGCGTGCTCACCTGCAAACCCAATTTGCCTGGGGGCAGATTCGGCGCACCCTTGCCCGCCTGGCGCCCGAGCAGCGATTCAAACGGATCACGCCGAGCTTGTTTCACTTCGCTTTCTGCAGCTGCTGGCGCAGTCCCCGGAGTCCTGGGCTTTTCGACCGTTTTGACCGCTCGTTTCGCAGGCGGCTTCTTCGCCCCCGCCTTTGCCGCAGGTTTAGTCGCTTGCGCTGCGGGCTTGCTCGCGGATGGTATCCCTGGCTTGGCCGCAGTTTGTGGCGCGGGCTTGGTCGCCGCCGGGGCTGCCGGCTTGGCCGCAGTTTGCGGTGCGGGTTTCGTGGCCGCTGGCGCCGCTGTTGGCTTGGCCGGACCTTGCTGCGCCGGCTTGCCCGCGCCCGCCTGTGCAGGCTTCGCACTGTTGGGAGCTGTCGGATTCGCCTGCGCCCGCAATCCGGGCGCGGCTGCCACCATCAGAATCCCTAGTCCGAGAGTCATCGCTGAACGCATAGTTCGCTCATTCCAGTTCACCATTACCGGGCCGCCCCAGCTGCAGGCTTGGTTCCGGCTGCAGGAGCCGCACCCGTGTCGGCGGG